>Ga0315901_10000867_pt1 | contig 43751 bp, 35 predicted proteins | sample LakEriMetagenome_10_FD_203761 | JGI IMG/M metagenome (GOLD analysis project Ga0315901, IMG submission 203761) | Freshwater fungal communities from buoy surface, Lake Erie, Ohio, United States - Buoy 2 MA116 | ecosystem: Environmental > Aquatic > Freshwater > Lake | place: USA: Lake Erie, Ohio...
CCATGCTGGGAAAACTGGTTGCCGAGTCGGGGGCAGCCCAGAAAATCACGAACGTGTTGATGAGGGCCTTTGGTCCCTCGCGCATCCAATGGGCCCTGATGATCACAGGGTTTATTGTAGGGATCCCCCTTTTTTATAACGTTGGTTTCGTGCTGCTGATCCCGATCATATTCTCTGCGGTATACCAGATGAAAATGCCTGCGGTGTATGTGGGTGTTCCGATGCTCGCAGCACTTTCGGTTACTCACGGCTTCCTTCCGCCCCATCCTGCGCCTTCTGCGTTGGTGGGCCAGTTCAACGCCAGCATGGGCTTGACGCTCCTGTATGGTTTCATTGTTTCCATACCCGCGATCATCCTGGCGGGACCGGTTTTTGCAAAAACCCTGAAGCATATTACTGTTGAGCCCATCAGGACTTTTCAGAAAGACCCCATCCCGGAATCGGAGCTGCCTTCTGCGGCCATGAGTTTTTCCGCATCATTGCTGCCCGTATTCATGCTTGCCGCTACTACTTTGATACCCATTTTAATTCCCCTTACAGAAGGACAGAAGAACCTGCTGGTATTTTTTTCTGAGCCTTCGATTGTGATGCTTATCGCGTTGATCTTTGCCACATTTGCCCTGGGGATCCGCCCTGCCAGGAATATGACGCAGGTAATGAATATCTATGTGGATGCCGTCAAAGATGTGTCGATCATCTTACTGATCGTTGCCGGTGCAGGAGCATTGAAGCAGATTTTTTCCGACAGTGGTGTCAGCAACGATATCGCCATGATGTTGAAAGGCTGGAGCATGCATCCGTTGATCCTGGGCTGGCTGATTGCTGCGGTGATCAGGGTGGCCATGGGTTCGGCTACCGTGGCCGGGTTGACCACTGCGGGCATTATTGCGCCCGTAATGGCTGGGACCAGCGTGGATCCCAACCTGATGGTATTGTCTATTGGAGCGGGCAGCCTGATGTTTTCCCATGTGAACGACTCGGGATTCTGGATGTTCAAAGAATATTTTAACCTGACCATCCGGCAAACCATTCGCTCCTGGTCGTTGATGGAAACCATAGTATCTATTGTGGGCCTGGCAGGAGTGCTGGCCCTCGACGCCATATTATAATTCATGTTATGAGTGCAGAACAAAGACTAATTGAATTGGGCATTGAGTTGCCCGAAGTGCCCGTTCCGAAGGCCATTTACAAACCCTGCCTGATAGACGGTCGGCATTTGTATGTCTCCGGCCATGTGCCGATGCGCGCTGATTTTACCCGCATAGCCGGCAAGGTAGGAAAGGATATGGATGTGGAAGAGGCCAGTAAGATGGCTCGCCTTGTTGGTATGCTGATCCTTTCGTCCATTCGGAAACACCTGGGCAGCCTGGATAAAGTGAAACGGGTGATCAAGGTATTGGGTATGGTGAATGCCGTACCCGAGTTTGACAAGCATCCGATCGTCATCAATGGCTGCAGTGAATTGTTTGCCGAGATCTGGGGGCAGGAGAATGGTATCGGTGTCAGAAGCGCAGTAGGTATGGGTTCACTTCCCGATGGTGTGCCAGTGGAGGTGGAAGCATTGTTTGAGTTGCATGAAAATGTATGATATGAAATTTTGGTACCAGATCGATAATATTGACGATGTTCCTTCACCGCAGTTGGTGGTATACCCTGAACGCGTGGAGCATAATATTCATGAGGCGATTGCAATGGCAGGCGATCCGGGTCGTTTGAGGCCGCACATCAAAACCAATAAGACACCTGAAGTGGTCAGGATGATGATCGATGCAGGGATAACCAAGTTCAAGTTTGCTACTATTGAGGAAGGTACTTTATTGGCGGAAGAGAAAGCTGCCGATGTGCTGATGGCTTATCAGCCGGTTGGTCCAAGGATTGGCCAGCTGGCGGAACTGATCATCAGTTTCCCCTCAACAAAATTCTCCTGTGTATTGGACCACGCCCAGGCGGCTAAAAAGCTGAACGAAGAGTTTGCCAGGCTCGATCTTGTTGTTGATGTTTTCATAGACCTGAATGTGGGCATGAACAGAACAGGGATCAGCCCTGACCATGCTTTTGATCTGTATACATTTTGTGCTTCCCTTCCGGCATTGAACCTGCGGGGACTTCATGCATACGACGGCCACTTGAGGGATCCGGACATAGATAAGCGGAGGGTGCTGTGCGATGCTGCATTTGGAAGGGTGGAAGAACTTGCGGACCGTATCGTGGGAGCGGGATTGGCCAGGCCACTGATCGTTGCAGGTGGATCACCGAGTTTTCCTGTTCATGCGCGGAGAAAAGATGTGGAGTGCAGTCCGGGTACCTTCGTTTTCTGGGATCAAGGGTATGGGGAGATCTGCCGGGAGCAGCCGTTTCTGCCTGCTGCCCTGGTGGTCACGCGGGTATTGTCGTTACCCTCGCCGGGACGGCTATGTATCGATATGGGCCATAAGGCCATTGCCGCGGAGAATGAAATTTCCAGGCGCGCGGTCTTCCTGAATGCGCCCGAGCTGAAGCTGATCAGCCAGAGCGAGGAGCATGGTATAGTGGAAGTTTCGGAGGGCCATACTTATGTTCCTGGAGATGTTTTTTATGTTCTGCCCTACCATATATGTCCTACTGTTAATCTGTACCAGCAGATGATCACGGTGACGGGCCACAGCGCAAAAGACTCCTGGTTTATTGAAGCCAGACATTGATAAATTTTAATTATGATGTTTTGATCGTAGACCTTCATCTGGATCTTGCCATGAACGCCATGGAGTGGAACCGGGATCTTCGGTTACCCGTTGATGTTATTAAGGAACGTGAAGTTGGAATGATTGATAAGCCAGATCGCGGTAATGCCACAGTGTCGTTCCCGGCGCTGAGGGATGGGGGAGTAGGTTTGGTGGTGGCCACCCAGATCGCGCGTTATGTTGCGCCGGGTAGTTCCCTGCCTGGCTGGGCATCAGCAGAGCAGGCATGGGCGCAGACCCAGGGGCAGCTGGCATGGTACAGGGCTATGGAGGAACAGGGCGAGCTGTGCCAGATCAGAAGCAGCGCGGAATTGGACGGGCACCTGAGCATGCTGGAAGGAATGGACGGGAAGGGCAAATGGCCCATCGGTTATATCCTCAGCCTCGAAGGCGCTGATTCTATTGTTGATTTAAACTACCTCGATAAAGCGTATTCGTATGGACTGAGGGCCGTTGGGCCTGCGCATTATGGTCCGGGTCGGTACGCCAATGGGACCAATGCAACAGGTCAAATGGGTCCGGAAGGACTGGCGCTGCTGAAGAGGATGTATGAGTTGAAGATGATCCTCGACTGCACCCATCTGTGTGACGATGCCTTTTGGCAGGCGTTGGAGAATTTTGCAGGACCGGTATGGGCGAGCCATAACAATTGCCGGAAGCTGGTTCCGCATAACAGGCAGTTCAGTGACGAACAGATCATGGTGCTTGTGGAGAGGGGCGCTTTGATCGGTGCAGCATTTGATGCCTGGATGATCGTACCGGGCTGGGAACGGGGACGTTCAACACCAGCGAATATACATTGCGATATGCAAAGGCTGATAGACCATATCGATCATATCTGCCAGCTTGCCGGCAACAGCCTCCATGTTGCCGTGGGCTCTGATCTTGACGGTGGATTTGGCAGTGAACAATGTCCATCCGATTTGAAAACCATCAGCGATTTGGTGTTGTTACCGGCACTCCTCGCGGACAGGGGATACCATAGAGATGATATTGACAATATCATGCAGGGCAATGCAATCAGATTCCTCAGGGCCAACCTTGAATAGGGATGCATGTATGATCTTGGGATTTTAGCGGTAAGGACGATTCAACCTGGATCGCTGAGCGGCCACACAACGAACAGCATTTTGGCAAAACCCGTATTGAGCTAATGCGCTTTATTCTTACATTTGCCGCATGACCATACACAAGGAAGGCTTTAGGACAATTGCGCTGGGTGGTGTGATCTACGTGCTGCTGAACTGGCTGATGTTTACATTCGTGAGTGCCAACTATCCCGTTATAGCCTGGATATTTTTTGTTGCCACTACATTGGTTTTTGGATTCCTGATCTCTTTTTTTCGTGTTCCGGGCAGGAAGCACACCCTGGAGGAAAACTGCATCATAGCACCTGCAGACGGTAAAGTGGTTGTAATAGAAGAAACAGTGGATCCTGAGTATTTTAAAGACAAAAGGCTACAGATATCGATATTTATGAGTCCTGCCAACGTACATGTCAACAGGAATCCTGTTTCCGGTGAAGTGGTGTACAGCCAGCATCATAAAGGAAAATTCCTGGTAGCCTGGGACCCCAAATCGTCAACCGACAATGAACGCCACAGTGTGGTGATCAGGAACAGTAATGGTGATGTGCTGGTTAAACAGATCGCGGGTGCACTGGCAAAAAGAATTGTCAATTACCTGAAGGTGGGTCAGCAGGTGCAGCAAACAGCCGAAATGGGCTTTATTAAATTTGGCAGCCGTGTGGATGTATTGCTGCCCCAGGGTACCAAACCTGAAGTGAGCCTCGGCCAAAATGTGAAAGGCGGCATTACAATTTTGGCAAGGCTGAACGATTAAAGGCTCTTTCTGTAGCCGTAAATCTTTTTTTATCCTTACAGGATCTTCTTTAATTCTCCCAGATTCTGGATGACGAACGTTGGTTTTATTTTCCCATTTGCAGGCACAGCCGGATTGAAATATACCGTGTCCATCCCTGCATTGTTGCCTCCTTCAATGTCAGCGTCGAGTGTATCACCGATCATAATGGAATGTGCTGCGGTAGCGCCGGCTGCGTTCATGGCGTACTCAAAAATGGCCACATGGGGTTTCATAATGCCGGCAGCCTCGCTGGTAATGATGTGGGTGAAATACTTGTCAATAGCGCTATTTCTCAGTTTTTCCATCTGGGTCTTCTCAAACCCGTTGGTGATCAGGTGCATCGGGTATTTCCTGCCTTTCAGGTAATCCAGTACTTCTATGGTATCATGGAACAGGTTTTTTTTAGTGGGCAGTATCTGCAGGTAGCGTTCGCTCAGTTGCCGGGCCAGCGGCTCGTTCGGCAGTTTGTAATCCAACAAGGTCCGCCACATCCGTTTCCAGCGCAATTCTTCCCGGCTAATATATCCTTTGCGAAACCTATCCCAGAAAATATTGTTATGGTGATGGTATGTTTCATGAAAATGTTCAAAGGCTGATACGCCCATGGACGCCAGTTCGAGCTCATGGTACAGATCGTACAGCGTTTCCCTGGAATTGGTATCGAAGTCCCAAAGGGTGTGATCCAGGTCAAAAAAAACATGCTGATATTTCATCCGGGGTATCGCTTTGAAGATGCAAACATACTATAGCTTTGAACATATAAGGTTAAATGATCCATATGAATGTAGTAATAACGGGCGCCAGCCAGGGGATCGGACAGGGGATCGCGGAACGATTTGCCAGGGAGGGCGCAAACTTGTTCCTGGTATCCCGGAACATGGATAAGCAGGCCAAATGGCAGCAGGATCTGATGGAGAAATACGGGATATCCGTTTCCACGTTCAATGCGGACCTCTCGAAACGGGATGAAGTGATGGCTTTTGCTGATGCTGTGCTCAGCGCCTGGGAGCATATCGATGTACTCGTGAATAATGCCGGAAGTTTTGTGCCCGGAAGTGTGCACAACGAGCCGGAGGGCCACCTGGAGCAGATGATAGAGCTGAACCTGTATTCAGCCTACCACCTTACGAGGCGCCTTATTCCTGGTATGATACAAAGACGTAAAGGGCATGTTTTCAATATCTGCTCGATCGCGGCCCTTGCCGCGTACACGAATGGCGGCTCTTACAGCATAAGCAAGTTTGCGCTGGAAGGTTTTTCAAAAAATCTTCGCGAGGAAATGAAACCATATGGCATTAAGGTAACATCGGTTCATCCCGGAGCCACGTTCACCCGCTCCTGGGAGGGCTTTGTTGAGCGGTCGAGGATCATGGAAGTGGAGGATGTGGCCAATATGGTATTTGCAGCTTCATCTTTGTCACCGACCGCCTGTGTGGAGGATATCATCCTTCGCCCCCAGTTAGGTGATCTTTAACAAAATGGCATTGTAATTTTAGTATTGTTTTACCCATTGTGCGAGGAATAATTTACACCTGTTGCCTTCTTGTTTTTTCAGCATTCTCTACGTTTGCTGAAGACGTGAGGTTTACTGTATCGGTAAGTTCCAGCCGCATCAGTATGCAGGATTTCCTGCAGGTGGAATACTATATCGAAAATAGCAGGAAGGTGTCCCAGTTCATCCCTCCGGACCTTTCCGGTTTTGATGTGGTGGAAGGGCCGGAACAGGCATCTGGTTGGAACATGGAGAATGGTGTATTGAAAGAGTATGTATCGTTCAGTTACCTGTTAAAACCCAGGAAAGAAGGGCGATTCCTTATCCCCCAGGCCACGGCAAAGATCGATGGCAGGGTGTACAGGACAAAGTCTGTGATGGTGGAAGTGGCAGGTGCTGTGATCCCCGGCATTTCTGAAGACCTGAGTTTTGCCGATGAACTGGTGATGCGGAAAGGGGAGTCACTGGATGATAAGGTTCGTAACAATATTTTTCTGAAACTGGAGGTCAGTAAAACCTCCTGCTTCCAGGGTGAAGCTGTTATTGCCACCTATAAATTATATACGCGTTTACGTTCGGAATCAAAAGTGGTCAGGCGGCCGTCTTTCAACGGGTTTAGTGTCTATGATATGGTGAATCCAGAGTCCGAGGGGCCATACCGGGAGCAGGTCAACGGGCGAGAGTATAATGTTTATGTTCTGAGGAAGGTACAATTGTATGCCCTGCAGTCGGGCAAAATAGACCTTGATCCCATTGAGGTTGAGAATACCATCACGTTCGTGAAAAGTGAAGAGCTTAAATCAGGACAGTCCATTGGCCGGATAGTGAAGAATCTTACCGAGGGAAATGAAGATGAGGCTGTGGTTCGTGAGAAGGTCAATCTGTCCACTGCGCCGGCCTGGGTTCAGGTGAAGCCGCTTCCTCCCACCACTGTTGCGGAATTTGCCGGGGCTGTGGGTGAGTTTGATGTGAAAGCCATGGTGTCCAGCCAGGTGGTGAACAGAAATGATGTGGTCAATCTGGTGATCCGCGTTTCCGGGAAGGGAAATTTTCCCATGTTTGGATCACCTTTGGTCAGGTGGCCCGATTCAACGGAAGTTTTTGAGTCGTCAGTACAGGAGCATTTCTCAAAGTTTGTGAGCCCCATATCAGGATCTAAAGTCTACAATATCCCGTTCACCGTTCAGCAGGCTGGCGATATCGTAATACCGCCAGTTGACCTGTATTATTTTGATCCGGTCAAAGGCAGTTATGCAGTAGCCCAGTCTGATCCCATACCGCTGCATGTGGAAGGCACTGCACCAAGGTCTCCAGGAAGGAAGATCAGTATACCTGCCGTTCAGCCCGGGTCAAACGGAGTATGGATGTGGATCATGTATGTGGTGGGTTTTATTGTTGTTGGCGGCAGTATTTACTTACTGATGAAAAGGTATGCCAGGCCTTCGCGATCGAGAGAAGCGGCGACAGAACCTGCGGAAGTACAGACGAAATCGGCAGATCCACTCGAACATATCCGCGAGGCTTTTGAGAAAGGTGATAGCCGGCAGTTTTACCAGCAACTTGGATTCGTGATCAACGATTGCCTGAGGAAGAAGTATCGGGTTGAGGACCCCGCTGATTGGGAATCAGCGTTGATGAGAACAGGTGTTGATCCGGAGATGATATCAACTATCCGCGCATTAAAAGAAGATGCCGCATTGGCGATGTATACACCGTTTGTAATGGAATCTAAAATGGTGGAGGACCTGGCCCGTATTGAAAAGATGATATGCTGATCGGGATTACTATTCGGTGTATTTATATCCAACGCCGCGGGCCGAATGGAAGTAAAGCGGGTTCCTTGGGTCTGCTTCAAAATACTTACGGAAACTCAGAATAAAATTATCGATGGTACGTGTGGTTGGAAATACCTGGTAGCCCCAGACTGACTGCAGGATCTTCTCCCTGGACACCACTTCATTTTTGTTTTCGATCAACAGTTTCAGCAGCATCACTTCTTTCTTACTCAGTTCCAGCTGTTCGCCTTTGTAGTTCCGGGCCTGTTGGGCCTTGAAGTCGATATGGTTGCCGCCAAATTCGTATACGTCACCGAGGGAGGAACCCTTGCTGATCCTTTTGTTTTTCTCTATCAGTTTCTGGACGCGCAGGAAAAGTTCCTCGAGGTTGAAAGGCTTGATCAGGTAGTCGTCTGCACCTTTTTTGAGACCGAGTACCCGGTCTGCGCTATTGCTTTTTGCGCTAACGATCAGGATAGGTACGTCGTTATTCTGTAGCCTGAGGGTTTCTGTGACGCTTATGCCATCCACTTCGGGCAACATGATGTCCATGATCACCAGGTCAAAGAACTCATTTTCTAATTTCCTGAGTGCATCCAGGCCATCCCCGGCGCAAGTCACTTCATAGCCCTCCAGTTCCAGGTTGAGTTTGAGTGCCTCGCGGAGGTTCTCCTCATCTTCCACTACCAATATGGTGGCCTTATTATTGGGCATACGTGTTGAATTCGATGGCGAAAATACTACCTGCCGGCTGATTATCTCTCAGGAGAATGGTTGTGCCATGATCTTCCGCGATTTTCTGGGAGAGGTAGAGCCCCAGCCCCGTACCCTTTGTACTCCTGGTATTCTCGTTCCCAACCCTGTAGAATTTTTCAAAGATCTTACGACGGTCCTGCGCTGGTATACCGATGCCCTGGTCAGCCACCATCAGCCTGATGAGCTGATCTTGCTTTTCAAGGCTGACGAGTACGGGTTTGTCGGCCGGCGAGTATTTGATGGCGTTTTCGATCAGGTTATTGAAAAGCAACTGTAACAGGAGTTTGTCGCCCCTGAAGGTGAGGCTATGGCTGATTTGCTCATCGATCTGTCGTTTCGGGAACCTGTTCCTGAGGTTTCGCACGGATTGTTGTAACAGATCGCTGAGGTCAAGTTCTTCGGGGTGGATCATATAATGGCCGGAGTCCATGCGGGTCACCAGTAGGATATTTTCGCAGAGGTCGTTCAGGCGGGCATTTTCTTGCAGGGTTACATCGATGATCTTCTCCTGCTGGGCCTGGTCGAGCTTTCTTTTCTGCATGGTCTCCAGGTTCAGTCGGGTTATGGCAATAGGTGTTTTCAGTTCATGCGTAACGGCCATCATAAAATTCTGTTGCTGTTCGTTCAGCCGGATCTGCCTGCGTACAGCGCGATATACGAATACTGCACCCAGCAGCATCAGGGCCAGGAAGGTCAGGCCCTCACCCAGGTACTGGGCTTCATTCCTTTGTTTCTCTTCTTCGATGTAGTTGATTTTGACCCGGTAGTTGGGGTCGTTGAGTGAGATCAGTTCCTTCTTGAATAAATACATCTCCATATTCTGCTGGTAGAGTTCCACGAACCACCAGACCAGCGCGGCAATGATGTACATCAGCAGGATCCAGTATACCCAGGTGGCGATCCTGAGTTTGTTTTTTTTGTAGAAAGCCGACAGGCTCATTGCTGGGCCGTTTTTTCCAGCCTTATTCCCACATTCAGGACTTCCCGAAGCGGATTTTCGCGCATGATGTGTTCAAGTATGAACTCATATTTCCCCGGTCTGGAGAATTTAATCGGGCGCCTGAACAGGAGTATGCGGTGTTCAAAGATGTCATCCATCCCTGTTCCGGTCCATTTGTTCTGGGTGGCCAGGGGCAGGTCGAATTGCTGGGCGGAAAATGCGGTGTCACCCGGGCTTTTACTCTTGATCCTGACCCAGAGGTTGTTGAAGGCAAAAGCATCTGTATGCCTTACCACAAAGAATATATTGTAGGCAGATGAGGTATCCGCGATGTCGAATGAAATGGCAGGTGTAAAGCTGCTGCTCCAGGCATGATCTTTAAGGGTAACGTGCTTCTCAAAGAGGCCGGTTTGGAGGCATGACTGCATCATGATGCAGGCAATTAAGGATATGATGAGGGGTCTCAAGTAGATTCTTTTTTCAAAGATAAGATATTGGGGAAAGCAGGGAACAGTTAAGGGGTTCTGCTGTTCCGGTAAGGCCTTTACAGGACATTAAGTACCTGCTCCTTGGCTTTCTCCAGTTCATCCTTCATCAACACCACAAATTTCTGCATCGCCGAGTCGTAGGCCTTGGCACCTGTGGTATTGATCTCCCGGCCTACTTCCTGGAGCACAAAGGAGAGCTTTTTGCCTTTAGCGTCGTCTCCTTCATTCAGGATGTCCTTGAAATACTGGCAATGGTTCAGGAGACGAACCTGTTCCTCGGTGATATCCAGCTTTTCTATATAATATACCAGTTCCTGTTCCAGCCTGTTGGTGTCGAAATTATCTTTACCTGCGTTTTCCTCCAGCATTTTGACCATATTCTCCCGGATGCGTTTTTTTCGCTGGGGTTCAAGTTCCTTGATTTTCTCCTGGTGTTGCATGATGTTGTTTATGCGCAACAGCAGGTCTTCTTCCAGCACTTTGCCTTCTTCAACCCTGTGATGATCGATGTTTGCAATGGCCTGATCGAGTACTACCTTGAATTTCTCAAACTCCTCGCCGGACAACACATCTGTTGAGGGGGTCACCACCTCTGGGAGCTTGATCAGGCTGCTGAGGATATGCGAGGGGTCGAGATTCAGGTCTTTGCACAGGCTTGCCAATGGCTGGTAGTAAGACCTTGCCAGGTCTGTGTTGATGCTGACCGGCCTGGCAGCACCGTTCTGTTTCAATGTGATGATACATTCCACACTTCCACGTATAAGCGAAGATGAAAGGATGTTGCGGATCTCAAATTCATAAGGCTTCAGCAGTTGGGGAATCTTCAGCAGGATCTCAAATTGCTTGCCATTCAGGGACCTGATCTCAATCAGAAAAATCTTGTCCTGTACTGCCTGTTCTGACCTTCCATAACCCGTCATGGATTTGAGCATATCAAGTTGAGTTTATTTGTAAAGTAAGGTAGGGAAACTAGTTCGTGTGTAAAAATAAGAAAGCTCAGTTTGCACTGAGCTTCATTATATGGATGGGTTAGTAAGTCCGGGAAAAGAATTCCCTCCACAATATTAAAAATAATTTTTTCTATATCGAAAACTTTTTTGATAAATTTTATTCACATTTTTTGGCGGGATGTGAATTACCTGATTCAAATAAGAAGGTCGTCCCTTTTTAACCATTTTCTGATTCTGGTCAGAGCAATTGTACATTTGTGATATTCAAAAATTTTAGTGCATGAAATTCCCTTCACCAGTTTCATTATCGTGGCTCTCGTCATTGATCGGCGCAGAATTGATCGGTGATGCAAATGCATTTGCGACCGGCATTAATGAGATCCATAAAGTGGAAGAAGGCGATCTTGTTTTTGTAGATCATCCGAAGTATTACAACAAGTGCCTGCAGTCCGCGGCTTCATTCATTATCATCAACAATGCTGTGGAATGCCCGCCGGGCAAGGCTTTGCTCATAGTGCCACAACCGTTCGAAGCATATCTCACAATCGTTCGGCACTTTCGTCCATTCACTCCTGCGCATCAAATGGTCAGTGAATCTGCTGTCATCGGTGCAGGCACCTATATAGCTCCCGGTGCTTTTGTCGGACATCAGGTAAGCATAGGCGAGCATTGCAGGATAGCTCCCGGCGCCGTGATCCTTGATCATTCTGTGATTGGTAACCATGTAGTGATCCAGTCGGGCACGGTGATCGGTTCTGATGCATTTTACTACAATACCAAAAAGGACCGTGAGGTTTGGTACAGGAGGATGGAAAGCTGTGGGAGGGTAGTTATCCACGATAACGTGGAGATCGGGGCCGGGTGTACCATCGACCGTGGTGTTACCAACGATACGGTGATCGGCACGGGAACCAAGATCGACAACATGGTTCATATCGGTCATGATACCGTAGTTGGCCGGAACTGTTTGTTCGCTGCGCAGGTTGGTATTGCCGGTGCAGTAGAGATCAGGGATGGTGTTGTACTTTGGGGACAGGTTGGTGTCAGCAAAACACTGACCATTGGTGAGAACGCCGTAGTGCTGGCCCAAAGCGGTATACCCGGTGATCTGGAGGGCGGAAAGATCTATTGGGGCACGCCAACTGACGAAGCCGGTATTAAAAAGCGTGAGCTGATCTGGATGAAGCGGATACCGGAAATGTGGGAGAAGCTTAAGAAATTGGCTGATTAGCTGATTAGCTCATTGGCTCATTGCTTAATTCAGAATCGTTCCGGAATTTTGAATCATCCGGAGAAACTAAGGTGAAATTTGTGAATTGAATGACCAATTAGCTAATCAGCCAATGAGTTAATCAGCCAATTGGTAATCGTACGGCATGAAGTCGGCGAGTTTCTCCCAGCCCCAGTAACCGATGGTCAGCAGATCTCTCTGGTCGTAGAAGTAACCGTTTTTTTCAACAATGATGTTTTCCCTGAATTCGAGTTCGGAGATCTGTATGGTATTGGAAGGGGATAGTTTGTTTTTGGTCAGGTAGGCGGTTTCCGGCAGCTCATTCATATAGGCTACGCGTAATTTGCCGGGAGGGCGAAGTTCAAGTTCCTCGTTTTCCATGGCAGTGAATTCATAAGGATCGTTCAGTGGACGAAGCTTCCCTGTTTTGTCGGTGAACTGGATCATGTAGCCTTCGCCCCGCAATGTTTTTTCATAGTACGATTTCAGGAAGTGGGTCAGGGAGCCAAGATAGGCTTCCTCGCGTTTGAGTTTCCAGGTCTCTTTTTCGGCATCTGAACCCTGCAGTTCTTCGAACAATGGGTATCCTGTGAACTGGGTAACGGTGGATCCATAGTCGTGTATAAAGGAATCCAGCTGGTAACGGATCCGATATCCCAAAGCCTTGTTGGTGATGATCAGGTCTTCACTGGCAATGATCTTCAGCCGGTTCTTTTTCCTGCTGAAGAAAAATCTCAGTGCTGCAGGATTCTCGATCTGGCACAATGCGCTGTTCTCGGTGAGTCCTATAAACTGCTCCCGGAAAAAATCCCCGTATTTCTCTAGTCCGTTACGGACTTCCGTGGTGGCTACCACCGAAACTTCCTCCAGGCTCTTATCCTTTTCTTTCAGCACAAATTTCATCGTCTCGATATTTTCCGTCTGCCTGTTGATGCGCTGGCTCTGGGTTTCGTATCCCGTGAAACTCACAACGATATCATACCCTCCGGACGGGACTGTGATGGAAAACTCGCCATTGCTGTTGGTCAGTGTCCCGATGGTGGTGTTCTGGCAAAACACGGAGGCGCCGGACATGGGCTGTTGGGTTTTCTCGTCAACCACAACGCCGCTGACTTTGTACTGGGCCAACAGGAAAATGGGAATAAGGAGCAGGGATGCTGAGATGAGGATCTTTTTCATATTGAGATGGATAACCTTACCGGAATACAAATATTGTGCTCTAATTGTTAACCCTGAGCAAATATTCCCTGCAGCTTTCGGCAATGGATTCCTCTAAAGGCTTGTAACTGAATCCGGGAAGTGCTTTCAGCAGCTTGGATCCGTCGAAATAAACTTTCATCTGTGCGGTTTCGGCAGTCTCCTTTGTAAGCAGTGGGTCCTGGCCGGTGAACAGGCTTTTGATCCGCTCCAGCCGCCATACCAGTCCGGCAATCAGCCTTGAAACCTTTCTGTGCGGGGGACGCTTGCCGAAGTATTTGGCCATCGTATTGAAAATATCCCTGAAGCCCAGGTTTTCGGCGTTTACGATAAATCTTTGTTCCGTGATGTCGGATTTCATCAGGCGAACCATCAGTTCGGCAACATCTCCCGCGTCTACGAATCCGCTGACGCCATCTGTGTACCAGGGGAATTCCCGGTAGGCGTTCTTGAATGTTGCGGCGGAACTGTCGTTCCAGTCTCCCACGCCAAGAATGATCGTGGGATTTACGATCACGGCATTCAATCCTTCGCTCATGCCACGCCAGACTTCCACTTCCGCCAGGTATTTGCTTTTACCATAGTTGGAAAGGTTGTTTTCTTCTGTCCAGCGGGCTTCCTCGGTTACCACCATGCCGTCCCTTTTCCTGCCGAGGGCGGATACGGAACTTACATGCACCAGTTTTTTTACGTTGCCGGCTACACATGCATTTACCACATTGGCGGTGCCCTGCACATTTGTCCGCATCATGGCGCCTTTCTTCGAAGGATTGAAGCTCACCATGCCAGCACAATGATAAACCTCCTCACAGGTTTGGCAAATCTCTTCCAGCAGCACTGTATCAAAAAGGTCCCCCTGTATCCAATCGATCGCATCGATCTCTTCCCTGGTCAGTAACGAAGGATACCTGTTCCTGTATAAGGCCCTGACCCCAGTGCCCTGCTTCAGCAGTTCCCTGAGGAGATAGGCGCCCAACAATCCTGATCCCCCTGTTACAAATACCATGAAATGAGTTTAATAATTGTAATATCCTTTTCCTGTTTTCCGTCCGAGCTCCCCGTTTTTGATCTTCTCTTCCTGTATGGGCGATGGCCGGAACCTGATGGCCTGATCAAAGGCCTCATACAGCGAACGCGTCACGGTGAAATTAATGTCGTTCCCGATCAAATCCATGAGTTTGAAAGGCCCCATCCTGAATCCTGCGTTCTCCAGCAGGCTGTCGGCCTGGGAAAAATCACAGACCCCTTCCTCCACAAGCTGCAAAGCCTCCAGGTAATAATGCCTCGCTACCCGGTTCACAATGAAGCCAGGGGAATCCTTACATACAACAGGCGTTTTCCCCAGCGCCCTCGTAAAATCGATGACCCGGTTGATCACCTCCGGACTGGTTTCTGAGGTTTGTACCACCTCAACCAATTTCATCAGCTGGGCCGGGTTGAAAAAATGGATACCGCAAAAACGGCCGGGCCCGTCCAGGTTCCTTGATATCTGGTATAAAGACAGGGACGAAGTGTTGGAAGCCAGGATGGTTTCTGGCGAGTTGATCCTGGAAAGCGCTGAAAAAACTGTTCTTTTTGCGCCCACATCTTCAATGATCGCTTCAATGATGATGTCGCCGATGCATACACCGGGATCGGCGCTGAAACTGATCCTGCCCATGATATCATCTGATTCCCGGGCCGTTATCTTCTGGCGCTCGATGAGCATCTGAAGGTTTTTGCCGATCTGGCCACGGGCTTTATCCAGCGCGTTCACGCTGGGGTCATACAGCATAGCCTGGAAACCGCTGCGCGCAGCCGTTTCTGCGATACCGCTGCCCATGGTGCCTGCGCCACATACTACAATTTTCATCATGTTGCTGCACTGAACTGTTGCAGGAAACGGATATCGTTCTCGCTAAACAGCCTGATGTCGTTAATGCCATATTTCAACAGTGCAGGTCTCTCAACGCCCATGCCAAAGGCAAAGCCGGTGTACCTGGTGCTGTCTATGCCACAGTTATCCAATACGTTGGGATGCACCATCCCGCAACCCAGGATCTCCAGCCAGCCGGTGCGCTTACAAACTGAGCAGCCACTGCCGTTACAAAGCATACAGCTGATATCCATTTCCGCGCTGGGTTCGGTGAAGGGGAAATAACTGGGCCTGAACCTCACTTTGACATCCTTGCCAAACATTTCCTGTACGAAGAAATACAGGGTTTGTTTCAGGTCGGCAAAAGATACGTTCTCGTCTATGTAAAGACCTTCCACCTGGTGGAAAAAGCAATGTGACCTTGAGCTGACGGTCTCGTTGCGGTACACACGACCCGGACAAATGATCCTGATCGGCAGTTTGCCTTTTTCCATCTCCCGGATCTGGATATTGCTGGTATGTGTACGCAGCAGCCAGTCCGGGTTCTGGGAAAGATAAAACGTGTCCTGCATATCCCGGGCAGGATGGTTCTCCGCAATATTCAGGGCGGTGAAATTATGGAAGTCGTCTTCAATTTCAGGACCCTCCGCCACTGCAAAACCCAGCCGCTGAAAGATCGATACAATTCGGTTACGCATTAGCGTTACAGGGTGCCGGCCACCTATTGGCAATGGATCGCCCGGCAATGTTATATCTTTCGATTGTTCCTTACCGTTACCCGTATCGCCCAGCGAAGACCGGAGGGTCTCGTATCTCTCTTCAGTGAATACCTTGAAGCTGTTCATCACCTGCCCGAAATCTTTTTTCTGTTCCGGTGCTATATTCTTCATCTCACCCATCAGGCCTTTAATGATCCCTTTGGTGCCAAGGAACCGCGTACGGAAATTTTCCACCTCCTCTGCATTCAGTGCGGTAGAACCGGCGATCTCTTTTTTGTATTCCTCGATCTGTTTTAATAACTGCTCCATAACTACCGCGAAAATAAACCCTTATTATCAATAATCACATGACTCCCGGGCTGATTAAATATTGTTAGTTTTGCCAAAATCCTTACCATGAGTGATCTGTTTCACCTCACTGATTTTCTTGACCCTGTGGATCCCTATGCCTTATCGCAGGATAATGGTTACAAGGACGGCCAGGTTGGCAAGTTCGTGGACAGCTATGTGGAGGATTTTCCCAACCTTGAAGACGCGGATCTGGTGCTGTTGGGCTGTGGCGAAGAGCGGGGTTTGCATGGGATGGATAACGGGAACCTTTCGCCTGACGCCATCCGGCACCAGTTCTACAGCCTTTATTTCTGGCATCGCGATTTCCGTATTGCTGACGTTGGCAATATCAAACGGGGTGCTTTACTGAACGACACGTATGCTGCCCTGAAAACCGTATTGACCGAGATCCTCAGCCATGGAAAAACAGCCGTGATCATAGGTGGGTCCCACGACCTGACACTGGCGCAATACGAAGCATACCGGAATCGTAAAACCATCATAGAAGCTACCTGCATAGATGCCCTGATCGACCTTACTATTGAGAGCCCCATGCGGAACGATAATTTCCTTATGGAGATGCTCACCGGTGAACCAAACTATATCAGGAACTACAGCCACCTGGCTTTCCAAAGCTACCTGGTCCATCCGGATATGCTTGAGACCATGGATAAGCTCCGGTTCGACTGCTACCGCCTGGGACATATCAAGGAGCATATGGAAGAAATGGAACCGGTACTCCGGAATTCCGGGTTGCTCAGCGTGGATATCTCTGCGCTGGCACATGCATCTGCCCCCGCAAACCATATTTCGCCCAATGGACTCAATGGCGAAGAAATGTGCACCCTCACCCGTTTTGCAGGTATGAGCCCGATACTGAACAGCATTGGTATTTATGGATACCGGGCAGACCAGGACCAGCAACAGCTCACTGCAAAACAGATCGCTCAGATGATCTGGTATTTCATTGACGGCAGATACAAAGGCAAACAGGAAGCACCTATCCAGGAGCGGGAGAGTTTCCTGGAGTTTCACACCAGTTTTTCAGAAGTGGAAACAACCTTCCTGCAGAGTAAGAGAACCGGAAGATGGTGGATGCAGTTGCCTAACCGAAATTTCATCGCCTGCTCATATAAGGATTATATGCTGGCCAGCAGCAACGAAACACCTGAACGGTGGTTAAGGGCACAGGAAAGAGAATAAAAATTATGGTAAGATCATCATTAAGCATTTTCCTTGTTGTTGCAGCAGCCCTGCTCAGTTCCTGCTCAACAGGCAAGTCGGTCAGCAAATCCCCTATCGTCAGACTTGGGGATGACAGTGTGTTCCGGAACAGCCATATCGGCATCTCTGTCTTCGATCCTGCTTCCCGGGAGTTCCTGTACAAATACCAGGACGATAAATATTTCATCCCCGCAAGCAACACAAAGATCTTCAGCTGCTACGCCGGCATGAAACTGCTTGGTAAGAACCTGCCCGGGATGTTCTACGTGGATATGGACACCGCTTTGGTACTTGTGCCTACAGGAGATCCAACTTTTCTGCATAAAGATTACCCGGACCAACCGGTGGCGGATTTTATCAGGATGATTGATAAGAAAACCTACATGGATCCCTCACCATGGAATGATAACGCGCTGGGCAGGGGCTGGAGCTGGGATGATTATAGCGCCTACTATATGGTGGAAAGAAGTCCTTTTCCGATCTACGGCAACGTAGTGCGATGGTACCAGGTGAAGTCGAAAAAAGACAATCCCCTCACACCTGCCGATACAGTGGACACATTTATTTATTCTGATCCGGAACTTGATGGCCCCGTGGATTTCGGGAAACCGGGTTTTGGATTCCGTGTTGAACGAAAACTGGGCGCTAACGCTTTTACTATATACGAGGGCCGGGAAAGAAGCGCTGAAACAGATGTCCCCTTTATTACCGATGGCATAAAAACAGCCGTTGCGCTGGTGCAGGACAGTCTTCATAAGGTGATCATTCCTATAGAGGCCGATAGCAAACTAAAGTATAAAGGTGTGCCTGAAGTGGTGTACAGCAGACTTGTTGATTCCATGCTCAAACCTATGATGCACAGAAGCGATAATTTCTTTGCAGAACAAACCCTGCTCATGGCCGGGCAGGCCATCAACGGAAAACTCAGTACACCAGCCGCTGTGGAATCTATTACCGAGAACTTACTCCAGGGGATACCCGATAAGCCGAGATGGGCCGATGGCAGCGGGCTGAGCAGGTTCAATCTTTTTACGCCCCGCGATTTTATCTGGGTGCTCGACAAAATGAAGAATGAATTCAGCTGGGACAGGATCACGAATATTTTTGCCACAGGCGGGCAGGGGACACTCAGGACCTATGTGGCAGACAGCGGAAGGCTCTATGCAAAAACAGGAACCCTGACAGGTGTGATGGCCCTCAGCGGGTACCTGGTCACCAGGAAGAATAAAGTGCTGATCTTCTCGATCCTCGTGAATAATCACCAGCAGCCGGCAGCGGTGATACGCAGCCGCATGGCAGATTTCCTGCACAGTATCATCAACAATTACTGATTGAACATCCGAAGCAGGGCATCCCGCCTGAACTCGATGTAAGTGGGAGAGCCATCCGGTGTAGTATTTGGCTGCCTGCACGCGAACAGGTCATCTACCAGCCCCTTCATTTCTTTCTCATCCAACACCCTGCCGGGCCTGACCACCCTTTGCGAGACCATGGTCCGGATGAGTTTTTCCCTTTTGGAAAACCTGATCTCGCTGGTGAAATGCTTGTATTGCTCGAGCAAATTTTCAATTACCTGTTTTTCGTTGCCCTGCTCCACATCCGCCGGGGTTCCCTGAATCACATAGCTGTGGGTTCCAAAGGGCTCGATCAGGTAACCCAGTTGGGACAGGTCTGCCAAAAGCTCTTCCAGCATCACCGCATCTGCAGGGGTGAGTTCTATGCTAGAAGGGAACAGGCTTCTTTGTGCGGCGATCGCTTTTTCCTGGGCAGCATCGGTAAAACGCTCAAACAGGATCCGCTCGTGGGCGAGTTGCTGGTTAACCACTATAAATCCCCGATTGGTAGTGACCAGGATGAATGTTTTTTGCATCTGCACGAGTACGGCATCCTGATCAACTTCTAATTTGCCAACCGTGGATACCGGCGCCGTTTCCTGGTGGAGCAAGGGCTGCGATTCCTGTACTCTGGACTCGCCATAGAACTCCTTCCAGTCTTTCAATCCGCTGCTTTTTTCGATAAAATGTGCCTGGTGCTTCTGCGTGAAAGATCGATATAGTTGAGAAGACGAGGCCGTCTGTTGCTTCTCTTCCGTGAACGGCTTGCTGATGGCATCAAGTTGCTGAACCTGTGGGTCCAGTTCAAAATCCAATGTTGGCATCACACTGTACTGGGCCAGAGCATGCTTCACCGCAGCCTGTATGAAGGCATATACGATCTTTTCATCCGCAAATTTGATCTCCTGCTTCGTTGGATGCACATTGATATCAAGGGTTTCAGGATCCATGTCAATGAAAAGCACATACAAGGGATATGAATCCGCAGGGATCAGCTCCTGGTACGCGTTCATGATGGCATGGTTCAGGTATCCACTCCTGATATACCGGTTGTTGACAAAAATGTACTGATCACCGCGCGTCTTTTTCGCCGTATCTGGCTTGCCCACAAATCCTGATATATTGAGATAATCAGTCTTCTCCTGAACACTGACCAGCCTGGCATTGTACTGATTCCCGAGCAGCTGCACAATGCGCTGTTTGAGGTTTCCTTTTTCAAGGTGGAACACCTGCTGGCCGTTACTGGTGAAGGAGAAAAAAATTCCGGGGAACGACAATGCTACCCGCATAAATTCATCTACGATATGCCTGGTTTCCGCTGCATTGCTTTTTAAAAAGTTTCTCCTCGCCGGCACATTGAAAAAAAGATTTTTCATCGAGAAGCTGGTGCCTGTATTTGCAGAACATGGCTCCTGCACTTTCACTACACTATTATCTATCTCTATATAAGTTCCGGAGTCATCCCCTTCCCTTTTCGTTCTCAACTCTACCTGCGATACAGCGGCAATGGACGCCAGCGCTTCACCCCTGAAGCCCATCGTTTTAATATGGAAAAGATCATCGATCTTCCGGATCTTGGAAGTGGCATGCCGTTCAAAACTCATGCGCGCATCGGTTTCACTCATTCCCCTTCCGTTGTCTATCACCTGCACGAGAGATTTTCCCGCGTCCTGTATGATCAGCCTGATCTCCGTTGCACCTGCATCAACCGCATTTTCCAACAGCTCCTTCACCGCGCTGGCAGGGCGCTGGATCACCTCGCCCGCAGCGATCTGGTTGGCAATATTATCCGGAAGCAGCTGAATGATGTCGCTCAAATCACTTAATTTTAAAAGCTATAAAATTACGATAAATTAAGCTGATGCCTAAGTTCGCCGCACTGTTTCTAAGCCTCATTATCTTTTTTAATGCACATTCCCAGAAATCTTCCCGGCTTTCGAAAAATGAGTGGGTGGACAGTGTATTCAAAACCCTTGGTCCGGATGAAAAAATTGCCCAGCTGATCGTTGTAAGGCTCTCCACAATCGACGGTAAAACGGGTAAGGTGAGTTTTTTTGAGGAGAAGGTAGAAGAAGCATTGCTAAAATACAAAGTGGGAGGTATCTGTCTTTTCCAGGGTGGTCCGGTGAAGCAAACGCAAATGCTGAACCGTTTACAGGTCATTGCCGGTCTGCCGGCGCTGGTATCTATCGATGCGGAAACCGGACTGGGTATGCGGATGGATAGTGTTCGGGCATTACCCAGGCAGATGATGCTCGGCGCCGTTAACGATCCCAATATCATTTATGAATATGGAAGGTGGGTAGGAAAGCAATGTAAACGCGTAGGCGTGCATATGAACTATGCGCCGGACGTTGATGTGAATAACAACCCCGATAATCCGGTGATCAACGACCGGTCGTTTGGTGAGAATAAAGAGCGTGTTGCAGCATACGGTGTGATGTACATGAAAGGGATGCAGACCGAAGGCGTTCTGACCTGTGCGAAACATTTCCCCGGTCACGGTGATGTGGCGGTTGATTCCCACTACGACTTACCCGTGATCAATAAATCGAGGCAGCAACTGGATTCCCTTGAACTGTATCCTTTCAGGAGGATGATCGAAGCGGGAGTGGATGCCATGATGATCGCCCATCTTTCTATCCCCGCCATTGACAACACAGCCAACCGGGCCTCATCCATTTCTTATAATAATGTAACGAAGCTGCTCAAGGAGGAACTGGGTTATAAGGGCATGATCTTCACCGATGCCCTGGAGATGAAAGGAGTGACAAAATATTTCCCCGGGGGCGAGATCTCCCGCGAAGCCATAAGGGCCGGTAATGATATTCTCTGCCTTCCCGAAGATGTGGAAGGTTCCATCAAAGAGATCAGGAAAGCCATCAAGAACAAAAAGATTCACTGGGAACAGATCGACCAAAGTGTGCTGAAGCTGCTCAATGCGAAATTCGATCAGGGGCTTGCCAACTGGAAACCGGTTGACACGAAGAATATCGTGACCGATCTGAACAGGGACTCCGATTCCATCAGGAGAAAAGTGGCAGAACACGCGATCACTTTATTGAACAACCAGGATGCCCGGGCATTTCCCTTAGCCCCCGGTACCCGCAACAGGATCGCTTACGTGGGCCTGGGGATCAGTAACGACAATGCTTTCGCCAGGAGGATGAGGGCCGATTACAATGCCGATGTGTTTTATTTTGACTATAAACAGGATTCCCTGAGGATCATGTCAATGCTTCCTTTGCTTCAACAGCGTTATGACGCCGTAGTGGTTGGCGTGCACCAACTCAGGAGGTATCCCGCCGGTAATTTTGGTTTGAGCAATGCTGCGGTAAACTTTGTCAATGGACTGCAGGGCAAGGTCAGCAATACGATACTCATATTCGGAAATCCCTATGCTGCCAGAAATTTCCCCAATGCAGCCAATCTTCTCGCATGCTATGAAGACGAGCGGATCGTACATGAAACTGCGGCAGATATCCTTAACGGACATCTCCTGAGCAAGGGAACACTACCGGTTACTGTTTCCCCGGTTTATACGGCAGGTTCCGGTATCAGGAATGGTATGCTGCTGCCTTCCGGATCCATAATCGGTATGGACGTCAGTGCCTTAATGGCAATTGATACTATTGCAGAAGATGCAGTGAAACAACAGGCTGCCCCAGGTATGGTAGTGCTGGTGGCAAAAGATGGTAAGATCGCTTACCACAAGGCGCATGGTTTCAATACCTACGACAGTACAGAGCGGGTAACGCTGGAAAGTATTTTTGACCTGGCATCTGTGACCAAGATCTGCGCTACTACATTGTCCATCATGAAGCTCTATGATGAAGGAAGACTTTCATTGGATGACAAGATCGGGCAGTACATATACTGGCTGAAAGGAACGGATAAGGAAAACATCACGGTAAGGGATATTCTCCTGCACCAGGCCGGATTGAAATCCTATATACAGTTTTATAAGGAAACGATCGATACGCTGACTGGCATCCCGAAAAACGGGATATACAGCAAAACGGTCTCACCGCAGTATTCTCTTAGGGTGGCCGACAGCATGTATATGCAGCAGGCATGGAGGGATACCATGTACAAACGCATTGCGGCAAGTCCTTTAACCCTCCCCGCAAAACTGGTCTACAGTGATAATGATTTTATTTTCCTCGGACTCATTGTTCAGGCAATCAGCGGACTACCCCTGGACCAGTATGCAAAAAAGCATTTTTATGATCCCATGGGATTGAGCACTACCGGCTTCAAGCCCCGCGAGCGTTTCCCGCTTTCCCGCATCGTGCCTACGGAAGATGAGAAGCATTTCCGTAGGCAATTGTTGCGCGGTGACGTGCATGATGAAGGAGCTGCCATGTTTGGAGGCGTGTCCGGCCATGCAGGTTTGTTCAGCAATGCTTATGATATTGCTGTTATCATGCAAATGTTCCTCAATCAGGGTGTATTGAATGGAAGGAGATATCTCTCAGACACTACCGTAATGAGGTTTACCGGATACAACAGTGATATCAGCCACAGGGGATTGGGATTCGACAAGCCTTATAAGGATAATACCATCAGGAAAGAACCCTATCCCGCCGCCAGCGCATCGCCGTTGACTTTTGGGCATACCGGTTTTACCGGTATTGCTGCCTGGGCCGATCCATCGCAGAACCTGATCTTCATTGTCATGTCCAATCGTGTTCATCCCGGCAGGAGCAACAAGTTCGGGGAGTTGAATGTAAGACCCAGGATGATGGAATCTGTTTACCGGTCGCTCCGGTAGTGGAAGGTTCAGCGTCAGTTCCCCATTTCCATCAGTTCGGCAACAATTTCTTTTTTCCGGGTAAAGGGGATGAAGTGGTTTCCCCCGGGGAGAATCACCAGTTTCACTTTTGGCGCATTCACCAGTTGGGTTTTCGCAAACCCGGCATTTCCGGGAGGTACCCAACTGTCTTCGTCGCCATGCACCAGGTATACCGGGCATGTCACTTTTTCAAAGTCCGGTACCAGCGCATAAACATCGTCCTTAAAATAGATCAGTTCGGTATTGCTTGGTCTGAATGAGCCGGGAAGTAAGTATCTGAAAGGAAATTTTGCCATAAGAAAACGCCACTCCTCCGTGGGTTCAAGTGCCGGATCAACAGAGCCGGAGATCAGCATGATCCCTGAGAACAACAAAGGCGCATCTGCAGCCATCTTCACTACCAGTGGTCCGCCCAGCGAATGTCCGGCGAGGTAGAAAGGCTTTCCATTTCTGATCTTGTCGAACACAGGCATCATCAAACGGGACTGGTCGGCCAGTGGGAAGGCCTTGCCCATTCCGCTGAAACCAAATCCTGGCCGGTCTATACCCACCATGCGGTACCGGGAAAGCAGGGTGGAGTCTTCCATGTATTGCTGGAAAGCATTCCAGCTTCCTGGTGAGCCATGAATAAAGACCATCGTAGGTAGCGTATCGTTCCCTACTGATACAAAATGAATATCGTTCCCGTCCACCCTGATCGTGTAGGTTTTCAGTTGGAGTCCCTTTCCGGCAAATGATTTTATTGCTGCCTGGTCAGCTGTTCTGAAAGTCATACAGCCGGGCGCAACAAGGATCCACAAGAAGAGGAAAGCCGACAAAACAATGGCGGATAACTTCAGGATCCTGGGGACTTTAAGGGGAAGGCGCATAGATAAAAAAACCGTTCTCGCCGGAGAACGGTTTAAGGAATTACTGATTTTTCTTTTTTGGTGGACCAATGATGCGTTTGGGCTCCTTGTTTGGGTTAGCCTGCTCGCGTGGCGGCCGCTGGTTATTCTCGCGGTTCTTATTTTCCCGGTTGCCGTTATCACGGGTCCTGCCCATTTCACGGGGTTTATTCTCGCGGTTCCGCGGGTTGCCGTCTTTGGGCTGGTTCTCTCGCTGATTCCTCGATTGTTGTTTTTTCTTGTGGCTGTTCCTTTCCAGGGCGCGAAGGCTGATTTGGCCAACCAACTCAACAAACTGTGGTTCAGCTTCCTTCTTGGCTGCCGTATGCACTTCGGTAGTCTCCAGTTGTTCAACCTTGACCCCTTTCTGGTTCATGGCTTTGATCTTTTTTACCGTTTCGATCGAAAGCGGGTACTGAACGTTGCTGTCTGGCAGCACATACCACATCAGGTTGCGGAAGATGTCTTTCTTAACCAGAACGGCATTGCCTTTCATGGTTTCAAGTATGTCCGAATGGTCAGGGAAATGTTGTAATGCGTCCAGATAGGTATCCAGCTCGTAGTTCAGGCAGCATTTGAGCCTGCCGCACTGGCCGCTGAGCTTGGTCTGGTTGATGCTGAGATTCTGGTACCTGGCGATGGTGGTGGTCACGCTCTTGAAATCTGACAGCCAGGTGCTGCAGCAAAGTTCACGACCGCAGGATCCTATACCACCCACTTTGGCCGATTCCTGCCTGGCGCCGATCTGCTTCATTTCCACCTTTACCTTGAATTCAGAAGCATAGGCCTTGATCAGTTCCCGGAAGTCAACCCGGTCATCGGCGGTATAGAAAAAAGTTGCCTTTCTGCCATCGGCCTGTATTTCCACTTCGCAGACTTTCATCTGGAGGTTGTACTGGCGCGCCATGGCGCGGGCCCTGACCAGAGCGCCGGCTTCCCGGGCCTTGTTCTCCTTCCATTTCTGCAAATCCAGGTCGCTGGTTCTGCGCAATACCTTCTTGATATCGGGCGAGGCTTCGTCCACATGCTTTTTCTTCATCTGGAGCCTGACCATTTCGCCGGTACAGCTGACTTCTCCCACATCAAAACCGCTTACGCCCTCCACAGTGACCAATTCGTGTTTGATAAAGGTTTGCAGGGTGTTGTTTCGGTAGAATTCCTTTCTGCTGCCGTTATTGAAAGATACTTCTATGATCCTGCAGGCGCTTTCGGGGTCATGAAAGGGTAGATTTGCAAGCCAATCGTGGACATTGAGCCTGTTACATCCTCCGCTACTACACCCGCCATTACTCTTGCAACCGGAAGGCGTTCCGTTTTTATTCGTTCCACATGAGCTACAGCCCATAATATTTATGTATAAGATTTATAAAGAAACCCCGTTCTACGGGGTTGATGGTCGAAATTACGACTAAAAGGCCAATTTTCAGTTGACTATTGTTAGCGCGTTATCCCGGATGATGTGGTAGATCCGGATGGTGAGTGCCTGGAACAGCATTTTGGCATTGGCGTTTCGCTCGATATAGTACACTGCCCGGTCAAGCTGCTCCACGATAGCCTGTTGCTGGCCCAAAGTCACCATTTTGTTCAGTCGTTCCGCAAAATCGATCTCGTTGGAGGGTATATGGAGGTTTTCCCTGCCCAGGATCCTGAGTCTGATGCTCTGTTCCAGGAGGTGATTGAAGTACCGGAGCATTTGTTTCTGTTTTTCCCTTCCCAGGCCACTGATTTCGTTGGTCCACCTGACCTGGTCGGCTGGGCCGGTTCTAAGTGCCGCATTGAGCCAGCTCCTGATGGTCTCCTCCCAGTCGGATTCTGCATGCTGCATGACCTGAAGTGCTTCGCGATAGTTCCCGTCAGCCACTGAAGCCGCCTGCCGTGCCATTTCTTCCGTGGCCCCGGCTCGTTTGACCAGTGCGTCGGAAATATCGCGCGTTTCAAGCGCGGGTATCCTGACCAGTTGGGTACGGGAAAGGATGGTGGGGATGATCTTGGATTCTTCCTGGGCTACCAGGATAAAAAGGGTATTGGCCGGCGGTTCCTCGATCAGCTTGAGCAGTTTGTTTCCTTCATTACCGAGGTATTCCGGCATCCACATGATCAGGATCTTATAGACGCTTTCAAAGCTTTTGAGGTTTAGTTTCCTGATGATCTCGCCGCATTCCGTAGCGGTAATATTGCCCTGTTTATTTTCTGCTCCAATGAATTGGAGCCAGTCGTAGGCATTTCCATAGGGGTAAAGACGCACAAATTCCCGCCATTCGGTCACATAGTCGGTGCTGACAGGCTTATCGCCCGGCTTCCTGGGTACCACCGGGTAGGAATAATGAATGTCGGGGTGCACCATCGCTGCAGCTTTTTGGCAGGCTGGGCATTGGCCGCAGGCCTCATCGGGCGGGTTGGTCGGTTCCGCGTCGCCAAAAAGGGATGCCCCTGAGGACTGGTTTACTTTTTCGCAGACCAGGTATTGGGCAAGTGCCAGTGCAATGGGCAAGCCGCCTGCGCCTTCCCGGGCCAAAAACAGGAGGGCATGGCTGAGGCGATTGCCTTTTACCATGCCCACCAGGTTATGTTTAACGGCTGTTTGGCCGATGACTTCGTTGAAGGTCAAAATCAGTTCAGGTGTTTGGTGATCTCCTCGCTCATTGGGTTCACATTACTGGGATAAACAGCCACCAATTTACCCTTGGGGTCCACCAGGAACTTGGTGAAGTTCCATTTGATCTCGGCATCCATGACACCATTTTTTTCCTTTTGGGTGAGCCATTGGAAAAGGGGATGGGTGTCCTCTCCTTTCACCGATACTTTCCCCGCCATGGGAAATTTCACACCGTAGGTTGCGCTGCAAAATTCTTTGATCTCGGCATTGGTGCCGGGTTCCTGGCCCCCGAAGTTATTTGCGGGAAAACCAAGGATCACCAGTTTATCCTTATACTGCTCATGCAGTTTTTCCAGGTCAGCATACTGCTTCGTATAACCACATTTGGAGGCGGTGTTCACAATGAGGATGTGCTTTCCTTTATATTTTGCCAGGTCGATGGTTTGGCCATCGATAGAGGGGACTTTAAAGTCGTAGATAGAAGTTGCAGCAAAAAGCCAGAAAGCCAGAACTGCGATGCTCAATTTTATCATAATCTGTTGATTTTACATGTAACAACCGATCAGTTGATTGGTTGAACGAGACCAAAAGTACAACATTACCGTTTCTCGTAACTGCCGATATCCGGTTGTGCGTCCCTTGGTTTTCCTTCAAGGTCGGAGGGGATCGAAAGGTTCCTGCCTTTATTGATGGCGGGAGAACGGCCCAGGTTGATCCTGAAATCATAGAACTTCCCATTGTCGTCGATGCTGTCAAACAAAGGCGGCTGGTTGACGAGGTTATTGATCAGGGTGATGTTGTTCAGGTTGTTTTTCGCTTTGTACAGGCTGTTTTCCATGGTCACGTTGAAAGGAGTTGTGCCTCTCCTGAAGATCACCACTTCATCCTCTACATTGCCAAAATCTCCCCAGAAAATATTGTTCCTCAACAGCGCTTTCATGTCATAGGTGTTTATCTGGCTGGTACTGTCCCAATTGCTGATCACCAATACCGGTTTTTTGTGGGGCAGGTATACATTCGAATAACTGGCAACCGTACAATGGGTGATCTCATAGTCGCCCCCGTTGGCGAGCAATATATTCAGTCCGCAGTTGCTGATCAGGCAGTTCACCGCTTTGATACTGCTGTTGATGCCTGTCAGGCCTGCGTCATAAACATTGTCAATAACGCATTCGCTCAGGCTGAGTTTTGGAAAACTACCTGCGGCTTTCGTAGCCACGATGCCCTGGTAGGCATTTTTGATGATGGTATACCTGAGGGAATTGGCGGTGCTGCTGTTCCTGAAAAATATGCCCGGCCAGCTGGCGGGTAGATCGCGGTATTCCTTATCGAGGCGGTCGCCCTGAAAAGTTATGCTGTCGTTTTTTGTGCCGTTGGCGATCAGTGTACCGTCTACAATGAAGGGAGCATCAGCGCGCAGGTGGACGCGAGTCCCTTTCTGAATGGTGAGGGAAACATTGGGTGCAACGAGCAGGCCGTCAAGGATCACATAAGGCAGGGTGGCGTCCCAGGTGGTGTTTGTGGAGATGATATTGCCACGAAGGTACCTGGCGTTCTGGCCGTAGGCGTCCAGTTGCACAAATTTGCTGTTGCCATTGAACTGGATTCGTATACTGTCGCGCACTATGAAAGGCGCATTTGCTGCTGTGGGATTGATGGTTACCGTAACAAAAACATAGACACTGTCGTTCGCCTCTATCTCCGTGCCCTGAACAAGGGGTCCGGTATTTCCATCTACGTTTATACGAAAAGGTGAGGCGGTACCACCCATCAGTTCTACGGAACTGAGGCGGAGTTTCTCATTGTTGTCATTAAAGATCTTCAGCGTTTGGGTGACGGACCCGGTTTGGGTAAATACGGTATCGAAACGAACGGTATCTATGGAAACAGAAACCCTTGCATCCGCCGATGTTGTAAAACTTTCCTTTTTGCAGGAAAAAAACAGGAAAAGGATCAGTGACGAGATTAAAATGATGGTCTTCCTCATGCGCAGTTTCAAATGTACAGATTGCTGGCTGAATTACTGCATGGCAAAGGCCAGCGTGCACACATAGAGGCGGGTGTCTTTTATTTCGAGAATAGCCGAGGAGCATGCATCGAGCGTTGCGCCGGTGGTGACCACATCATCCACCAGCAGGATGGATTTGTTTTTGAGTTCGGCGGGGTTTCTTATGGAAAAAAGCCCTTCTACGTTCTGCCACCGCTCCTCCCTTGATTTTTTGGTCTGGGTAGGGGAGGATCTGACCCTTTTCAGGGTGTTTTCAAGGATGGGAATGCCCAAAACCTCGGAAATTCCCCTTCCCAGGAGGGCGGCCTGGTTATATCCGCGTTGTTTTTCCCGGTTTTTGAACAGGGGCAGGGGTAGGATCAGGTCCAGGCCGGGAAACCGGGGGGAATTGAGCAGGTCCCTGCCCATCAATTTCCCGAGGTAAACAGCGAGCTTTTCCTGGCCTTTATACTTCACCTGGTGGATGAGGTGTTGAACCATTGATGCGGGAGTAAAGTAAAGCAGGCTCATCGCTGCGGCGATGGATGCGCGACCATAAAAAATTTTTTCTGCCGGGTTGTTTTCTAATGATGCAAAATCGGTGAAGGGAAGTTCTGTCAGGCAGTTAAAACAAATGAATTGTTCCCGGTTGCTGATCTCCCGATAGCAGCATCTGCATGTATGTGGATAGAACAGATGCCTGACCGATGAAGCGATATGTTCCAGTTGATGGAGCATCAGAAGAACATTTGATAAACTTCTTCAACCCTGCCTGCTGTAACTACTTCGATCTGGGTAGAAGAGTTCGGTTGTCTCCTGTTGTATTTGCTGATGACGATCTTTTCAAAGCCGAGTTTTTCAGCTTCTGCAATACGTTGGTCGATCCTGTTGACTGCCCTGATCTCACCGCTCAGTCCAACTTCGCCTGCAAATACAACATGCTGCGGGATGGGAACGTCTTCAAACGAACTCAGCAGGGCAGAGACCATGGCCAGGTCGAGCGCTGGGTCTTCAATCCTGAGTCCGCCAGTTATGTTAATGAATACATCTTTTGTTCCGAAATGGAAGCCGCCTCTTTTTTCAAGGACGGCGAGTAGGAGTTGAAGCCTTCTTGCGTCAAAGCCACTTACTGTTCTTTGCGGTGTTCCATAAACGGACGGTGTAACCAGTGCCTGCACTTCAACAAGTAAGGGTCTCAGTCCTTCCATGGTAGCGGCAATGGATACCCCGCTGAGCTGATCTTCTTTCTGTGTGATGAGTATGTCTGATGGATTGGTCACAGGCTTCATTCCCACCGATGACATTTCGTATATACCAAGCTCAGATGTAGACCCGAAGCGGTTTTTCGTGGTTCTCAGTATCCTGTAGGCATAGTGCTGGTCTCCTTCAAATTGCAGTACGGTGTCCACCATATGTTCAAGCAGTTTTGGTCCCGCTATGGTTCCGTCTTTGGTGATATGGCCGATGATGAATACCGGTGTTTGGGTTTCTTTTGCGAACCGTTGGAACTCTGCGGCGCATTCGCGGATCTGGGAAATGCTTCCTGCAGATGAATCAATAAAGCTTGAATGGATGGTTTGAATCGAATCTATGATGACCAGTTGGGGTTTCAGTTTTTTTATTTCCTGGAAGATGACCTGGGTAGATGTTTCAGTGAGCAGGTAGAACTCCGGATGTTTTATATTCAGCCTGTCTGCTCTCATCTTGATTTGCTGTTCACTTTCTTCCCCACTTACATAGAGCGTAAGCAATTCATTAAGTTGTAAAGCATTCTGGAGGAAAAGGGTAGACTTACCAATTCCAGGTTCACCGGCAACCAGGATCAGTGAGCCGGGGACGATACCACCACCGAGGACCCGGTTGAGTTCCGGATCCTTGGTAACGATCCTTTTTTCTTCACTGCTTTCAATGTCGCTTATCGATATGGTTTTGCCGCCGTGTTTTGGAACATCTTCCTTCCAGGTGTTTGCGGTCTTTGAATTATCTTTTTGTATGATCTCTTCCACGAAACAGTTCCATTGCTGGCATGAAGGACATTTGCCCACCCATTTCGCAGATTCGTAACCACAGTTGGTGCAAAAAAACGATGATTTGACTTTACTCATTCGGTAAAGGTAACTGCGACTTTGAATTGAACGGCGATGAAAAAATGGAAAGAGGAAAGAAAAAAACCAGGAATATGTATGGGAAAAAGCGGGTCTTTTTTAAATGTAAAAAGGGCCAACTTTCGCTGACCCTTGATACTTACTAACCCATTAAATTCTTGCACTAAATTACAAATTGCTCCCAGATAACAAAATTAATTTTTGGGGGTGTGAATAACTTTTGACCCTGCCTGCCCGCTTGCGGAAGGCGTATTAAAGAATTGAAAATCAGATATTTATGTGTATTTTTAAGGCCGTCGGCCGGGCAGTTTGACAATTTGACTTTGCCGGAATCATGCTGAAAATCAGGTCTGTCAAAACGTCGCTAAATTTTGGAATTTTTGAGAATGGAGATCAATTTGCAGTGATATTTGTATAATTAATAAAACTTAGGAAATGGGTTCAATTTATTTGGTTTCGATCATTTTTGTGGGTATCAGTATGCTGGTATCCTGGCGCCTGAAAAGCAAGTTTAACCAGTACAGTAAGGTAGGGCTGGCTTCTGGGTTCTCCGGGAAGGAGATTGCCGAGCGGATGCTCCGGGAAAACGGGATTTACGATGTCCAGGTCATTTCTGTGGACGGATTCCTGTCTGACCACTACAATCCGATGAATAAAACGGTCAATTTGAGCCCAGACGTGTACCAGGGGCGCAGTATAGCCGCTGCAGCCGTTGCCGCCCATGAATGCGGGCATGCGGTGCAGCACGCAACCGCCTATAGCTGGCTGATGCTCAGGAGCCGTCTGGTCCCCGTGGTGCAGTTTAGCTCCAATATGGTCCAGTGGATCCTTTTAGCGGGTATCCTGCTGGTCAACGTATTTCCATCGTTATTGCTGGTTGGCATCGGTCTTTTTGCCATGACCACCATATTCAGCGTAGTCACCCTGCCGGTAGAATTTGACGCCAGCAATCGGGCTTTGGCTTGGTTAAAGACGACCGGTGTGGCTACTTCATCAGAATATCCCCAGGCCAAGGACGCCCTTAAATGGGCCGCTACCACCTATGTAGTTGCCGCCCTGGCCTCAATCGCCACCCTGGTGCAGTATATACTGATCTATCTGGGAGGCAGGAGCAGGGACTAGGGGGAAATGTGGGGAATGTGATGAGTGTGGTGAATGCGGATAATTGTCAATTTTTGGCCCGGCTGCCTGGCAGTCGGGCTTTTTTTGCCCCGGGCTCCTATGATCCGGCTACTACCCTGGCCATAGCCTGCCAACACCCTTGGTTAGCGATCGGTTTATTGGTCCTGGCCTCGGCGATCAGGGCCGGGCCAAGTATACCTCTGCTGGTCTCTCTTTGTTAGGATTTCGATCATCCGCGGCTGTGGCCCCTCTCCCGCAGTGTCTTTTTGGAGTGGGCCTCCGTGATAAGGGCCGTTCCGTCCGTATTCGCCTCCGATCTTGTACTGCGGATCCGGTGCATGGGGCCGGTCTAAACGTCTATGTTTCGTTCTCGGCAACTGGAGCCGTTATCAGGATTCTTAACGTCTCCGGAGTTGATTCTCCAACCCGAGGGTGTCGGACCCTCAGATTGTGCCAAAGGGTAATCCCGAAGATGGAGGTCTTAAATTACGGGGCAGGGGTTCTGTTTTCCGGCAGCCAGGGATAAAAAGCAGAAAGGCCGCGATAAACTCGCGACCTTCCTGCTTATAGTGTCCTTTAATTTCTCACATTCCAATTAGGGGTTCTGGGTCACCTTAGGATTTGCGTTGATCTCCGCCTGAGGAATCACCCACTGCCATTCATTGGCACCAGCTGGCAAGTTCATCTGAACAGCAAGTGAAGATTGGTGGTTGGATCCTGTTCCAGTTCTGTCAAGTGGCAAATTGAGGCGTTTCAGGTCCAGGAACCGGAATCCTTCGCCCCAAAGTTCAACCCTGCGGCTATTCATGATCAGGTTGAGCAGGGCGGCGCCGGTTTCGGTTGGCCGGGTAAAGCCCGGGACACGGGTTGCCTGAAAGGTTGTGAACACGGTAGCAGCCTGGTCGTCCCTGCCGTCGCGGGCTAAAGCCTCGGCTTCGATCAGGAACATTTCAGCAGCACGCATATAGGGGATATCTCCAACGGAGTTGGCGAAATCCTTTGCGCGGAACTTCTGGTTCATGAAGTTCCGCCTGTCGCCGCCTGGAGGTGTAACTATGGTTATACCGGTTGCGGTGACATTAGGTATCCAAAGTGCTCTCCTTACATCATTGGTAGCCATGGTGTTGTATAGTAGCGCATTGATACATTTTGGATTTGTCCTGATGTTGGTAGAGTTGAAATTGAAGCTGATATAAGCCAGGTAAGCCGTGAAAAACTCGGTCTGGTCGTCGATCTGCTGGCTTCCCCACATCCACTCAGGATTGTTCCAGCTATTGAAACCTTCCAACTGTTGTGCACCGGTCATGAGTGTGAAGCCTGTTCTTGCAGCAGCTGCCTTTGTGGCGGCCAGCGCCCATTCTTGCTGCGTAAGTGCAACGCGAGCCTGTATACCGCGAACCACGTTCACATTGAAATTGGATTTGTCGGCACGGGCCCTTGCCGGAGCCAGCAATGCTTCAGCGGCTGTCAGATCATCATTGACCTGTTTGTAAACTTCTGCAACAGTAGACCTGGCTGCCCCTTCCGTTGTTGGTGTCAGCACCAGTGGAACGCCCGGGTTGGCATTCGCATCACCTTTTACAAAACGCCTGCCATAGAGTTGAATCAGGTTGAAATAGCTCCAGGCCCGGTAGGTCAGGGCCTGACCTTTGACCGCATTTTTTTCAACCTCAAGACCCGGTGTCTGATCGATACCATTGATCAGTACGTTGGCGTTGGAGATGATGCGATAGTAGAACTGCCAGGGGAAAGTTGAACCGCCATTGGCATTGCGATGATCGAGATACCTGTATACGCCGAGGAACCAGCCGTTCGACTGTCCCGAAAACACATAATCCTCGCCCATACATTCATTATAGATCATCACAGAACCCTGTCCAAAGATGCCCTGGTTTCCATAGGCCATGTACATGGAACGATGTATTCCATTCAATGCGGCTGTTGCATTGGGCACACTTGCCAAAACCGAGCTGGCATCCACCGCGGTTGTTGGTCTTGTTTCCAGATATTCTTTCTCACACGATGTATTCAGTAAAATCATTGCTGAAAATCCAACGATCAAAGAAGTTATTCTAAAATTCATTTGTTTGGATTTGTAGATTATAAATTAACGTTTATGCCAAAGTTGAGAACCGTGGCAGGAATATATCCGATTGATGTTACACCGGAGAATGCCTGCATGGGGTTCATGCCCTTTCTTTGGGTAAACATTTTCACGTTTTCCGCAGAGACGTAAAGACGACCGGAGTTGATCGGAAGGGTCCTGCTGCCCAGGCGGCCCTTGAATTCCCATGCAAAAGTGATGTTCTGTATGTTTAGATATGATGCATCGGTCAGCCACCGGTTACTGGCAGCGCCAAAGAATGAGGTTTGTGCATTATCCATTCTTGGAACAAAGGTGACGTCGCCGGGTTTCTGCCAGCGTTTCATCATGTCCGTATGAAGGGACGCGCCATATGTACCTGAGTGCATATAGGCGGCATAGGTGTCGTCATAAGTCAGGCCTCCGATCTGCCAGTTGATGAGTGTAGACAGTGTAAAGTTCCTGTAACGGAATGATGTAGTGAATCCACCATACCAGTCTGGGATAGCAGTTCCGCTATAGTCAAACTTCGCGTTGGTTGGATTCGTAACCACTGAGTCGCCCTTGCCGGTGATCCTTGTTGCCGTTCCCGGGTTTGCCAGGAAAAGACCTGCTCCATCATTTGGATCCACACCATACCACTGCCTTAACCAGTAGTCATTGAGGGATTTGCCCACCATCAGTTTTTTGGTTCCTGAAATGATCTCCTGCTGCGGCAGCTTGGTGATACGGTTGGTGAATGTGGTTGCGTTAAAGCCAATGTTCCAGGTAAAGTCTTTGGTCCTGATCACATCAGCGTTAAACGAGATCTCGAATCCACGGTTATACATACTTCCCACGTTTCTGGTTGTTCCAGTGAAACCACTCGAGAGTGGAAGGGGAACGTTGAAGATCAGGTTATCAGATACGCGGTTAAAATACTCAAATGTACCGCTGATCCTGTTGTCCCATACTGTGAAATCTACACCGATATCAAATTGTTTGTTGGATTCCCATGAAAGGCCTCCATTACCCAGTGTAGTCTGTTGCAGGATTCCGGGATTCAGACCGTTATTCCTTCCAATGGTATACAGCTGCTGGTAGGGGTAGTAACCGATACCGGCATCGTTACCAGTTGTACCATAAGAACTGCGGATCTTAAGGAAGTTAATGAATCTGACGCCCGACATGAAGCTTTCTTTAGTGAGTACCCAAGCTGCGCTGGTGCTCCAGAAACGACCCCATCTTACGGTATCGTCAAAACGGCTGTTACCATCTGTACGTCCGCCAAGGGTGAAGAAATATTTTCCTTTATAGTCGTACTTGAAATTGGCAAAATAACTTTCGACACGATAATTGTCTTCCTGTGATGACAGGTTGGTTGTGGTGGTGAAGTTGGCCAGTTCCACGTTACCGGTAGCCACCTGGTTTTGCCTTGAGCCGGTCAGGTAGTCTTCTTTCTGCTTATAATTCTCATGTCCCAACAGTACGTCAAATCCATGGTCCTTAACCGTTTTGTTATAGTTCAGGAGTTGGTTGAAAGCCGTTCCAGCGATCGTCTGGTAATCTTTGGAAGACCTTCCTGAAGGGGCACCGTCACCGATCACAGGATTCTGGTACTGGAGGTCATAGCGATTGGTATAGTCAGTAGTGAAATTGGTAGTGAACTTAAGGTCCTTCATCAGCTTGATCTCAGCATAAGCACGACCGTTAAACACGTTCCTGCTGAAGTATTCCCTGCTCAGTTCGTTCTCGGCAATGGTGTGGCGGCCGCCATAAGCACCTGCGGGCCTGGACAATCCAGGGATCTGGGTACTGTTACCAAAGTCATATTGCCTTTGACCATTGGCATCGAGAAGATACTGGCCAGGTCTGGCGGGGTCGTATGCATAAACGGGATAAATCGGCCCCATCCGGGCAGCGAAGAAGAAGGGGTTTACGATGGAGTTGCTACCATCAGCTGAGGCGAAGTTACCGCCGCTCTTTACGAACGACAGATTTGTTCCGATCTTCAGCCAGTTGTTCAACTGGGAATTCACATTGGCCCTTGCGTTGAAACGTTCGAAGTCAGAACGGTTGATATATCCGTCTTCTTTCAGGTATGCGAAAGAAATGAAGTGATCTGTTTTGTCCGCCGCGCCACTGAAGTTAACGCTGTATTCATTGCGGATACCCGTTCTTGTTACAGGATCGAACCAATCGAGGTCCTCGGGCCTGTAAACACTTCTTGCATTGGGATTCAGTTTGCCGTCTACGCCAACAACCTGGTTCTTTGGAAGGTCGTATGGATTATATGCCAGCAGGTCTACAATTCCATTCTGGCCGGTCACCAAACCAGATGCCTGGTTGCTGGCGGCAGTTAAAGAAAGTGGATTGGTTGCCCTGTAGGCAAGGCTGTTACGGTAGGCCTCCCACATCAAGGGGTAGTACTGATCGCCGTTTACGCGGTCGTAATCAGGGATGGCCCTGGAAGTAAGACTGGTGTTTACTTTCACGTTCACATTAGATCTTCCTTTACGGCCTTTTTTTGTGGTGATGATGACCACGCCGTTTGCCGCGCGCGAACCGTATAATGAAGTGGTGGCAGCGTCTTTCAGTACGGAAATGCTTTCCACGTCATCCATATTGATGTTTGAAAGGGCAGCAGTAAAAGGAACCCCGTCTACCACGTATAATGGCTCGTTTGAAGCACTAACCGAACCAAAACCACGTATACGTACGGAAGGAGCTGAACCAGGCTGACCATTGGCCGTAACCGCAGCAACACCTGGTGCGGTACCAATCAGGGCAGTACCCACATTGGTCAGCGGCCTGTTCTGGATATCCTTGGCGGAAATCTTGGCTGCACTACCCGTAAAGTTTTCCCTTTTTGCGGTACCATAAGCTACCACAACTACATTTTCCAGCGCCTTGGCTTCGCTGGTCATGACCACATTGAGGGCATTCTGGCTACCAAGTGCTACCTCTTTTGAGCCAAAATCAACAGCGGTGAAGACCAGGCTTTTGGTTCCTGCCGGAACACTGATGCTGAAATCACCTTTTTCATTCGTAGAACTTCCCTGGGTGCCATTCTTGATCAGCACAGATACGTTGGAAAGGGGTTTGCCGGTTTCATCCAATACTTTTCCGGTAATCCTTCTATCCTGCGAAATACCCTGTGACACAAAAAAGAATAACGCCAGAATCAGAGCTGACAGAACTTTCATAAGCGTTAGTTTAGTTTGAACTGCAATTTACATATGAAACAAAAGAAAAAGTTAAAAAGCTGCATCCGAGCTTAACTATTTGTTAAAACCTATAGCTAATAAGAACAAATTGATCAATTAATGAGGTTAATCGCGGGCTTTTATTGAAACATTTTCAAGGCGGGGAGCGTGCGGATCCTCACCGGAGGGGTCAAAGTTTGATCTCTTCGCCGTTATTATCGTAAAAATGGAACTCCGTCAGGTGGTAGGTGTTGTTGGCTTTGACGGAAAGGTTGAGCTTGTATTTCCAGCCCCATTTCCGCCTCATGGAGATGAATCCCTTGGTGAGGTAAGCATGCATGATGGGGTGCACTGCTATCACCAGCGTTTTGTGCTTTTGCATGGTCAGGTAGCTGATGTTTTTCTCGATCTCGTCCTCCAGGATCAGTGCAGAGGATATTTTCCCGGTGCCCTGGCAGGATGGGCAAAGTTCCTGGGTGTTGATGTTCATCTCGGGTTTCATGCGCTGCCGGGTGATCTGCATGAGGCCGAACTTGGAGATGGGAAGTACGGCGTGTTTCGACCGGTCCGTCTTCATAAAGCCTTCCATGGCTTCCACCAGTTTCCGTTTGTTTTCGGGGAACTTCATATCGATGAAGTCAACCACAATGATCCCGCCGATATCCCTCAGCCTGAGCTGGCGGGCAATTTCCTCGGCGGCTTCCAGGTTGGTCTGCAGCGCATTTTCTTCCTGGTTGTTGCCAACGCTCTTATAGCCGCTGTTTACGTCGATCACGTGCAGGGCTTCGGTATGTTCTATGATCAGATAGGCTCCACTGGGCAGGTTGACGGTTTTGCCGAATGCTGCTTTTACCTGTTTGGTGATGCCAAAATGATCAAAAATAGGCGCACCATTATGGTAATAGGAAACGATGTCCAGCTTATCCGGCGCTATCTTCTGGATATAGTTCCGGGTATCGTTGTAAATACTCTTGTCGTTCACGATGATCCGGTTAAAATCCTCGTTCAGCAGGTCGCGGAGCATGCTTGTGGCCTTGGTTTGCTCGCTCAGGATCTTGGCCGGGGCAACGGCGCCTTTCAGGTTTTTCTGAATGATCGCCCAGTTGTTGACCAGGTTATTAAGGTCCTCATGAAGCTCGGCCGTATTCTTCCCTTCGGCGGCGGTACGCACGATCACCCCGAAATTCTTCGGTTTTATGGATTCCACGATCTTCTGGAGCCTTCTGCGCTCCTCGGAAGAATGGATCTTCCGCGAAACGGCGATGATATCATTGAAAGGAGTGACTACAACAAACCTGCCGGGAAGGGAGATCTCGCAGCTCAGGCGGGGTCCTTTGGCGGCAATGGGTTCCTTCAGGATCTGAACCAGGATATTGGGCTTCTGGCCCAAAACCTCGTTGATCTTACCGGTTTTGACGATCTCGGGTTCCACCTCAAATTTGGCAAAATCCATCCCCCCGGGGGAATTGTCGTTCATCGTGGTGTGGGTATACTTGAGGAGCGACTTGGCGTATGGGCTGAGGTCAGTATAATGCAGGAAGGCATCCTTTTCAAACCCAACGTCCACAAATGCAGCATTGAGCCCGGGGATCAGTTTCTTGACCTTTCCCAGGTATAGATCTCCCACTGCGAAACTGGCGTCTGCTTTTTCATTATGCATCTCAACCAGTCGCTTATCCTCTAAAAGGGCTATCTCAACACCCTGCGGTGCTGCGTTTATAATTAATTCTTTATTCAAGCGTAAACACACTTATGACCTACATAAATGTCAGTATGCCGATAACTGGCTCAATCGTTATGGTATCATGCATCTGACGATATCCTCCTGGCGGAGGCCGGGAGATTATTTCTTCCCTTTCTTATGACGGTTTTTTCTCAGGCGCTTTTTACGCTTATGTGTAGCTATCTTATGACGTTTCCTTTTTTTACCACAAGGCATTGTAATGAATTTATATTGTTAATAGTTTACTGCAAAGAGTTGATCTTCTCGTCTATCGCTTTCAGAAGTTCCGGATTGGCAACCTTTTTCCTGCCCTCACTGTACCATTTTACCGCATTCGCCTTGTCGCCCGATCTTTCATAGGCTTCCGCAAGGAGGAAAACGGCCTCTGTGTTTCCGGGTTCCCTCAGAGCTACGGTTTTCAACCTTTCTATAGCCCTGTCGAACTGCCCCGTCATCATCGCACCATAGCCCAGCATAAACTGGGCATACATATTGGTACTGTCTTTCTGGGCCACTTCCCTGATCTTCATGATCCCTTCCATTGGCGAAGAGGCGCCTGAAGCTCCAAAAATGAAAGTACTTCCCCATCCAACCTTGGCCGAATCATTTGCCGGATTTATCTCTAAAACCCTGTTGAAAAGGCCCTGGGCCTGATCCGCCATCCAGGTTCTGGTGGCAGGGTCCGAAACAGTTTTTAACTCCTCCAGGTAAGATTGGGCGGCAAAGTTGAGGTTTTTCTCTGTATTTTCCAATTTAGCCTTTTCGCCCAGGTACCAGAGATATGGCGCATCCTGACGGGCACTGTCCCTCCAGAACCCGGCCAGCTGATCATACAGCGCTAACTTCTGGTTTTTGAGGTCCCCCCGGGTGATGGAGTTCTCCAGGGTGGTAATGCGAGCTTGCTGTTCGGGGCTCAGCTGCTTTCGGGCCTCCGCCAGGATCCGGTCAGTGGTATTAACTAAAGAAGCCGTATCTCTGGGGGATTGGGTAACCCCCTTGGGATAAGGCTTCGTTCGGCCGAAAAAATATAGTACGAATAACAGAATAATACTGCCAATCGCAACAAGCCATTGTTGCTTCATCAAAATGATTTAAGCTGCGAATTTAACGCAGTTAAGCCATTTCTTCAGCACCATCATCTTTAATGGCGGTGTCCAGCTGTAATTTTTTAACTTCCTGTACAAACTCCTTGGCTGGTTTGAAAGCAGGAATGAAGTGTGCAGGGATGTGAACCGCGGTGTTCTTCTTGATGTTGCGGCCAATTTTGGCAGCCCTTTTCTTGGTGATGAAGCTTCCAAATCCCCGGATATAGATGTTTTCACCCTTCGCAAGGGATTCTTTCACTTCCTTGAACATGGTTTCAAGGGCTACCAGAACGTCCACCTTGGGGATTCCGGTTTTTTCTGAAATGTTGTTGATCAGATCGGCTTTTCTCATTTTCTGAGTTTTTTAATGGGATATTAAAATATTTAACGCCCCACTGTACTGGATACCAGGATTTTTACTTTGGAACGTACAGGGCCTAAAATTAACGATTTCAAATCATTAACAGGGCCTGGATGGCTTATCTAGAAACGAACATCATACAATAAAAATTGTATGGTTTTGATTACAGGGCTAATTTTCCCTTAAGTTTTATTAAATAATTGCCCCAATGACTAACTTTTTCGCCGAGTCCCTCCTTACATGGAACCAGGAGTCCAACGCCAGGGAAATGCCCTGGAAGGGCGAAAAGGACCCTTACCGGATCTGGATCAGCGAAATTATCCTCCAGCAGACCCGGGTGGAACAGGGATCGGCCTATTATGAACGGTTCATTTCCACATTTCCTGATGTGAACGCCCTGGCCAATGCCCCGGAAAATGAAGTCTTTAAGCTTTGGGAAGGGTTAGGCTATTATTCACGTTGCCGCAATCTCATCGCCACAGCCAAACGGATTTCCCTGGAAATGGGGGGCAGGTTCCCGGATCAGTATAATGATATTGCCAGCCTGAAGGGCATTGGCCCCTATACCGCTGCCGCTATATCCTCCTTTGCTTTTAACCTGCCCCACGCCGTGGTGGATGGAAATGTGATCCGCCTGCTGAGCCGCGTTTTCGGTATCAACGCTCCCGTGGACGAGACCGCTACAAAAAAGCTTTTTTCCGAACTCGCACAGGATTTGCTCGACCCGGAACATCCGGCCCTGTATAATCAGGCCATTATGGATTTTGGCGCCACCATTTGTAAACCCAGGAACCCGGAATGTGGTCAATGCCCGTTCAGGGACGACTGTCAAGCATATGCGCTGAACTGTATTGACCAACTCCCTAATAAGCAGAAAAAAGCCCCCAGGCGGAAACGCTATCTCCACTACCTCATCTTTGACCATAACGGTCAACTGTACCTCAGAAAAAGGAGCGGAAGGGATATTTGGCAGAACCTGTTCGAATTCTGCCTTTATGAGTCAGACAGGCTGCTTGATGAGAAGGAACTGACCAAAACGTTGTTTTTCCGGGAAATCGTCCGGGGTAGCAGCTATAATTTGATACATGTTTCCCCGGTCATAAAACAGCAACTGACCCACCAGGAACTTAACGGAAGGTTCTTCAGGATCAGACTGAACGCCGAAACCCAAGGCCTCAAAGAATTCACCCCGGTACTCGAAAAGGATATCAGCAAACTGGCCATGCCCCGTTTTATACTTCGGTATTTGCATGAAAGAATGTAAATTTATTTAGAAGGCAGGCTTTATTTCAGATAAAAACGAATTCATATGAGAGGCGTAAACAGGGTAATGCTGATCGGCAATCTTGGTAAAGACCCCGATGTCCAGCATCTGGAAGGCAATATCGGCGTAGCCAAATTCCCACTGGCAACCACGGAAACTTACAAAGACAGGACAGGAAAACTCATCAGTCAAACTGAATGGCACACCGTTGTTCTCTGGCGTGGGCTGGCTGAGCTGGCACAGAAATACCTGCACAAGGGAAGTCTGATTTACGTTGAAGGCCGGCTCAGGACCAGGAGTTGGGAAGACAAGGAAGGGAACAGGAAATTCGCTACCGAAGTGGTCGGGGACAATCTTATTATGCTGGATAAACGGATGGAAGGGGGACACGGCGGACCGGATGACCTGAACCGCGACGATGATATGCCGCCTATGTCGGATCACACCGGGGACCTGCCTTTCTAGTTTTAGGGAGCCATTCCGTATTTTTGTTGCTGTTCACCAAAAACGATCTTTTGTACGATAACATCTCAGGCATCCTTATTCAGTTCTCGATAAAACCCGTCTTACTGGGCATTATTCCACAGACAGCGGTAACCGCAATGTTTGTGCTCCTGTTACTGCTGATGGTCACATCGTTCATCATATCAGGTGCTGAAGTGGCCTATTTTTCTTTATCCTTCAAGGATATCAATTTGCTGAAAACAAAACAGCATCCGTCTGCACGGCGTATCCTTGACATGCTTGATGAACCTAAAAGCCTGCTGGCTTCATTATCCATTGCCAATACCTTCCTGAACATAGCTACCATCATCCTGGCCAACTTCCTGATCGATGAGCTCACCGATATCGACGCAAATTTCTTTTTTGCCCTTATGGTCAAAATACTGGTGATCTCCTCCATCCTTGTGATGTTTTCGGAAGTGTTGCCAAAGGTCTGGGCCGCACAGAACAATCTTCGTTTCGCGTATTATTCATCGTTCCTGATCACTTCTATCCACTATTTGTTCCGCGGTTTCAGCAACTGGACCGTTGGTTACAGCGATAGTATAGAAAAATCACTGGGCGGAGGGAAATCGTCTGCCTATACCCTCGAGGAACTTGACCAGGCCATTGATATGACCACCTCAAAGGACGCTACCGAAGAAGAAAAGAATATGCTGAAAGGCATTATCAAATTCGGCAACATCACCGTCAAGCAGGTCATGCGAAGCAGGCTGGACGTCCATGGTGTGGACAGTTCGCTGAATTTCAACGAAGTGGTCAGTCGTGTTGAAGAACTGAGCTATTCCAGGCTGCCCGTGTACAAAGAGAACCTGGACAACGTGATCGGCATCCTCCATACCAAAGACATAGTACCCCATCTTTCCGAAGATGCCGGGTTTACATGGCATAAACTGATCCGCACACCCTATTTCGTACACGAGCATAAACTGATCGAGGACCTGCTCAGGGATTTTCAGCAGAAGCGTATTCACTTCGCTGTTGTTGTAGATGAATTTGGCGGAACCGAAGGTATTGTCACCCTTGAGGACATTATGGAGGAAGTGATCGGTGATATACACGACGAGTTTGATGAGGAAGACAGCAGCTCTAAGAAGATCGACGAGCAAAATTTTGTTTTCGAAGGCAAAGCCATGATTATTGATGCCTGCCGTTTTATGGATCTTTCCGTTGATACTTT
>Ga0315901_10000868_pt1 | contig 43749 bp, 55 predicted proteins | sample LakEriMetagenome_10_FD_203761 | JGI IMG/M metagenome (GOLD analysis project Ga0315901, IMG submission 203761) | Freshwater fungal communities from buoy surface, Lake Erie, Ohio, United States - Buoy 2 MA116 | ecosystem: Environmental > Aquatic > Freshwater > Lake | place: USA: Lake Erie, Ohio...
GTTGTACCACTAACCGTACCACCGCCTACACGCAGCCAAGTCCTCTTATACCTTACATAAAGGGAACTATCAGCAGGTCTAATCAGTATCTGTGAACTATCAGCAGGGGTCATTGCGGATGTATCCCTTGTCGGAATACCGATACCATTCACATAACGAACACGGCTCCCCGTTTGCTGCCATTGTGCGGATGCACCAACAGATAGAAGTATTGCACAGATTGTTAAAAACTTTCTCATATTATTGAACTAAAATTATAATTTTTTCACCTGCAAAGAACGGCACATTACTATCAACGGTCAAAGTACCGCTACCAACAGTCCACACTACACCCGTACCCGGCGATCCACTATAAGCAATCGTTTCAAACGATGTACCACCACGTGAGCCGTATATCATTGTTTTACCTGCCCCACCCGGTATAGCTATGGAAGTTTCACCACCCCCGGCAGTATATTGCAGCACCTGTGTAGTTGTACCCTGTATAACGATGCCCGTTGGTGTTACGGTGGTTCCTGCTAACGAATAAACCCCTGTACCTTGATAAGATACTTGATACGTTGCGATGTCCTTATTTGCGCCCGTAATGGTGAAGGATTGCAGCCATGCCAAACCCGATACTATCACCAATCCCCCAGCAGTGCCATTGTCAATAACGAACTTAAGCGATACCAACTCTCTGTTCAGTTGGCTATTGAGCATAAAGAGATAGGAATAGTCATCTAATACTACAAGTCCATCCGCTTGTATTGACCATGATGCGACATCGGGTCGGGACTGCCTAAACCAGGCACTACTGATATTGGTTGTTTCCATCGCATCCACCTCCACCGAAAAGGTGCAAGTCCTTGCACACGCAATGAGATTGTCTGTCATTGCGATTGAATTGTACCTATAAAGGTTTAATTTTTGTCCGGTTACTGGTGTCATAGTTAGCAGAGTTCTCCTTTTGTTAATGAATCAATACCATAAGGCACCGGTGTAGTTTTAGAGCAAATGAATTGATCTGGTGGCAAAGTTAATGCAACTTTCGGAAGTCCTTCGCAGTCTGTGTACTCACCCGACCAAAAATCACCCGTATAATTATAGTACTTGTAACATGGCACAGGTGGAGTTTCCTGCAATGATGAAATAAGAGTATAGGTCAATATTTCATTCCTCGTTTGGATTGCCGTACCTGACAAAGTATTGTTAATGTAATCAAAAGTACATTGTCCTAAAATGAATCTTGATGAATTAACATTAATAACACCGGATGGATCCTCTACCCCTATTGTATGCAATAACCCTGCAACGTATGTACCTGTAAATAAGTTGTAATGGGTGAACTGCATATTGATATTCGCCTTTGCGTAGATATTGTATAACTGACTGAATAGCAATGTGGCAAGGTTTGAATAACTTCCGCTAATGCCGAATCGAGTGAATCCAGTTAAAGCATTGTCTGTTATAGATAAAAGCGATTGCAGTTGCGTTACGTTTAGTAACGGAAACTGATTACCTATAGGAGTTGTTATTTGTTTCTTATACTGATTACTTGCCGTTTGATTAAATAAAACTTGTTTAGGGCCATACACTGACTTTGCTTTTCTTTTCACATTCGCAACAAACATATTGGATATACCTGCCGATGTTACCCTAAATTCTATTGATAAAGTTCCTGTAATTGGCGATGGATTTGTGATAATAGTTTTAGTTTCTAACGCTGTATTGTTTTTCGGTTCTTCAAAATATAGAAAACTATTGAACCATTCAGGCGCACCCGATACCAATCTCCCCCAAGCATACACGGTGGCACCGCTTGTAACGCTTATCCCTATTTCCATGTCGCCAGTTGATGCAGTAATACATTGGAACTCTATTTCTAAAATATCTCCTTCACTTACAAGGCCGCATGACAAGGCAGTAAATGTTGATTGAGTACTTCCGGATGTAAACCTTGCACCATATACACCGCTTTCAGGCCCCATCGTAAAAGTGCCACCACTTCCCAATGTTCTACTCCAATTTGTCGGAATACCGGAAGTAAGCAATGCCATGTTACCATTGTCAACTGTATTTTCAGGGTACTTTAATTCTCCGGTAAGTTCAAGCGAATTAAATGACTTTTTGATTATTTTGGTTTGGCTATTTTCTACAAAGTAAAATGGTACTGAACCATTATCTTGATACGGCTGAATAGTTCTATTTATAGGCACATTCGATAAGGTATCTGTAGAAGATACCCCATCTGTACGGAATACACGAATAGTATCGGATGCTCTTTCATTTACGGAAGTTATCCACCATTCCCCACCCGATTGATATATTTGCGCACCGTGAGCAATGCAAATATCTTCGAGTACATCATAGCAGTTCTTATAAGTATAATCGCTATTAGTCCAACGGGCAGGGAAGATGTGAGTATTGCGAATGTATGATGTTGATGTACTATGTGCCGTTGCATAGTAATTGATTGCCGAATTGATATAGTACTGCACCGGAAATTCAATATTCTTTAAGCAGTTGCGAATGATTTGCAGTAGTGATTCAGATGTATTGATATTTGCAGATGTAGGAACGTATGGTACTGATTTGAGCAATCCTAACCCATCCACGCAAATAATATCAACAAAGTTCCTGCCCGTTGTAAAAGCTATGCTAATACTATCCATCAATACATAGCCCTGCCATATAAAATAAGTGCCACCATTGGCCGAAAATCTTACATAGTACTTTTTATCGTCTGTTGAAACAAGGTCGGGATATGGGCCTGTAAAGTCGGTAAAATCGGCTCTTATGGTAAATAGTGTAGGAAGTACGGGCTGAAAAGGATCATCACCGGAAGCAAGGCACTCTAACAAAAATGGACTATTTCCTGTGGCTACGCTATACACGGAACCTGTGTAATCATTTTCCCAAATTTCAGCATCATAGGTTAACCCTGACTTGCTGATTGCAGAAAATGTATATTTCTTCCCGTATGCCATATTAGGTTGTTAATGCTCTGAATGTATTGGTTCTACTTTGTGAAAGCCATATATCGTTACCTCTCACTACACCCTCCACCACTACTCTGCTATTGCCTCCACCCATCTGCGATGCTGATGCGATTATTGACCGCATTTGGTCGGGTCTTACGATATGCTCTGTACCGTGTAACATCACCGGATAACCAGAACGGGGGCCTGTAACGGTACCACCTTCAGCAAAACCGAGAAGTTTGCCAAGAAGTGAAAGGAACCCACCGCCTTTCTTACCACCACCAACTGTACCACCCATTAATGATGCCCCTACTGCTTGACCGCCTTTAAATGCAGCACTTCCCCCCATAGTTAATGCAGACATAATACCCTGAAATATTGCCGCCTTCGCTGCTGCCATTGCAATATCAACCGCTAACCTTTTGAACATATCGCCCAATGCAGTACCAATGCTTTGACCGTTAATCATAGCATTGAACATTCCAGTCATTGATTGCGTTAAGTAGTTTGCAGTATCTGCTGCGAATGCTTCATCCTTCTTTAACTTTAACATACTCAAAGCCATTGATTGTTCTCCAAGTGCTTTGGTTAATGTGTTGTTAGCAGTAGTGGTTAACTGAATGTTGGTTATGTCTCTTTGTTGGGGAAGGTTAATGCCTGCACTATCTACCGTCCCAGTTTCTAACCTACCCATAGTTGCTTTTAACCTATTAAGGGCAGTTTGTTCTACTATTAAATTATTATAGTATTCAAGTTCTTTTTGTGCTTTTACATAAGCATCTATTTCTGCTTTTGTTGTGTCAGCTGCGCCTCCCGGCTTTGTTCTTGAACCTGCTAATGTTTTCTCTAATTGTATAGCTTGTTCATTCAGCTTATTAGCTGAATCTAAAAGGAAGTTTTGTTGTGTGAGTGATTTGTTTACATCATTTGAAACAGTTTCTGCAAGATTCATGTTCTTAAAGAAGGACTTTGTTGCGTTCATAGCAAATTCTATCCAATCTTTATCAAAATCAAACATCTCTCCACTTACCAATCTTGCATTTAACTCTGCTGCTTTTGCTTGAAATACGTTTGCTTGTGTCCTCAACTGCATAGCTTTTACAACCGTTGCAGTATTTTTGACCATTAATTCCTCCGCTTCCTGTATGCTATTTGCATAACCTATGCTACTACCTAAACTATCATTATACTTATCAAGTGCTTCTTTTTTACTTAATACTCCTGCCCTTGCTGAATTGAAGGCATCCTTTACATCATAAACCTTTATGTTAAAATCAGTTATTGATTTAGTTTGTGCTTGCATTGCATCGGAAGCATCCTTCGACCCCCTTGTCCAGTTCGCTAACCCTATTTGAGCAAATGATAAAGCTGCAACAATACCTGAAAAGGCAAGCCCGGCAGCACCGGCAGCAGGAACTAATTGAGTTAAGTTGTTCGATATAGCATTAAAACCATACGGCAAATCCTGTATAACTCTACTCATTCCAGTAAAGTCAGTACCCAACTTCTTTACTCCTTTACCACTATTACCTGCTGATTTCTCAACCCCATCAAGAGATAGGATAGTTTCCTTAATGGCTGCAATGGCTTTCTTATTGTCCGCACTAATTAATATTTCGAGTTTTTCCGGTGCCATTGCTTTATTTTAATGCTTCTGATAATTTCTTCATATTTTCGATGAACTGCTCTTGTGTCAATCTCTCCCCTCTATCCGGTACTTCATCCGTTGACAAAGGTAAGAAATCTGTTATGCTTTTGCGCCCCTTCGTGTCGGTGTTGGTGCAGTACATCACATACGCTATCAACCTCGTCCTCTGCCATTCCGCTAACTGCTTCGCTTCATACGCTTTGCGATATAATAAAAAATCTCGCCACCGAATAGACCAAAACTGCTCAATAGTTAGGCCCGATTCAATGGCGAGAATTATAACCTCATCCCAAGTCTTGTCCCGGTGGTTTAACTTTTTTTTTCTTCCTCCGGTACGTTTTTATCAGCAGGTATATCAGGTACCATTGCTTTCATAGTGTACTGAATGAATTCAAGTACCTGCGATCCTGTGAACTGCAATCCACCACCCTCATCAATCAACTGCGATGCTTCCCTTTCGCTTATCACCTTGCCGGCTCCCTCACTTGCCGCCTGCACCATTGTAATAACGTGCTTAAAGGTTAAGGATTGCCCATCGTACATCTCCAACATCTTACCTATTGGCAAGTTGCCATTCATTTCGCAGAATCGGTGCATCGCCCAGTTATTCCAAAGTAAACTAACGCTGCCCGTTGAAGTTTTTAACTCAAATGGTACGGGCATAAATTAGTAGGTCTTGGTTTGGGTAAGTGGAGCATTCTGAACCTGGAACTCCGCATCGAATTTCAGCAGGTCTTTGTCAGTTGCATCCAATGAAAGCGAAGTAACAAAGATGTTACCGCTATACACGATGTCGCCGGATACAGGGGAAGCAGGGCCAAAACGGGCAGGAATAGAATCACGGTTAACGAGCATGGAATACAAACGGTCATAGCTTTCACGGCTACCGCTACCTGTTTGGTCAATGGCATTTCCACTACAACTGATTGTCTGACTTACGGAATTACCGGGAAGTTGCTCATCTCCACACTTACTATCGGCATCAATGGCATCACGGGTGATCTCCATTGAGTTTGATGTAAGGCAGGCAACGGTCTGAAAACTACCGTTTCTGTCGAAATCCAGTTGAAGGATGATGTCCCTCGCATTTACAAAAGTGTAACTCATATTTATTGTGTTTGTGAAATTATAAATTCATACCGCAAAATTACACGAAAAGTGTTATCAAATGGATCCAAGTCCTCCAAGTTAGTTACCGATGCCAATACCACATTCTTACAATCCCATCCTACAGGTAACACAACCACCGTATCACTATTTATCGCACCCATTACCGCTTCCGCTATTTGCTCCGCCCTCTTGAAGCCAAAGTTACTACTTTTCGTTGTTATATCTATGTTGACGGAAACCATGTTGATATACCCTTCCTTCCCTTCCTCCTGCCCGGATGTTCTACCTGTTATGGTAATGTATTCAGCCGGCTCATTTGCAGGCACCATTGCATCGTAAACATCAATGTAGGTATAGGCAGCCAGTTGAGTAACTAACCATTGTTTAATCGGTATGGCAGGGTTTTTCATTATCATTTGCGCAACAAGTTTTGAATCCGCTTAATCAGTTTCGGTCTTTCATCAAGATAGGCAGGGATAAGGAATGGTTGTGGCTTGATGCCGTTTTTAAGTATAAAGTAGGCCATTCTTTCAGCTACCCTCAAATCTTCCGACAATCTTTGATCTCTATTTCCTTGCCTTCTTCTTGATTTTACTTTGTAAGTTCCTGCTAACTTATTACGCCTTACATAGAGTAAAAGTGCAAGTATCATATCCCCGTAATCGCCTTTACCTTTCCCCCTGAATTGTGCAGCATAGGCAGCGAATCCATTATGTATCGGGTGGCTCATTGCCTTTTTCTTTGTGCCGAACTCTACATAAGCAGCATACCCGATATCCGAATAAACCGATTTCATCAACGGCTCACCGATGTTATGCTTTATGCTTTGCCGTAACTTACCAAAGTTAGCAGGTGCCATCCGCTTTGCATTGCGTTCAATGTTCAATGCTGATTGCGACATCAAGTTATTAAGACCTGGACCCATACGTTCAGCAGCAATGTCAAACATCTTTCTAACCGCCTTGCCCCCCACTAAATTCATGCTGAATTCGGCCATTACTTAAAGATTTGTATTTCCAAATATTCATCCTTATTCTCAACATTCGTAATAGAATGAATGGTGTATTGCTCACCGCTTATTTCTAATCTGTAGGTTTGATCGATTGTAAGGGGGTAGCGCACGAATACAGTAGCGGATGCCGTGTAACTTACCTGCGCTGCAATCAAAGAACGGCTATCACCAAGCGGAATAAACATACCCCAAATGGTGGCAGTATTCGCATAGGTAACCGTATAACCCCCCTCACCATCGCTCACCTGTGTAGGTTGTAACACACCAATCGGCTCATGCAGTAATTCTGCAGACAGATAATTCGGTCTTGTACCTTTTAACCTCATAGTATTGGCGATTGACGGGTGAACTGCTGACACGCTCTCCATGCTTTCTCACAAATGCCCATACCTTCTGCACCTGCCCCCCTATTTTCGTACATATGATTCACCTGGTCAAGAATAGCGAACTTTAACGCAGCCGGCACATGGGTATAACCTACCGTATATTCCGCTCTCATGTTCTCTATCTGTGGAAAAGTAATTCGGGGATAATTACCGCCTATGATTCGTTTGTCAGTTAGGATTGTACCGGTATAATCATCGTACAATGTAATATCGGAAGTGATAGGGCCGTATGGCAATTGATAGGCACCTCCTTTGTTGCTGAACCATACCTTCACCTGCTTTGTTATTACGCTGATACCTGCTGCATCTTCGATTATCTTTCGGGCAGAACTAATCAACTGCGATACCTGCGCATCTTCGCTTGTATGGCTAACTCTAATGTATAGTTTCGCTTCTGCAAGCGTTACCGGCTCCGCATAGCTTACCTCTGTGATTTGCGAATCTATTGTAAAAGAGTAGTTACCCATTGTTCAAAGTTTATTAATTTATCATGCGGCCTTAACTGCTCTGCCCTGTCAAATGCCGCCCTACTGCAAAGTTCGTAATTATTCATCACATTTTGTATGGCCTTCACCCATTGATGAGGTCGGTCAGGGCTGCAATAAATTCCTGCATCCCCACAATTCTCCCTTAATGCCGGTAAGTCACTTACAATGCAAGGTATTCCCGATGCCATTGCTTCCGTTGCCGTTCTTCCCCAACTCTCATACTGCGATGGCATCAAAAGTATCTTTGTGCGCTTGTATGCATTCCTAATGTCGGGCTGATTCGCCAAAAAGGTTACATTTTGTAACCCTTTGTAAATCTGTTCCCCATAGCCGCCTTGTACTGCCAAGAACTTGTATTCGGGCATCATTTGTGCCACCTCATAAAATAGTTCGGCTCCCTTATTTCGATTGAGATTGATTAGCGTTATTTCTTCCCCACGTTCAACCCTATAATGGTCAATATTCACAGGCGGTTGAAGTATGAATGAATTGTTGGGATATTTTCCGTGTTCACTCCCCCAATAGGAATTGTAAACCACGTTTATATGCTGATTCCGTCTGACGGATATGTAATTGAAAGTATTGTGAGCAAACCATACGGCCGGCTTCTTTGTCTTTTTGCAGTCCTCTGCCACATCTGCTGCAAAATCTAATTGTGTGAAAATTACATCCGCCCAATCATGGTGAAAGTACCAATCATGTGAGCGATTAAAAACGGGTATTCCTTCGTACTCATAGTACTCATTGTTCATTGCGGAGGTCATGACCTTGACGAGATGGCCACGCTCCATTAACCACTTGTTGATTTCGTGTGCGTTCCATTCCGACCCTGACTTCGCCTTTGGGAGATATTGCTGCACGTGCCACAATACACGCATTTTTGGCTTTTTTTCGTTCACGCTTTTTCATAATAATAAAGGGGGAGAGTTTCCCCTCCCCCCTCATTGATGTTAGATAGTAGCGAAGATAGCGGAGTTAGGAAGCATCAAGTTGATGGCTTCGTAACACTCAATCCGGGCAGTAACCATGTTGGTAACGAAGTTGTTTTGATCTTCGTAACTCAATTCAATGTTAACACCGTTCACTTCAACTCTCTCCAGGTAGTTAGCATCGAACAGGAATGCACGGCTATTAGGCACCCAGTTGCAACCAACGATAGGTACACCTGCAATGTTCAATACTCCTGCTTGACCGACTTGCAATCCACCTGCGCCCATGTAGTAACCATTGGTGAATGATTCATTCAGCAACAAAGACCATGTAGCGTTTGAAACGAATACAACGGATGCGCTGAAATCACCTGCACGCAAGTTGCCAATCAACTGGATAATATCACCCAAGTTAGTGGCAGCGGAAGTAGTGGTAGAACCAGTAGCGGCGCCGGAAACGGTAGAGAAGAAAGAAGCATTTTCTGCACGGAAGAAATCACGAGTTAACAAACGGGGTAAAGTTTGGCTCATGAAAGGCAGAGATGCTAACATCTGACGGCTGAATTTGCTGAAACCTGCGATGAACTGATTAACAGTTTTAACCTCGGTCAGAGAGTAATCGTTCTCACGCTTCAAAGATCCTTCGAGTTGTGCAGCGATGTTGTTGGCGTTACCGGCTGCCTCACGGTATGTAACATACAAACCGGTGGGGCTTTGAGTGGTAGGCACAAAATCACGGAAGTTAACCAACTGTGCAGGGTTGATTGCTTGACGGCTATTGTAAGTAGCAACGCTATCACCGGACAGGTTAGAAGCCAAAGTGATGGTTTTAACTTCAGGCAGTTCGAGGTGAAGGCGGCCATTCTTTCTCATTTCAGCTTCGATGTTAACTCCTTCGAGTTTCTCGGCAAGTGCTTCGCTGAATGATTTGCCTTCGGGTTGACCTTTCTTAACTTTAGTGGTCAGGGCATCGAATTGAGATTGCATTGCATCTTTAAACTCTTTCAGTTCAGCAGCAGTTGCAACTGATTCGAGTTTGCTTTGAAGTCCGGCTACAACGGATTTAGCTTCAGCGGCATCGGTTTTTGCATTGGCACTATTTGCCAATACTTGCGTAAGGTTATCACCGATAGATTTAACCTCCGCAGCGATTTGTTCTTGTGTCATTTTACAAGTGTTTTAAATCTGTTATTTAATTGTTTGAGTGCATCCAATACAACAGTTGATTCCGGCTCGACTGCTTTCGCTGCGGGTTGAGTGGTGATTTCGTTTATTGCAGTTTGGATTTGCTTTATTTCAATCTCCAATAGGGAGAATGTTTCATCTGTGAATGTGCCGTGCTTGAACGCTTTGATTAGTTTCTCTAATCTCCCGTTTAGCGTTTCCTTCACTACCTCTGCATCCATTCCTTTGTAGATGGATATAGTAGGTGTTTCGGGGTTTGCTGCCCATAAAACGGCACTACCTTCATAGAGCATAAGTTCTGTAATGGTGCGGATGCCTGTTGAATTATCCATCTCCGATTTGATTGTGCTAAAACCGATTGAGTGCTGATTGATAAGACCTGCTTCATATAATTTCAGCATATCTTCACCCATTTCCGTTTCAATAACTTCAGTTACGGCTATGAGTGCATCGCCTTCAACGTATAACTCTTTCGGCTTACCCAAAGCATACTTCATAGAAGTCTTATGGTCAACCAATGACCATATAAGGTTTTTACCTTGCGGCCCTCTTTCATTGATTGTCTTTGTAAATGCAGCAGGACTGATAATGTCATTGTCAAGGTCAACATTGCTCATTCTTGCCCATACGGCTTTCACCTTGCGGCTTTCTTTGTCAACATCTTCAACCCCATTCATTATATCCTTAACGCTATATTGCTTCATTTATCAACATTTGTAATTGCAAAAATAAGCTATTATTCCACATACTCCACAGGGTGCCGGCCGGCCCTCTTAAGTTGCCTTGTATTGATACGGGCATATCGTTTTCATCCCTCACTACTTCAAATCCAACGGTGCATCTGCAGTTACACACGTTCCCTGCACTTGCTCTGCTATCACCAGGGTATTCCATTTCTTCACCTGACTTAACTCCAAGTATGTTCAAATCATTTTCCTTTGGCACTAAAAACGGTTCATCTACTGCCACACGCTTACCATCCATGTGCAAATGGTCGAACTTATCACGAGGGATGCGCCTTGTCCTATCATCGGTTATCGCTATCCATTCCTTTTCGGTCTGCAGTCCTGTTGATACGGCACCTAACAATGCACCCTGATTTGCGGCCCTTGTTGTTTCAGTACGGGCAATCAGTTCGGCACGGTAAGCATTGATACCTGACTTTTCGAGTTCGGTCATCATTTGGGTTATGCTCCACCCTTCCTGCATCCCTTTGATTAATACCTTGCGGATAGTTTCCTTTGTGGTTGATGTGATGCCATCGGTCAGCATAGTTAATCCTTGATCAAGGAACATCTTAATCACTATCGCCCATCTTTGTTGCGGTGTCAAGTTATCCTTTATACCTGCTTTGCGCCTAATCTTATCATAGTTGTATTTAGCCATTGTCATTCCTGCACCTTGGTGCAGTTGGCTTATAATACGCTTTAGTCCGCTTTGGTCGGGTTGTTCGCCATTGAGTATAGCTTTGCATTGCTTATCAAGTTCCTTCTTGATTAGCACCCTGTATTTCTTCCGGTATTTGTTATAAAGTTGGCGGTACATCTGGCAGATTAGTGAAGTCATCCATTGGCATCAAACCTTGTGGGATATACAACTTTTGATAATCTTCAAGCGGCACATTCGGATCGGGTGCGATTCCCATTACTTTTAGTTTCTGTTCCGGTGTCAGCCACCATGAAGTATTCAGCCATTGCGCCTGCGCTTCCCTGTTGGCTTCAAGTTCCTGATATACGGTAAGGTCAAAGTCCACGAATATGTCGGTATTCTTGTACCCCCAATCCGTTTTCATCTTCCGGTTAAGGTTATCCCGAATGGCAATTAATTCGGGAAGTACTGCCCGTAAAGTCAGCGATTTCTCCGCTTCACGCATATTGTTATAAGTGGCTGCATCTTGCGAACCTAACAGTACAGGTGGTACACCATAGATTGAGCATAACGCTTCCTTATCCCATTTCTCTGCTTCGATTAGTTGCAGATCTTTTGCAGGTAGGCCCATTTGCTGCCATCCAACCTTATATGCACTAATGGCTGCACTTCCATACTTGCCTGCACCGGATGACATTGATAATTGTGTTTTAAGTGCCTGTGCTTGTTGACCACCACTTAACGGATCGAATCTCATATCATCCATATAAAGTACTCCTAACGGCCCCATATTATCAAACATGGCAACAGATGCTTCCTTTGCACTATTCGACCTTGTTAACACCTTGCTTGCCGCCCGTAAAGGTGATAACCCATACAACTGCCCTCCGGTTGCTGACCATTCAGGGTTGAAGTATTTATCATGTAGGATCTCAATCGTGTTGAATGGTATGTACTGACCATAGTACAACTGATAAGCTACTTTCTTTGGTGGGAATTGTTCAATGTCAACTTTAACGGCCATGTATTGTGCAGGTAGTACATAGAGTTCCATTGGCTTGCCCTTGTTCACAGATGCATCGCCCACCATTTTCGCATAAACAAAGGAATTGCCCGTGATCTTCTTAAACCCTACCCATTGCTCGATAAGGTCGCTCCATGAATCTTCGCTATTCGGATATTTCAACAACTCATTTAGCCGGGCATCGCCTTCGTATAGTTCAAAGGCCTGTTCTTTCAGTTCCTTTAGTTCTTTGAGGTCAATAGTAACGGGTGAGTTTAGTTTCGCCTGATACTGCTTTGCTTTCGCCTTGTCCTTCACCTTATACACTCCCCAGGGTGCAATCTTCGCCTTTTGGGTAATCAGTTGAATGATGGCATATACCAAGTCATTGCCGATGTAACTATCCCTAACAATTTCTGCCTGATTCTGACCATCCCAAGTTATCAATCCCCTTTCGATTGAAACTTGAACAGGTGATTTAACGGGTGCTGCCTTGCGTTTAAGGAAATCGAATAAACCCATAAGTTATTATTTGTTACTGGCAAAATTACGATTAATTCGCCTACCATACTGCCACCTGAAATTGCGGCTTGTGCAAGTGGGTGAAGATGGCATAGCGCATTGCATCTAATCCATCATCATTCTCTTTCACCGGTTCATCAATCACATTATCGTTCTTATCCTTCTTCCACTTGTACGATTGCAACTCCCGAATGATGTTCTTACTGTTTGCAGTAACGTACAACGGATAAGATTTAACTTTCAATATTCCCGGCCATACTTCTTTGTTCGCTGCCTGTGCATTGATACCACCCCTGTAAAGTTCCTCAATGCTTTTGGGTTCGGCTGCATCGCAGTACACCGGTTTGCGGTCGCTAATGTGGTCTTTCACTTCCCTGATTATTTCGGATGGAGTTAACCCAGATTTGTAAATCAATTCGTTGACATAATTAGCCCCTTCGTAATGACATACGTTGACGAGTGCAAGTGGGTGAACATATCCAAAGTCCAAACCATAGAACATATCTCCCCCCTCCGGCATCTTGTCTATTATCTGCCATTTGGTATAGATTATCTCCTTTGCGGCACCCCTTTCGCCTAATCCGTACACCTTCCACATGAAGTCATCGGGCAGGTTCTTATACCCTTCAATGATGTCTATCTGTGTTTGGGATAAGTTGCCTTTGTTGTGTATGTAAGTAGATTTTATCCGCTTGTTGTTTGGATTGTCGGCCACATCGTACACCCATGATACGAAGTCCGCAGGGTTCCAATCTAAAAAGATAGTTCCCGTTGTACGCATGGCCAATTGGTCGAATAGTGCTTTACGGATAAGGTTCGCTTCGTTTACGAAAAGAATATCTCTGCCCGGCCCCCGTGCTTTCTGCTCATCTTCAAGTCCGAATAGTTCGATATAACTTCCATTAGGGAACTTGTATATGAAATCAGTATAGCTGAAATCTTCATCTTTCCACATATTCCATTCCTCCATAATGGTCTTGAAATCCCTGTATGCTCCCCGTTTGATGTGTGGGAGGGAATGCGATACGATGCTGATTCGCTTGTTACGTTGGGTAGATGCTATTTGAATCAACAGTTGAACGATGGAAAATGATTTTGACGATCTACTTCCCCCCTCATTGCAGATTATCGGGTAACCTTCATTGTATGCCTTTTCATTGGCATAGAATACGGATGTCGCCTTTATCTGCTTAACTTGTTGCGATACCACACTTCTTGAATTTGTCCATGGTTATAAAGTCCTCTTTAGTTTTCTGCATAACACAGTAAACATTCCAACCGTCTGTCGTGTTACCCATAGCAGGATGCTCACCAATATCAATGAGAGAGTAATTACCAAAGCCAGCGAGTAGCTTATAAAAGTCCGTTGTATAGTAATTAAATCCATGCCCCGGCCAATTCCCTGTCTTTGGGTTTTCGCTGACAATGAATCCTCCGACCTTAACGAGGTTGTGTTTGTTCTTCCAACAGTTGTAGATTGCTTTGATGTCATGCTTGCCGTTGGTTCCAACGTGTTCGGAGGTTCCTGCATCCACCAAAAGGTCATACTGTACTCCGAAATCATGTAGTTGTGAAAGGTCATACGGTTCACTACCGTTCTCTCCGCTAATGTCAAATGCGACATAGTTCTTGTTTGCATAGTAGGTATCTTTAACGTATGGTGCAGGTAGTGTCGGATGTCGGTAATCATTCTGTGCGCCTAAATCTACCACCGTTTGCACTCTGTCAATTACAAGGTCTATTAGTTCGATTGTTTTTCCTGTGTAGCCCATATTATTTACAATAGGTTGATAAATCTTTTAAGTAATCATGGAAAAGATGCCAGTGATATGAATCTGCAATTTCATCATAATCACACATCCAGCCAATTTCATCCATCATCATTCGTTTAGCTTTTGACCATACTTCATACCAATAAATAACTTTTTTCTTTGCTATAAGGTTTTCTTTTTTTACAAATGATATAACATCTTTCAAGCATGGATTTACTTGAAGTATTTCATCAATTGTAAGTTTCTTATTTACATCGTATAAACTTTCCATATTACAAAGTTAATCTTTTACCCCCCAATTAATGAAGAACGGTTCTACTGGCATAAATTCCCGGTATGCAAGTCCACCATACGGCTGCACCTTTACACCATTGAGATTCATGATAGCTGATAGCAGCGATTGATCATGTCTGCTGCTGACATAGTGTGGATTCTTACTTTCGTTATGGTGAAAGCAGTTATTAAAGGCGCCTTCAATCCACTTGTCAAATATCGGCTTTGTTTTTGGGTGGTCGAAGTCGAACACTATGCAACAAGCCATAATCTGATACATTGACACAACATCCTGATAGTTATTAAGTCCTAACCATGCGATTTGATGGTCAGGCATATACTTATGCAGCGGATGACCTTCATTATTCCACGCTACTATACCATGCTCGGCTGCAAGTTGCCACAACGGATCAGGGTTGCGCATTACTCTAATAGTGCTATCACACCATATTATTTTTCGGTAACCTAACTCATACGCTTCAGCTACCATTACCGGCTTAAACTGGTACGGCATATTTTGATGGCTCCATGATTCGTATTGCTGCGATTTCGGCCATTTGCCTTGCAGTATCTTTCTGCTTTTGTACTCATCTACATACCCATCAACACTTCGAAGATGAGTATCATAGTGAGGAGCATTGCTATTGATTGAACGGATAAGTCCTAACATCGCTTCATTGTAGTTCTCCCTGCCTGTGGAGGAAAGGGATGTAATTATCTTGCCCATATTACATTCTCTAAATTGTTAAGTAATTTTTTGTGCAGTCCGAACCCATTGCAGTACTCTTTAATGAGTTGAAATAGGTCAGCATTGCCATTGTGTTCAATGCATACCATTTGCGTATGCGATAAGTTAATCTGTTCTAATATCTCAAAGTCCATACCTTCCGCATCAATCGAAATGAAATCGAATACTTTGTATGGTGAGTTCTTTACTAATGTCTTATAAGTCCAAACCTCTGTCATTCGTTCCTTAAACTCTGTACCATTCCATCTTTTCATCTCTGATTTCTTAATGGTGGATAAAAGCGATACATCGCCCCTGTTCAAATGTGTTCCCATTTCATGAAAGGTACAAGTGCCGTCTGCCGTACCGATAGCAACATTGAACGCTTTTACCTTGTCATTGGGTGGTATGCGATTGAAGGCATCTTCACTTGGCTCTACCAATACCCCACCCCATCCATTGAGTTGCAGGGCATAGGTATTGGACAAAGTTTGTCCATCATTGGCACCAATGTCGAGGAATGTACCAGGTACATTGAAGTACTGTTCAATTACATCTTGTTCGTTGTTTTGGGAGTATCTCATTTGCCGTAGGTTTGGGTGTAGTATTGTTCTGTGTATTTTAATGCTTCATCTCTTTTTATTAGATAATGCATACCAAACGGAATGTTATTGTTTTTATAAAACATATCCATTTGAGCATCCTCTATCTGCTGCTGAAACATTTCTTTGGCTTTGTCAAAGTCAAAATCATAAACAAACCTTTCTCTTAAAAATTGCTCTTCCAACCACTCTACTGCCGTCTGTTGTGCCAACTGTTCGGAATTTCCGAATTGTTTATCTTTATAAAACCCCAATCCAACTACTTCCTCCCATAATTGTTTCATTGTTGTTCTTATGGCTTCTTTATGTGGTTCTTCTAAAAGCCCAAAATCATGTCTATATCTCATAGCCATGGAATCAATTAACTTCGGGTCAGGTGTCTGTTGTGCCATGTTATTTGCCTTTTAGTTTTTCAATCTCCCTTTCAATATACCACTTCGCTTTCTCTAAATCCTCAATAGGATTATCCGTCTTTCTCCCTGCCCGTGCGACGTACTTAATAACATTACCCAAGCAGAAGTTCAATCCCCATGCTTCGATAACGTTGATAGCTTCGTATGTGCCGGTGTGGTAGTAGGGTTTGGGTTTATGTAAATTACCACAAAGTGAACAAGGTATCACACCAAAAACACTATCTACTTTCCCTGTATCATTACAATATTTGCAATTATACTCTGCCATTACTTATTCGTTCTAAACTGATAGTGATAAAGTTCCTTCTCAATCTTGACCTCTGTCTGCAAAACCTTTGCATTGTGCATCGCAGTAGCGTACAGGTAATCTTCCCCAATCTTAATGTCTTGGAATGGGAATTTAACCGCAATCTCCCTGCGCACAGGTACAATGTGATTCGGATAGCGATAATATGCCCCATCCTTCGCTTCATAGCCGTATTCCTTACTGATATACCACTTTCGCTCATCCTTGCCATTGGTGGTCATTATACCGTTAAACACAATTACATCAGGATCCTGCTTTGCGGCTTCGAGAATGTCAGCGATGTAGGTGGGTGCAATCATATCATCATCATCAATGAATACGATGTACTTCCCGGTGGACTTGCCTATGAGATAGTTCCTTTTGCGGCCTGTACTCATAGCACCATTATCCGATTCAACAATGATTTCTACTTCATCAAGTAATTGAATTGGTAACCGTGCCTTTTGCTGCACTAATTCCTGCAAAAGTCGGGTAAGATAACCCTCACGGCCTTGGATGGTGCAGATTAAAATTGATAGGGTCATACATTCTCATTTGGGAATCCGGCGGCTGACCGCTTAATGTAGGTTTGTTCATCAATGTGGTAGTAACCCTGCGTATGCCTTAACTGCGCATCAATCGGCTCACCAGTCCATGCCGGGTGGTAATGATCGAAGATGCGTTCCGGCACATACTTCCACTTTCCTAACTTCTTCGCCACATCCATTGCCTCATTGTCGCACCATAGGGAGAAGTATTGTGGGTGGTAGATATAACCGAATCTTTCATAGTAAGTCCTCCCCATTATGCTCATGGTAGGTAGCAGGTGATTAACCCTGCCATCGGGAAAGTGAATGAACTGGTCAAGATTATCAGCGAAGGCATTGATTATTTTAATGTCATAACCTGGAACAAGGAATCGCATATCATCGCTCATGTTCACCACTATATCACCCTTCCATCCTTCCATGCCCCTGTTGATAGCATGCACCTTACTTTCACTCTTACCATGTGTGAAGTAGATATTCGGATCCCTTTGCAGTTCGAGGTAATGGGTAGAATTAAGCGTTACATCATCATCATCATCTACCGTTATGCCTATGGTATAATCCGCTTTTTGTGAGTATGCTTTGATTGTGGCAATGGCAGCAGTCATTTTTGTAGGCCTACTGCGTGTGGCGAAGTTGTAATGTATTTTCATGTTTTCGGCTCTGGTCATACAAAGATAACAAAATTCTTTGCTGAAATCCATCTGAAGTCGGCATTTATGTTTTCCACACCCGGTACAAAGTTTCTCAATCGGCAATGGGAGCGCTATTTGGGTCGGGAATGATTTGGATAATGGTTTGGACGGGTTGTTGGATGTCCGCCTCCACTTTTGTCGGGATGAGTTTCGATGCCAAACGATAGAACTCTGTCGGGTTTGTCTTTGCCCATGCGGTCAGGTTGTGCTGATCATCTTCTTGCAATAAATCGAAAGCGGTAGCGAAATGCTCCCTGATTGATTTGGTAACCTTGTTGGGGGTTCCTTTGGGTCTACCATTCGGGTTGTTAGTATGTCCTTTCTTTGGCACTTTGTACTTACTTGTTGTTTACAAAGTTACCCATAACCACCCGAAAGTTCCAAATTTGCACAAAGTTGCACCATATTTGCAGTCAAAACCTTCATAACTCATTGAGTATCAGCCAAAGTTGCAAATTTGCAGTATTTTTGCACCCCATGTATATCTATATAAGGATTAGTATATTAGCATATATAGAGATATAAAATTATTATTACTTGAAATTTGCGCAAAAGTGCAAATTTGCCACCATACGCTATGATTATCAATGGTTTGCATATTTGCAGTGGGTGCAATTATTGCAAATTTGACTGCAAAAAAAACCCCAATGTAGAAACATCGGGGGAGGTTTTGTCTATCAAAAAAGAAAAGTAAAGTTACATCTTTTCATAAACTCCATGTGCGATGCGCTTAAACATTCGCTGAAAATCCTGCCTTCGCATAGCATCAACAAATCTACGGGGTTTGATATTTAAACGTGTGCAAAGTGCCTCCATTTCTTTCGTGGTAAACTTTGCCGGAAGATTATCAACCAACAAGCGGAGATCAGTAGGAAGGCCGGATTCATTTTCCTCATAGATACTACCCAAAATATGCATGGTGGATTCTGCATACCACCGGTAAAGCTGCCATGCTTGGTCAGCGACCTGACGAGTAACAAGTGGTACCATTGGATTCTGCATGATGGCTATGATGTGGCAGAATCGGAAGAAGTACGCTGACATCTTCGCTTCCGTACCCATCACATAGTCCTCCACCGAATTGGCTTTCCTGTCATTGGCATCCTTGCGTTGCTGCCTATAATATTTTGTTAAAATTGGTCTTGCTTCATCCGTTACAATGATTTTACGGGGTGGCTTATCGCCTTTGCTGAATTCTTTGTTGTGCTTGTAAAGTTCAAATATTAAATCGCTCCACTCTTGGCACATTGCCCGTGTCGGGGTGAATGGGTCCACTTCTTCCTGCAACTTGATGTAATCGGATTGCACCATAAGAAAACGGGATGCAAACCCTGACTGGATGCGGTCGGCACCAAATAAGTTTTTCAGTCTTGATGGCTGCGTTCCCATCAGCAGGGATATGTTAAGAGATTTCACTACCCTTTCCTTCGACCTGTCGGCCCGTATTTGCGTATAGCGGCCACCGCTGAATGCTTGGGTAAAGAAGGATATAGAATCGTTATTTGCTTTATGCGCCCCTGCATTGAGTATTGTTTCCGCTTCATCATGGTACACACCCATACCGCCTTGTTGGTCTTGCATAAGTGAGATATACCCCTCTGTTGTGCCATCAACGGCAAAGGGATGAAATCGTTTTGGGTGTGGTTTGTTGAAAGGTTCTTTACGACTATTGGCATCTGCCCGTTGTAGATTCCAATTCTTTACTTCTTCTTCATATTCTTTATCCTCCCTTGCTAACAAATCCTTTAACGGTGTTTCGCACATTGCTTTGAATGCAGGGGTTTTACCAACTGATACCGGTGCAATCATTAATGCAAATAAGATATTCTTGGTTTCATCCGGTAAATCGGAAGTAAAGCAGTTGCCGGCAAGTGATGCGATAGTCCATAGTCCTGCAGTTGCAAGGAACTCGGGGTGGAGTGATTTCTCATTAGCTACCTCAAACAATGATTTTTGCACAGGTAGTGGAAAAATATCGTAAGGGTATGATGTTGTGTCCTTTACGATGCCTATGTGCTGCAGTACTTTCTCCCAATCACGGCCTAAATGATAGAAAAGCATAAAGGATGCCGGCAAAGACCATTCGGGGTATTCTTCCTTATTGTGCCAGTTTGGGAAGTTATCCATGCTTGCGGAAAATATCAGCACCCTTTTTGCCGCATGGTACACCTTTGCGCTGATTCCAACAGATGTACTTCCTTGCCGCCTGTAGGCCCTAAATTTGTCCGCTTTTCTATAATGATAGTCAGGTATGGGATGAAGGCCGATAGTGTTTAAAATCGCCTCAAAACTATCTTCAGACAGATGTCCGTCATAATCGGATAACTGCTGCTCATACCCTTTTGGGTAGTTGATGGCTTTCTTTGTCGGATCATAGGCCGGTTTGTACTCGTTAAAGTACTGACTAACCTCTATCAAATAGTTATATTGTTCAACCGTTATTTCTTTAAGGTCAGCCATTGATTGGTGGAACTCCGTATAACCAGGTGTAGGGTAAGTGTAAACCACCGGGCCGTTGCAGTATAGTGCAATTACCTCGTTCCCTTCCGGATTGGCAGCTAACTGCTGCTTCTTGGGTAAGTGTCGGTAGTACATCCACACATGATAGCCACCGTTCCTCGTTTGCTCTATAAATAGGTTGTTGAGTATCTCCGGTGCCTCATTGGTTACCATAGCCATCCACTTGTTGAAGATGTCTTTGTCCTTCGTATTCTTTAGGTCAAAGTCAAGGCACCCGTAATTGTTGCCGGTGAGAATCATTAACCCGTTATCGGATGGGCGCAGGGTAAGATCATCGGGATTGCTCCAGTTCCTGTGTGATACGGGTTGTTTGTTTGTTGTGTCCCATTCTATAGGGATTACTTTGATGCCGATGTCGGTATATTCGGCATGGATTTGTTTTATCATGTTGGGTTGGTTTTTGACTTATATCTCGGTCATTAAGGTCATATTGTGCCTTTAATGACTTGTAATCTGGTCAAATATAATGAAGAATTCCTCCGGTGTATGCACAAACTCATAAATCCCCCCGGCTTGTCTTTCCCGTGCTTGTTCGGCTAATTGTTCCTTTGATGGTCGGTCTTTGCCTACCTTAATTTCGATTTTCACCGATTTGCCCTGTATAGTCGCCATTATATCAGCCGTTCCTTTGCGTGTTGTGGATGGTATGTATCTGCCTTGCAGGTATCTTCCTGCACTACTTACCCTTGTTGCATTGCCGCCTGTCCAGTTGATGTAGTTGATGCAGAATTGTGTTAATCCGTTTGCCGTTTCCACTTTCGGGAAGTTAGCCGGACCGGTGTAGAATCCATCCTTTACAACTGACGGTGTATGCTTTAAGGTGTGCTGATAGTGTGCGGTGTTATATCGAATCCGCCATTCGGGGTAGTGTTTCATATTGCTGAATTGCTTTAAATATTTGATAAACGACTTGCGGCACTATAGCGTTTCCGGCTGCTTTGATTGATTCGTTTCGCCACTTAGAAAAGGTAATTCCGTCCAGTCGGGAGGAAAGCCCATCATTTCGAGTACAAATTGGGGATTGAGTTGGGAAGTTTTGCCAGTTTGAGCGAACGCATCCGGTAGTGAGTTTGTCTGATTCCTTCCCGCTTCCTCCAATGCTTCCGTTGACCTGGCTCCCTTGTAATCTCTTGTTGCAGGTGTCGGCAACATCCCCATACTCATTGCCCGTGTCAGCGTTACTGAGTGCATTGAACCCTCCTTCACCTGGCTGCTCTTCATCGTTGCCGTTGCGTTCGTTGAGTCCATTGCCGTTGGGGTGGGGAGTAGTTGATTCCTCGCTATGTCGTTTAAGCTTGGCCCCCATCTCACTCCGTTCTTGTCTATATTCACAAAACCTTGTGGCGTCTTTATTAATGTTTTCCCCGAATTTGCACTCTCTGCCATACCATCGAATGTCTTTGGCGTAGGCAACAAACCAAACCCTGTCCCTTCTGTGGGGAGCGTTGACGGATACAGCTGGCAGTACATACGGCCATACTTCGTACCCCTGAGCTTCCAGGTCAGCTTGCACCTCGTGGAATACCAACCCTCCTGACCAATTAACAAGGCCGAGAACATTTTCGCCCACAACCCAACGTGGTTGAATTTCTCTAATTGCTCGCAGCATTTCCGGCCAGAGATGTCGCTCATCTTCTTTGCCTTTTCGTTTTCCGGCTGATGAGTATGGCTGGCATGGGAATCCTCCTGTGAGGATGTCAATGTTTCCTCTGTGAATAGTGAAGTCTGTTTTAGTGATGTCATTGTATTGTATTGCTTTAGGCCAGTAATGATGTAATACTTTTTGTCCAAACTCATTCCATTCGCAATGGAATACGTTTTCCCATCCCATCCATTCGGCTGCTAAATCAAAGCCGCCTATTCCGCTAAATAGTGATCCGTGGGTCATATTAATCAAGATATAACGCTCTTTTATTCGGGTTGTCGGAGTTGTTCCCAATCTTCGATGGTAGGGGAAACATCAACTCAAACTGCTTTTCCGGCACCCATGCACCGCCAATGTAACGGTACCATTTGCCGTCTTTGAGCATTGCAGTAGTATTAGTGCGGATGTCTTTGTTGCGGAGGTATTGGTGGATTGTCATAAAGTACAAAATTAAGGGGAAGGTATTACCCTTCCCCGTGTGAATTAAAATGGGAGATCGCCTTTGTAATGATTATCAACAGGCGGCATAGGTACTGCATAAATCGGAGTAACCTGCCTGTTTTCCGCAGGTACTGCTTGCTTGTTTTCAGCAGGTGCATCCTTCTTTGGAGCAAGTGTAACCTTGTTGTCAGTCCACACTACTGCACCGTTGCCAAAATAGGTCTTGGGTTCTTTCGATTCCCTTTGCTCCTTTGTCTGTGCAAGGTACAGAGATACGTTCTGATTGTAGGCATTCGCTTCATCGTTTACTGCGATGGTAAAAGCCACCCCTTTTTCTGCTTGTGAAAGGAGTTGTTCAAGTTTCGCCTTTGTGATGTAGGCGTTAATTAGTGTTGCCATTGATTCGCTGGGTATTCAGAGCCAGTGTGATTAAGAGTTTAGTATTGATTGTGGAATATTACGATGTTCTTTTCTATTTTTCATTTCCCAATTATAATCTATCAAATAATTGTGTGAATTTCCAATTAAATCATATTTGTCTTTACTAAATGATAACTTCAAAAATGTTCTCATTCCCACTTCTGTAACAGGGGCAACCTTATGTATGTTATATTGATTAAGGCGTAATAACTGATTTTCTCTATAACTATAATTGTTAAAAGGAATAGCTTGTTTTTCCATCACTTCAATTGAAAGCAAATCATCTAATGGTAAATGAAATTCAGTTCTATTAAAAATTGTAGGGTACTTGTCGCACCAAATATAATTTATATCATCAGTTAAGAACCCATCAGAGTGCCATCCAGTTCTGTTAAAAGAACAATTTGGCATTTGATATAAATGTTTTGCAGTTAAATAAACGTATGAATTTACATAATTATCTAACCCAAATTCACCTATATAATCACAACAAATTGCACCAATCAATTTATCAAAGCAGCTTAAGCGTTCCTCATAAATTGGTTGTGTTTGCTCTATCATTTTTATAGGCAAATATTGATAGAACATCATTTCATTGCATTCTACTTCAAATATTCCTAATGGTTTTGGAAGTTCACCGTATCTCATAGTGAATTTATTTGAGCTGTTTCAAATGTATTTTCAAAAACATAAAGACACAATTCCTGCATAATAAAAAGTTTACAAGTGCCTAAATAATTAAGTCTATCAATAGGAGTTTCAATAACTTGACCTGTTTTATAAAACTCTAAACATCTTTTTTCTTTTGGATGATTTTCATCTGTGTTTACTATAGCCCACAAAAAGAAAAGCCCATCTACATCTTCTACTCTTATTATTTTGGCATCTTTAGGTAACTCAATAATATATTTTTCTTTTGTAGGTATTGAGTATTTATAAATCTTATACATTTTGTTATTTTTTTGATTAGTTAAGAGCCATGTACGGGACTCGAACCCGTATCTCTCCGCTACAATGCGAAGGCGTTATCCCAAGTCGGTATTCATTCCCGATTACGCTAACATGACTGCCGTGGTTATTTCAACGTAACTGCCACACTCGTGGTGGAAGTTTTCGCCGGTGGATAATGTGTTTCTACTTCGCCTGTTTCGGGATGTACTACTTGAATACCGGATGCAGGAAGTCCTTTGTGATAGGCCTCCAATTCCTTTATTGCATAGTTAATAGCATACTCTTTTTCGTACAATTCAGCCAATTTATTATTCCCACACTGACTATAATCATACTTAACCCCCACCTCTCTAATATCTACCTTTGCGGTGTGATACTGAAACGATTTGCCGTGCTTAAGGCACTCATCTAATAATATGGCTTTATAAGGTTCCATCCCCGTTAGCTGCTTAATCACTTCCTCTGCTGACTTCAATCTCAGGTGCAGTTCAAGTGGATTGATACGCCCATTTAATACTTCATCGAAGATTTCACGTACAAGTTGTGAGCGTTCTTCCTTCGTAGTGTGGTTGAATTTAATCAGTTCCATTGTCGTTTGAGTTTATGAGGTTAAAGATTTGTTGTTGTTCTTCCGTCAGTTGGCACTCTGTGCGAACCCAGTCATACACGGTTACGGTTGAACCTTTGATACATTCGCCGTCTTGTATCTTAACGAGTGCTGACTGGAATTGATCGTTGGTCAGGATCCGTTTAGTAGGTTCTACTGTTGGCAGTTCGGGAAACTCCATTTCTTCAGGAACGTACACCGGTCCTGCAAATACATCGGGAGTGTACCACTTTACCCCGTTAGACATTGCACGAGCAAAAAGCATATTGCGTGGGAATCTCTCCAGGTTCTGTGTACCTGCTTTCTTTGCTTCTTCAATGGTGAAAGTGGAATTTCCGATTAATTCCTTGCCCTCGTAGAAATCAATGGAGCATTTCTTGTCGGTTTGTTCTACTACTCTGTAATTGTACTTGCCAGATGCCTTAACCATACTTGCCATAATACCGGCTCCTATGGTTGGTTTACCTTTAATGATGTGGATGCCAGACATTGCGGCAAATGGTGCGATGCCCAGTTCGGCACCTGCTTGGATTTTTACGATTGCTTGTGCGGCTGATTTGATATCGGGGAACATTCCCGATTCTGCGAAGGCCTTACCGATACTCATTATTTCGGTGGCCGTGTGTTTAATGATGTTCATGTTAAATTGGTTTAGGATGTAAAATTCGGAGATACTTTTGTAATTACCAAATATTTTTGTAGTTTTGTCGAAATATATTTTATATGGAAAAAACATTAACGCCAGTTGAATGGATAGAACGACAATTAAAAAATCAAGGATTTTTATATGATTTAGACATTGAAGTTGCCAAAGAAATGGAAAGTAAACAAAAAGAATTAATTTTTAGTGAAGTACAAAATGAAATCAGAAAATTAGGATATTCATATCCTCATATTTTTCAAGGCAATCCACAATTAACAGAATTAGCATTAAATATTGCATATTTAAAAAACACACTATAAATTATGGAACAACTCAAACAACTATTACAAGGCGATCACATCTTTAACGTATCGCAAATTGAAAAACAGGCCGGCATCCGCAAATTAAAAGTGCATGGTTGGATAAGAGGAAAGGAAAAACTTTCACCCGATGAGGAATTGAAAATCAAGCAGTTACTAAAAAATTCCACTAAACTCAAAAAATAATTCCAAAAATATTTGGATTGTATGTGTGAATAACTTTATTTTTGCTGAAACAAAACCAAATAACATGACAAAGCACTGCAACGTTTATAAAGATTTTTTTCAGTTTAAATGGTTTGACGAATTACAAGTTGGTGATGTGTTTAAGTTCTGTCCTATAATTGAACCAGACCTACCAAGTAAGTTTTATACTGCATTTAAAAAAGATGAAGTAAAAACAACGATAAATTCAACATACGGAAAAGAATTACACACTATTGAGCTTGCAAATGATACACCAAGAGTGATAATGATTTTTCCAAACCGAAAAAAATGAACAAACAAACAAAAAAATAAAACATACAACCGGGGCAAAATTATTTATTAAACCAAAAAAACCAAATAACATGACCAAGCACTACAACGTCTATTTCCTCGAAACGGAAAGCCGTTTGACCGATGACCTTACCACGCTCGAAGATGCGGAAAAATTCATCGCTACGAAATGTCCCGGATGGGAGCGTAACCAGTTAGCCATTCGGGAAGAATACTGCATTTATGCGCACTCAAGTAGTATTGAAGCATTCCGGGAACTGCTGCACATGGACCCAACACAAAGGTACACTATGCCGGCTTCCATTTCAGGCACCAATGCCCCCAAAGAGTGGTTCAACCACGAATGGTGGTTTGATTCTCTTGAATCTGCGCAGCAGTTCATGAGTTACTTGGCTCATCTTTCTGTAACCCTGCAATGCCCTTCAAACATCGAATATAAGGGCATGACAATCGGAATTGAATAACCAATTAAAACCATAACCAATGACCACTATTATTTTTTCCACAATCAAACAAGCGCAGAATTACGCTGAAAATTTGGAACTTCAATACGAAAGGCATCTTAACCACATTATTTGTTATGATGATAGTGGGGAGATTAGCCATGTACTGAAATTCAAAAAAATGTTATCTTTGAAACCTACATCAGCCATTGTTGGCTCTTCATGTTGAGGTTTTTTGGTTTCCCCCGGTGGTCGGCATCGGGGGTTTTTTTACCTTTAATAATTACCAATGAAAATATCTTCCAAACTCATGTTCGATGTCTATGCGTGCATGGCAAATCAAATCAAGAAAAATGAATCCATACGCAATACCCGGAATCAACAGAGATCGAAAAGCATCAGTAGATGCAGAGTGAATAATAACTACTGTTTGCTCCGATTGGGGAATAACAAGGGATAACCTATTCAGCCAGGTAAGGGAGCGCAGATTTGTAGTACCTCGGCATATTTGCCAGTTCCTTTTGTTCGAGAAATGCAAACTGAATTACTCAAAGATTGGCCGGATGTTTGAACGGGATCACACCTCAATCATCCATAGTCGGAAATTAGTTAGCAACTTTCTCACGGCAAAGTATGACAACGATATTAAATCATACATAAACTCAAAACAATGGCTATAACATTAAATGAAGCAATCGAAAAGTCACCAATTTTAAAGAAAGAAATTGATGATGAAAAGCAAAAGGCAAAAGATAATTTTTTAATCGAAGCAAAAGAAAAAATTGATAGAATTATTGCGTTAAATATTGATGAAATTTTGAAACGCCCTATTGAGGTTCCAACTGATTTAAATTGTAGTAGATTATACAATTATATTGAACATATAGATAAAATGTATCAAGATTTTACAATTGACACTCATTGGGGCCCATTCGGTATCGGCAAAGGATGTGTTCAAATTAAATTAGCTGATAAAGATTGGGATTGGAAAGGGTATGGAATTAAAGAACAACCTGTTATTCAACCCGAAATTAAAAAACTATCTTTCATCGAAAAACTAAAACAATGGCTATAATCGCAGCGTTAATCTTCATCGGTACTTGTTTCCTTGCCTACCAATTAGGGCAGTATGATGCGAAGTATGGGAGGGAGGATAAGTAAAACAACAGTCAGGTGGCGGAATTGGTAGACGCACTATTAGGAGAAGGTTGGATCGATACTCTCCCTTCCTAACCGTAGGAAGTAGCATAGCTGGGTAATGCAACTAATAGGTTTGAGTGTACAATCAAATACAGGTTAGAATCCTGTCCTGACTACTTAAAAATTAATATTATGGTAGTAACATATATTGTAAATGTTATTTTTATTTTGTTTATTTTATTTATAGTATGGTTTATAATCTGTTCTATAATTTATAGAGAGAAAGATGGTGATGATTTTTCAGGACAAAGTGATAGACAAAAAAAGAATAACGATTATAATACAGACTACTACCCATAATAAAATAGTCAGGTGGCGGAATTGGTTCCGCAACGTAATTGAAGACAAAGATTGAGGGGTGGCGAATAAAGTAGCCCTCGCGCAGAAACTATCAAGCCGTCTTCCACAGGTTCAATCCTGTCCTGACTATTTCTCCACCAACCTATAACCTTGTTTCCATAATACATTAGTCAGCCGCTTTGATTTGCGAATGATAGCGGTTTCACTATCTGTTGGGTATAGTATGTGTAGTGCTTCATGTATGGTTATTTCTAACCGGTATTTGCCTTTGAGCCGTTCATCAATCTCAATGGTGTTATCGTCAATGTGCGCAAGGCCATCCGCTTTCTCCTTTCCCAACTTGCGCCTAACAACTTTCATATCAGTATAATTTACCATTGATTATCTGAAAGTTTTTCACATGGAAATCGCCTGACTTTTCTACAATTATATGGGCGAACCCATGCTGACTATTGCTAACCAACGGGGAATAATCGGGGCGCAATTCGCAGAGGCAGGCCGTTGACCAACAACTAATCACTTCGCCATCTAATGTAATTTCAGGGTGATGTGATGCCCGGTGAAGATGCCCTACTATAACGGTTTGCTTTGTGCGGAGAAAGGCACCTCTTGCAGGCGATACGGGTGCAAATACCCCTTTAAATATGTGATGCCCATGCGTTATTGATAACTTACCTGCTTTAACCAATACTTTATCATCCAACAGATGTACTCTTTCCTCATTAAGTTGTAACCTTTCCTCCAGGTGAAAATACGGGTCATCCCATATTTCAGATGCCTTTTGCAGTAGGAACTTTTCCCACCTTACACAATGGTTGCCCTTTAGCCAGTAAATGTGAGCATCTGGGAATACTGCCCGTAGTGATCGCAGGAACTGCTTTGTGGCATCAAATTCCTGCTTTACAGACCTTTTACGGGGGTCTTTCTCGAATCTGCTTACTTGGTGGTTATCAATCAAATCCCCGTTTATAAAGATTGTGTTAATCTTGTTTTCCACACCGTACTTGATAGCCAAATTAATGGCATCAATGTCATGGTAGGGGATGTGCAAGTCGGAAATCAGCAGAATGTTGTTACAGGCGGTAGGTAGCTTAAATGGTTGCCTTTTCTCTTGATGTGATTCCGGTAGGTTATACGGATTCATCGGTCTTTTTTCTTTCATGTAGTATTCGGTTTTTTTTACGCTTTTTGTGTATGCACTACCAAATTTACCCTCAATGTATCTCAAAAATGACCTTGCTGATTCTACATCTTTGAATAGCAGATTATTTTCAGCGTACATTATACGGGCAAGTTTCATTGAAGGCATATTTGCCCCATACTTATCGCGATACTGTCTTGCAACTTCGCTTTTGGTCATAAGTGCGCTTCAACTATCATTTCAGCTAACGATGTCCAATAGGTTACCCCTGCTTTCACAACCTTACCCTGCAATATCCATAGTCCGGGAATGTCAATATCGCCAACCGTTGTGGTGTATGTTATCTCATGGTTATTTTGAATAACGGCACTCCATGACCCTGTTTGCCCGGATGGCTTCTTATAGTATATGTCAGCAGATGTTGGGTTGTGTAGATTAACCCCTTGCTCTGTGAGTTTTATCGTTACGTTGGTGCCGTTGTATATCATGACTGAAAAGTTGATGTGATAGTTACGTTATAATGATTTGATGCTTGTATTGTTACCGGTGTGCTTTGTTCGTTATCAATAGTAACAGTATTATTTTGCTGACTAACAATATTGACCTGCGTAGTTTGCGCTGCTTGTATTGTTACATTAGCGGTGAACGAATACAAAGGTATAATCAAATTCGCATCGAAACCTGTCAGCACAAATGTACCACGTTCAGCCGTTATGGTGGGAGTGGTTGAACTCTTGACAAGGTCAGCATCAATGCCCGTCAATACGAATATACCATGATCAGCAGCAATAGAACGAACCCTTACAAGGTCTGCATCTGTGCCGGTTAGTGTGAATGTTCCTCTTTCAGCTTCAATTCGCCTGTTGGCAATGGTGCCGGCATCATTACCGGTGAGAGCAAATGTACCTCTGTTGGGTGCGATTGTCTTGCCAATGGTGAAGTCAGCATCTGCCCCGGTGAGCGTGAAAGCAGCAACAACTGCTGCAATGCGATATGCTGCCCTAAAATCTACTACGTTTCCGGTTAGGGTATAAGTACCCCTATCTGCGACAATGGTATTGCCCGTTGCACCTTGGTTACGTAATAGCGTTAAAAGCATTGTTCGCTTCTATTAGTTCTTTTTCGAGTTGTATAACACATTCAATATCCCCACGCTGCTTTGCTGCACCTATCAAAAGCTGAAGGTGATTGATGCGCTTGCTCCATAGTTCTTTTTCTTCTTGCGGTGTCATATTATTGGATTGCCATTTGCCTGTACATGATAGTAGATGTGTTCATCAGCATATAAACGTATACAATAATGGTTGTGCCATCTTGATACTCCACATCGAATGATGTATCTCCGACAATGGCAGCACCTTGTACTACAGGCATAGTATTCCATCCATCCACTGATTGCCCGGCTATATCAAATTTAAACCACCTGTTTGTGGCATCCTTTTGAATGTAAAGAAAATCCCCGTAGTACGCATACTTTGTACCTGTGGTAAAGGTTTCCGTTGCAGGTGCATACGTTACACCCGATACCCAAGTGTTGGCGGCAATGTCGTAATAGTCAAGCACGGCACCTGCACCACCTCTGAATGAGTAGATTCTGCGCCCGTTGATTATAGCGGATTCATTATTCCATGCAGTTGCACTAACACCCCATATCCAATGCCCTGACATTCCTGCTCCGGGTGCTGCTGCTCTTGCTGCACCGGGGGATAAAGTACTCCATGTGTTGGCACCAATATCATATCGGTACAAGGTAACTGCGTTATTCCCCATGTAGTACAGGAAGTTATCATTCCCGCTAATCTGATACACAGATGTTGCATCCGGTGTTGTAGTCCATGTTGCAACGGTGAGCGTGTCGGTTGTGTTCGCCGTAATTGTACGAATTTGCCCTGCACCTGTTCCACTAACGATTCTAACCTGTGAGTTAATCCATTGGGATGCAGTCCATGTCTTACCGGTATGGACCAAAGTGGTAGCCGTTGCTGATGTGGCAGTGCCGGAAGCAAATGGCACATAATCTTGGTCATACCATGAAGGAGTTGCTATTAACTTGCCATCTGTAGCGAGGGAAGCGGCTAAACCCGTAATAGTTAAGGTAGTCCATGTATTTGTTGCATAGTCATACTTTCGAAATGAACCTGCTGCCAAAGTTCCCGAGCCAAGTACATACCATACCGGAGTGCAAAGGCGGTAAACGGTTGATGCGGAAAAAGCGGATGCCTGTGTAGCAACTGTCAGTATAGCGTTAGTTCCAATGGTATTAGAAAGTATTTGAAGCGTTACCCCTGCATTCGGGCCGGCAAGTATGTGAACTGAATACCCGGCTAATGATCTTGCAATAGTTTGGTTTGTTGTGATTGTAGAGGTAGTACCTGCCGTTGCGGTCAGCGATGCCCCAATCGTTGTACCTGTTGACCATGCTCCTGCGGTAGCGGATGCCCCTGCTGCCAAAGTTCCGGCAAGGGCAGGGGAAGGCAACTGCACCCATCCATCCTCATTGGGGTTGTAAAGCCATGCAGAAGTTGTACCATTGACATACAACTGATTCTGCTTAAAGTGTCTTGAAGATGCAATGAAAGAACCTGCTGCTGATGCCGAAGGTGCAGGGGTTACTTGTTCCCATCTTTTTAAATCTAATATCTGTCTATTTCCGTTAGTTGTAGCCATTATGTTACGTTTATATTTCTTCTTAAATTATCAGCGGTCATTCTCTCAAAGGATTGCACCTGTGAGTTCGCAGCCACACCACCTATAGTTGCAAGGTTGGTGATGTTCCATGTACCACCCTGATTCGCAGTAACAGTACCAGATATTGCAACAATAGATTCTACTGCTACCCGTAATCTTCCGGTAAGTGCTTCTACCTGCGCCATTCCGATAGTTCGGCTGAGTGATTGTATCACCATCCGCATTGCTTCGATAGCTTCCATTAATTCCTGTGCGCCTGTTACGGGTAGGGGAGTGTTATTGTTCACATCCTGTGCCACCCCATCAACACCCCACACCGGTTTTACCCGTTGGTACTGCACCCCTGCGATGTCATCTGTGGCGATTACCTCCCCCGACCCCGGTGTATATCCTACGTTATCTGCCATTATTGAAGTGTTAAAAGTCCATTAACTTGGTCAAAATCAACCGTTAAAGATTCACCCGAAAGCAGGGTGATACTGCTGCCATAATCAAACCACCCGATAAGCGGCCCACCGGCAGCCGTAGAGTTGTACACCACCACATACCGGAATGGCCCTGTGCTACCACCTGTAGAAGTGAGGGTAGTGTCCGCAACTATCAATCTGTATAGTCCACCTGTCTGCGAGGATGAAGTAGTGGTTAAATTTCGTGTGGATAAATTAGTGTAAGTGATTTCGGTAATGTTTGCAAGTACACTATTGCCGGCAACAGGTGCCACGTTAGATAGTGCAATGGTTAGCTGATTGCTCCCAAGATTATGGGTGCCTTCTGCTACTGCTTCCACGAATGAGTTGAATTTATTGAAAACTGCCATCTGTAATTATTTATGCAAATTTACTCATTACTTTTCGATTTCAGCACCCCTGCAATCTTACGGGCAATGCCCCACTTATTAGCTTGGTAGAGTTTCATGTCGGTAAGGTTGGTGATGAAGCAAACCTCTATCAATACCGTTTCGGCATCCGCTTTCATCCATGCCAATGATCTGCGTGCGGTTAGCTTTTCGGGTCTGATTCCCCTGTCCTTGAAGCCGATTGAAGTAAATATCTTCAGAAGGGATTGCGCTAACTCCATCTCAAATTGACTTGCATTATCTGGTACAATAATTTCACTCCCCTTTGCTTCCACGTTTGCGGATGCGTTCCAATGGATGTCAACTAAAATATCCCTTTTGCTGAACTTACCACGAAGCCATGCAAGGGTTTGGGCAAGTGCATTGGTATTGCTATCTGTAAGCGGTACAATGCCCTCTTTTTGCAGTTCGGCTACAATCATATCCCGTAATTCAATACCTAAATCACGTTCGATGTATCCGTTGCCGGAAGCACCTGGATCTTTCCCACCATGCCCGGCAGATAAGATTATTTTTCTCGCCATAGCTTATAGATTACAAATGATATAACTGCGACAATGGATAACGCTAACCAAAACGGCAGCCGTTTGGTTTCCTTATTACGATAGTCCGATTGACTGAAACCAATAATAGTTCCCGTTGCCTTAACGCTATCCCTACGGATTCCGTTAGCCACCTCTTTACTTGACGCCTTTACATTCTCATAGATTATCCTTTTGCGCAGGATAGGAACGGTTGTATAGGTGGTATCGAATAATTCTACCGTCTTTGTCTGAAATTCAATCCATTCCTGTAAGGTACGGGTAGTATCAACTACTGATACTCTTGTAGTATCGTATTCAAATATTGTCAGCGTTTCAGTTTTTCCCCTTGCTTTGTTTACTGAATTGCAGGATAGCAGTACTAATAGTACTACGATTGCAATGAAAACAAACGGGAACCAATTAAACTTTGGGTTCTTGTTCATCAGGTACGATTGCATAGTGTTCGCCATTAGCTAATAATGCGGAGAATACCTCCAATAATGTCGGCAAAAATGCGATAATTATACCCACGTTTGCCATTTGTTTGTCTGTCAGGTTAAATACTTGAAATACTGCCATTACGGTAGGGCCGGATAGTAACCCGATAACCCTTTTTGATTTGCGGTACCATTTCGGGGCCGGCTTGTTTACGTTTGTAAGACTAAGATTTGTCTTTCCCATTTCTGTACTTATTTATGTTCACGAATATTGTTACAAGTGCTGATAGTATGGTGCAATACGTTGCCACATCCGATGCAGTCAAGTGGCTAAATACCCAAAAGGTTAAAGTTACCAGCAGTCCATTTATTCCTGCATCATTTGTTTGGTGTTCCATTGCTAACGTTTAATCAGTTTGTAAAAGTTGAGAATAAAATCATCTATTAAGGTGTTATCCGTTCCCCATTGCTGCACTATGGCAGCAGGGATAGGCACGTTGCCATCTGTAATCTTCTTCCCCTTGCGGTCAAAAGCTTCAACATAAGAATTACAACCTTTCGTTGTATCTCTTGTAAGTCCAAACACTACCCATGTGATTTGAGTTATGGTGTCCTTTGTCAGTTTGTTGAACTCTACAGGTTTGACCTGTATGGCAGCAGGGATAGTGTCTGCTTGTACCTGTACGGGTGCCGTTGTTGTTAATGCGATTGATAGAGCGATTGCGGTGAGCATAGTATATTGTTTATTAGTTAGATATTATTTTCCAGTTTGCGCCATCCGATATAATGTGTATTCTTGACCATTGTGTTGCAAGTGATTGAGTGGTTGCACCGTCAATGGTCTGTGAGCCGTTAGGGTCAACGGTTATCGTACCAGTGCCGCTATTCTTTATTATCAGTATTCTGCCTGTATTACCTACTGCGGTGAAAAGGTTAACGGTGAAAGTACCAGATGTGCAATCAATGAAATAATCGGAAGTTGTAGCGGTGTATGTTGTAGTACGGGCAAGGTATGCCTGATTGAATCCTGTGCCTTGAATTGAGCCGTTTACTTGTAATTTATCAACATTGTTATCAGTAGTTGTATTTATTAAAATGCTTTGATTTGCTGTAATTCTTACTGCTTCTGTTTGCTTTGTGTAAAACCTATGCATTCCTGTAGTACTAGAACCTGCCCAGTATTGTAAATCAGAATTTGAACCTACCCCATAGCCATAAGATTCAACTGCATCTACATAAAAGTATATCTTTAATTTATTAAATGCAGGAGTTAATGAATAACTTTGGTCAAGTTTCAAATATGTTGGTGTTGTTACGTTTCCTGTTTGCCCTCTAATTTCAACATTACCATTTACCTGCAATCTATCAACTCCATTGTCGGTGTTGGTGTTGATTAATGCAGTACCATTAACGGCTAATCTTGCAGCAGGTGCGGTGTAATTTATACCTACGTTGCCGTTAGCTATTATTCTCAAACGGTCGTTTAATGTTCCGTCAACTCCCGTACTAAACCCTAAATATGTATCATTTGTTCCTGCTCCAGTATTTTCTACTCCAAAAGCTATTTTTGATTGCCCGTTTACTGAATTTCTAAAATAGATAGCCGAACCCCCGTCATTGTTATTATACAACCCTAAAGCTATTGGCTCTAAACTCGTTGATGCAGGAACGTCATTTCTTAAATCTAACCTATATGTAGGGGATGTAAAGTTTATACCAATATTCCCCGATGGATTAATTGTCATAGCCACCGCAGATGCAGAATCAACTATTGATGAATTACCCAAAGCAGTTGATGAAGTCCATTTCGGCACTCTGTTAATCGTACCACTACCCGTAACCGTTCCTGCTCCTGTACCTACTTTCTGCCATGCCCTTTTATACCTTACATAAAGCGAACTATCAGCAGGTCTAATCAGTATCTGCGAACTATCAGCAGGGGTCATTGCGGATGTATCACGGGTGGGAATACCGATACCATTCACATAACGAACACGGCTACCCGTTAACTGCCATTGTGCGGATGCGGATAGGGATAAAAGTATTGCACAGATTGTTAAAAACTTTCTCATATTATTGAACTAAAATTATAATTTTTTCACCTGCAAAGAACGGCACATTACTATCAACGGTCAGCGTACCACTACCAACAGTCCACACTACACCCGTACCGGGCAATCCGCTATAAGCAATCGTTTCAAACGATGTACCACCACGTGAGCCGTATATCATTGTTTTACCTGCACCGCCCGGTATAGCTATCGAAGTTTCCCCACCACCGGCAGTATATTGCAGCACTTGTGTAGTTGTACCTTGTATAACTATCCCCGTTGGCGTTACGGTGGTTCCTGCTAAACTATACACACCCGTACCCTGATAAGATACCTGATACGTTGCGATGTCCTTATTTGCCCCCGTAATGGTGAAGGATTGCAACCATGCCAACCCTGATACTATCACTAACCCACCTGCAGTACCATTGTCAATAACGAATTTCAGAGATACCAACTCCCGATTCAGTTGGCTATTGAGCATAAATAGGTATGAATAATCATCCAATACTACAAGGCCATCCGCTTGTATTGACCATGAAGCCACATCCGGTCTTGACTGCCTAAACCAGGCACTACTGATATTGGTAGTTTCCATCGCATCCACCTCTACCGAAAAGGTGCAAGTCCTTGCACACGCAATGAGATTATCGGTCATTGCGATTGAATTGTACCTATAAAGGTTGAGTTTCTGTCCGGTTACTGGTGTCATAGTTAGCAGAGTTCTCCTTTTGTTAATGAATCAATACCATAAGGCACCGGTGTAGTTTTAGAGCAAATGAATTGATCTGGTGGCAAAGTTAATGCAACTTTCGGAAGTCCTTCGCAGTCTGTGTACTCACCCGACCAAAAATCACCCGTATAATTATAGTACTTGTAACATGGCACAGGTGGAGTTTCCTGCAATGATGAAATAAGAGTATAGGTCAATATTTCATTCCTCGTTTGGATTGCCGTACCTGACAAAGTATTGTTAATGTAATCAAAAGTACATTGTCCTAAAATGAATCTTGATGAATTAACATTAATAACACCGGATGGATCCTCTACCCCTATTGTATGCAATAACCCTGCAACGTATGTACCTGTAAATAAGTTGTAATGGGTGAACTGCATATTGATATTCGCCTTTGCGTAGATATTGTATAACTGACTGAATAGCAATGTGGCAAGGTTTGAATAACTTCCGCTAATGCCGAATCGAGTGAATCCAGTTAAAGCATTGTCTGTTATAGATAAAAGCGATTGCAGTTGCGTTACGTTTAGTAACGGAAACTGATTACCTATAGGAGTTGTTATTTGTTTCTTATACTGATTACTTGCCGTTTGATTAAATAAAACTTGTTTAGGGCCATACACTGACTTTGCTTTTCTTTTCACATTCGCAACAAACATATTGGATATACCTGCCGATGTTACCCTAAATTCTATTGATAAAGTTCCTGTAATTGGCGATGGATTTGTGATAATAGTTTTAGTTTCTAACGCTGTATTGTTTTTCGGTTCTTCAAAATATAGAAAACTATTGAACCATTCAGGCGCACCCGATACCAATCTCCCCCAAGCATACACGGTGGCACCGCTTGTAACGCTTATCCCTATTTCCATGTCGCCAGTTGATGCAGTAATACATTGGAACTCTATTTCTAAAATATCTCCTTCACTTACAAGGCCGCATGACAAGGCAGTAAATGTTGATTGAGTACTTCCGGATGTAAACCTTGCACCATATACACCGCTTTCAGGCCCCATCGTAAAAGTGCCACCACTTCCCAATGTTCTACTCCAATTTGTCGGAATACCGGAAGTAAGCAATGCCATGTTACCATTGTCAACTGTATTTTCAGGGTACTTTAATTCTCCGGTAAGTTCAAGCGAATTAAATGACTTTTTGATTATTTTGGTTTGGCTATTTTCTACAAAGTAAAATGGTACTGAACCATTATCTTGATACGGCTGAATAGTTCTATTTATAGGCACATTCGATAAGGTATCTGTAGAAGATACCCCATCTGTACGGAATACACGAATAGTATCGGATGCTCTTTCATTTACGGAAGTTATCCACCATTCCCCACCCGATTGATATATTTGCGCACCGTGAGCAATGCAAATATCTTCGAGTACATCATAGCAGTTCTTATAAGTATAATCGCTATTAGTCCAACGGGCAGGGAAGATGTGAGTATTGCGAATGTATGATGTTGATGTACTATGTGCCGTTGCATAGTAATTGATTGCCGAATTGATATAGTACTGCACCGGAAATTCAATATTCTTTAAGCAGTTGCGAATGATTTGCAGTAGTGATTCAGATGTATTGATATTTGCAGATGTAGGAACGTATGGTACTGATTTGAGCAATCCTAACCCATCCACGCAAATAATATCAACAAAGTTCCTGCCCGTTGTAAAAGCTATGCTAATACTATCCATCAATACATAGCCCTGCCATATAAAATAAGTGCCACCATTGGCCGAAAATCTTACATAGTACTTTTTATCGTCTGTTGAAACAAGGTCGGGATATGGGCCTGTAAAGTCGGTAAAATCGGCTCTTATGGTAAATAGTGTAGGAAGTACGGGCTGAAAAGGATCATCACCGGAAGCAAGGCACTCTAACAAAAATGGACTATTTCCTGTGGCTACGCTATACACGGAACCTGTGTAATCATTTTCCCAAATTTCAGCATCATAGGTTAACCCTGACTTGCTGATTGCAGAAAATGTATATTTCTTCCCGTATGCCATATTAGGTTGTTAATGCTCTGAATGTATTGGTTCTACTTTGTGAAAGCCATATATCGTTACCTCTCACTACACCCTCCACCACTACTCTGCTATTGCCTCCACCCATCTGCGATGCTGATGCGATTATTGACCGCATTTGGTCGGGTCTTACGATATGCTCTGTACCGTGTAACATCACCGGATAACCAGAACGGGGGCCTGTAACGGTACCACCTTCAGCAAAACCGAGAAGTTTGCCAAGAAGTGAAAGGAACCCACCGCCTTTCTTACCACCACCAACTGTACCACCCATTAATGATGCCCCTACTGCTTGACCGCCTTTAAATGCAGCACTTCCCCCCATAGTTAATGCAGACATAATACCCTGAAATATTGCCGCCTTCGCTGCTGCCATTGCAATATCAACCGCTAACCTTTTGAACATATCGCCCAATGCAGTACCAATGCTTTGACCGTTAATCATAGCATTGAACATTCCAGTCATTGATTGCGTTAAGTAGTTTGCAGTATCTGCTGCGAATGCTTCATCCTTCTTTAACTTTAACATACTCAAAGCCATTGATTGTTCTCCAAGTGCTTTGGTTAATGTGTTGTTAGCAGTAGTGGTTAACTGAATGTTGGTTATGTCTCTTTGTTGGGGAAGGTTAATGCCTGCACTATCTACCGTCCCAGTTTCTAACCTACCCATAGTTGCTTTTAACCTATTAAGGGCAGTTTGTTCTACTATTAAATTATTATAGTATTCAAGTTCTTTTTGTGCTTTTACATAAGCATCTATTTCTGCTTTTGTTGTGTCAGCTGCGCCTCCCGGCTTTGTTCTTGAACCTGCTAATGTTTTCTCTAATTGTATAGCTTGTTCATTCAGCTTATTAGCTGAATCTAAAAGGAAGTTTTGTTGTGTGAGTGATTTGTTTACATCATTTGAAACAGTTTCTGCAAGATTCATGTTCTTAAAGAAGGACTTTGTTGCGTTCATAGCAAATTCTATCCAATCTTTATCAAAATCAAACATCTCTCCACTTACCAATCTTGCATTTAACTCTGCTGCTTTTGCTTGAAATACGTTTGCTTGTGTCCTCAACTGCATAGCTTTTACAACCGTTGCAGTATTTTTGACCATTAATTCCTCCGCTTCCTGTATGCTATTTGCATAACCTATGCTACTACCTAAACTATCATTATACTTATCAAGTGCTTCTTTTTTACTTAATACTCCTGCCCTTGCTGAATTGAAGGCATCCTTTACATCATAAACCTTTATGTTAAAATCAGTTATTGATTTAGTTTGTGCTTGCATTGCATCGGAAGCATCCTTCGACCCCCTTGTCCAGTTCGCTAACCCTATTTGAGCAAATGATAAAGCTGCAACAATACCTGAAAAGGCAAGCCCGGCAGCACCGGCAGCAGGAACTAATTGAGTTAAGTTGTTCGATATAGCATTAAAACCATACGGCAAATCCTGTATAACTCTACTCATTCCAGTAAAGTCAGTACCCAACTTCTTTACTCCTTTACCACTATTACCTGCTGATTTCTCAACCCCATCAAGAGATAGGATAGTTTCCTTAATGGCTGCAATGGCTTTCTTATTGTCCGCACTAATTAATATTTCGAGTTTTTCCGGTGCCATTGCTTTATTTTAATGCTTCTGATAATTTCTTCATATTTTCGATGAACTGCTCTTGTGTCAATCTCTCCCCTCTATCCGGTACTTCATCCGTTGACAAAGGTAAGAAATCTGTTATGCTTTTGCGCCCCTTCGTGTCGGTGTTGGTGCAGTACATCACATACGCTATCAACCTCGTCCTCTGCCATTCCGCTAACTGCTTCGCTTCATACGCTTTGCGATATAATAAAAAATCTCGCCACCGAATAGACCAAAACTGCTCAATAGTTAGGCCCGATTCAATGGCGAGAATTATAACCTCATCCCAAGTCTTGTCCCGGTGGTTTAACTTTTTTTTTCTTCCTCCGGTACGTTTTTATCAGCAGGTATATCAGGTACCATTGCTTTCATAGTGTACTGAATGAATTCAAGTACCTGCGATCCTGTGAACTGCAATCCACCACCCTCATCAATCAACTGCGATGCTTCCCTTTCGCTTATCACCTTGCCGGCTCCCTCACTTGCCGCCTGCACCATTGTAATAACGTGCTTAAAGGTTAAGGATTGCCCATCGTACATCTCCAACATCTTACCTATTGGCAAGTTGCCATTCATTTCGCAGAATCGGTGCATCGCCCAGTTATTCCAAAGTAAACTAACGCTGCCCGTTGAAGTTTTTAACTCAAATGGTACGGGCATAAATTAGTAGGTCTTGGTTTGGGTAAGTGGAGCATTCTGAACCTGGAACTCCGCATCGAATTTCAGCAGGTCTTTGTCAGTTGCATCCAATGAAAGCGAAGTAACAAAGATGTTACCGCTATACACGATGTCGCCGGATACAGGGGAAGCAGGGCCAAAACGGGCAGGAATAGAATCACGGTTAACGAGCATGGAATACAAACGGTCATAGCTTTCACGGCTACCGCTACCTGTTTGGTCAATGGCATTTCCACTACAACTGATTGTCTGACTTACGGAATTACCGGGAAGTTGCTCATCTCCACACTTACTATCGGCATCAATGGCATCACGGGTGATCTCCATTGAGTTTGATGTAAGGCAGGCAACGGTCTGAAAACTACCGTTTCTGTCGAAATCCAGTTGAAGGATGATGTCCCTCGCATTTACAAAAGTGTAACTCATATTTATTGTGTTTGTGAAATTATAAATTCATACCGCAAAATTACACGAAAAGTGTTATCAAATGGATCCAAGTCCTCCAAGTTAGTTACCGATGCCAATACCACATTCTTACAATCCCATCCTACAGGTAACACAACCACCGTATCACTATTTATCGCACCCATTACCGCTTCCGCTATTTGCTCCGCCCTCTTGAAGCCAAAGTTACTACTTTTCGTTGTTATATCTATGTTGACGGAAACCATGTTGATATACCCTTCCTTCCCTTCCTCCTGCCCGGATGTTCTACCTGTTATGGTAATGTATTCAGCCGGCTCATTTGCAGGCACCATTGCATCGTAAACATCAATGTAGGTATAGGCAGCCAGTTGAGTAACTAACCATTGTTTAATCGGTATGGCAGGGTTTTTCATTATCATTTGCGCAACAAGTTTTGAATCCGCTTAATCAGTTTCGGTCTTTCATCAAGATAGGCAGGGATAAGGAATGGTTGTGGCTTGATGCCGTTTTTAAGTATAAAGTAGGCCATTCTTTCAGCTACCCTCAAATCTTCCGACAATCTTTGATCTCTATTTCCTTGCCTTCTTCTTGATTTTACTTTGTAAGTTCCTGCTAACTTATTACGCCTTACATAGAGTAAAAGTGCAAGTATCATATCCCCGTAATCGCCTTTACCTTTCCCCCTGAATTGTGCAGCATAGGCAGCGAATCCATTATGTATCGGGTGGCTCATTGCCTTTTTCTTTGTGCCGAACTCTACATAAGCAGCATACCCGATATCCGAATAAACCGATTTCATCAACGGCTCACCGATGTTATGCTTTATGCTTTGCCGTAACTTACCAAAGTTAGCAGGTGCCATCCGCTTTGCATTGCGTTCAATGTTCAATGCTGATTGCGACATCAAGTTATTAAGACCTGGACCCATACGTTCAGCAGCAATGTCAAACATCTTTCTAACCGCCTTGCCCCCCACTAAATTCATGCTGAATTCGGCCATTACTTAAAGATTTGTATTTCCAAATATTCATCCTTATTCTCAACATTCGTAATAGAATGAATGGTGTATTGCTCACCGCTTATTTCTAATCTGTAGGTTTGATCGATTGTAAGGGGGTAGCGCACGAATACAGTAGCGGATGCCGTGTAACTTACCTGCGCTGCAATCAAAGAACGGCTATCACCAAGCGGAATAAACATACCCCAAATGGTGGCAGTATTCGCATAGGTAACCGTATAACCCCCCTCACCATCGCTCACCTGTGTAGGTTGTAACACACCAATCGGCTCATGCAGTAATTCTGCAGACAGATAATTCGGTCTTGTACCTTTTAACCTCATAGTATTGGCGATTGACGGGTGAACTGCTGACACGCTCTCCATGCTTTCTCACAAATGCCCATACCTTCTGCACCTGCCCCCCTATTTTCGTACATATGATTCACCTGGTCAAGAATAGCGAACTTTAACGCAGCCGGCACATGGGTATAACCTACCGTATATTCCGCTCTCATGTTCTCTATCTGTGGAAAAGTAATTCGGGGATAATTACCGCCTATGATTCGTTTGTCAGTTAGGATTGTACCGGTATAATCATCGTACAATGTAATATCGGAAGTGATAGGGCCGTATGGCAATTGATAGGCACCTCCTTTGTTGCTGAACCATACCTTCACCTGCTTTGTTATTACGCTGATACCTGCTGCATCTTCGATTATCTTTCGGGCAGAACTAATCAACTGCGATACCTGCGCATCTTCGCTTGTATGGCTAACTCTAATGTATAGTTTCGCTTCTGCAAGCGTTACCGGCTCCGCATAGCTTACCTCTGTGATTTGCGAATCTATTGTAAAAGAGTAGTTACCCATTGTTCAAAGTTTATTAATTTATCATGCGGCCTTAACTGCTCTGCCCTGTCAAATGCCGCCCTACTGCAAAGTTCGTAATTATTCATCACATTTTGTATGGCCTTCACCCATTGATGAGGTCGGTCAGGGCTGCAATAAATTCCTGCATCCCCACAATTCTCCCTTAATGCCGGTAAGTCACTTACAATGCAAGGTATTCCCGATGCCATTGCTTCCGTTGCCGTTCTTCCCCAACTCTCATACTGCGATGGCATCAAAAGTATCTTTGTGCGCTTGTATGCATTCCTAATGTCGGGCTGATTCGCCAAAAAGGTTACATTTTGTAACCCTTTGTAAATCTGTTCCCCATAGCCGCCTTGTACTGCCAAGAACTTGTATTCGGGCATCATTTGTGCCACCTCATAAAATAGTTCGGCTCCCTTATTTCGATTGAGATTGATTAGCGTTATTTCTTCCCCACGTTCAACCCTATAATGGTCAATATTCACAGGCGGTTGAAGTATGAATGAATTGTTGGGATATTTTCCGTGTTCACTCCCCCAATAGGAATTGTAAACCACGTTTATATGCTGATTCCGTCTGACGGATATGTAATTGAAAGTATTGTGAGCAAACCATACGGCCGGCTTCTTTGTCTTTTTGCAGTCCTCTGCCACATCTGCTGCAAAATCTAATTGTGTGAAAATTACATCCGCCCAATCATGGTGAAAGTACCAATCATGTGAGCGATTAAAAACGGGTATTCCTTCGTACTCATAGTACTCAT
>Ga0315901_10000876_pt1 | contig 43684 bp, 57 predicted proteins | sample LakEriMetagenome_10_FD_203761 | JGI IMG/M metagenome (GOLD analysis project Ga0315901, IMG submission 203761) | Freshwater fungal communities from buoy surface, Lake Erie, Ohio, United States - Buoy 2 MA116 | ecosystem: Environmental > Aquatic > Freshwater > Lake | place: USA: Lake Erie, Ohio...
CGACGCAACATCCTTTGTTCGCTCTGCCGTTATTGAGGCGTTTGTAGACGGCACCCCCGGCGCTAACGACATGCCGGGCAGATTAGTGTTCTCCACTACTGCCGACGGAGCGAGCAGCCCGACGGAGCGGATGAGGATGAATAGTGTTGGCAAAGTCATCGTCAATGATACGGCTGCCATCTTGGATGCCACTTTCTCAATCCTGGCGCAGTCTGGAAACAACGCTATCGCGCTCAAGTCAAACGCTTCAACAACGTTCGCCATTCTTAATATCTGGGGCAACGAAACCTCTGGAAATCAGATCTTTTTTAGGTTCGCCACAGACTCAAATGCCGAACGAGGAAGCATTACTTACAACCGTGGGGGCGGCGTTGTTGCGTACAACACCACTTCGGATTATCGGTCTAAGACTATTCTTGGCGAGGTTGAAGCCCCCGGAGATACCATTGACGCTCTAAAGGTCTACCGAGGCATCATGAACGGAGCGACCGTGGAGCGCCCAATGCTGATTGCACACGAGGCGCAGGAGGTTGCCCCTTACTGCGTCACAGGCGAAAAGGATGCCGTTGATGACGATAACAACCCGATTTACCAGCAAATGGATCATCAGGTGCTGGTGCCGCTGTTGATTGCTGAAATTCAGCAGCTTCGTGCTCGTGTTGCAGCCCTTGAGGCCGCCTAGACCTACTCACTAATCCCTTTCTCAAGAGCCTGCCAACGCGGTGGGCTCTTTTTCTTTATCCATAATTAACCATGTCTACCACTTTTACTTGGAACGTTGCAAACCTTGATCGTACTCTTGCTACCGGAGAAGTCACCGTAGTTCACTATACCGTGACTGCTAAAGATGACGCCTATAGCTCCGGTGCATATGGTTCTCTTGGTCTTGATCCTGCTGAACCTGACTCGATGGTTCCGTTTGCAGATCTTGACGAATTCACCGTTGCTAGCTGGGTAGCTAACAAGCTTGGCCCTGAAAAGGTGCAAGAAATTCAAGAGGCCCTGCAACAACAACTCGACCTCCAGCGCACTCCTGTGACTGGTTCTGGAGTTCCCTGGAATACACAACCTACCGTCTGAGGTAAATCGTGATCACCATTCTTGGCATCAAGGTTTCGTATGAGACCCTTGCCTTCTTTGCTTTATTTATTGCTTCTGAATACCTTGGCATGACCAAGAAGCGTCGTGCCAACAGCGTTACCCAAGTCATCTCAATGGCGGCTGCATACTTCGGCAAGACCCGTACTGAAGACGACCAGATCCGCCGCTTCCGTCGTGCATTAAAGGGGAAGTAGTTCGATGGTACTGCTGCAAGTTAAGCAGTACTACCCCCAAACGGACAGTGCAACAGGTCACGGTGATCGGATGTGTTTCTCATCGACATGCGCGATGGCCATCAAGTATCTCCGTCCTGATGCGCTCAAAGGTAGTAATGCAGATGATGATTATCTGAGAACTGTTCTCAAATACGGTGATACAACCCAATCCACCAGTCAAATCAAAGCATGTCAGCAGTACGGTGTCTTTGCTTCTTTCTACCAAAAAGGAACCAGACAATCACTACTCACTGAACTAAAGGCTGGTTATCCAGTCGCTGCTGGCATCCTCCACAAAGGTCACGTTTCCAATCCCGTTGGTGGTGGCCATTGGATGCTGTTGATTGGTGATGACGGAGAACACGGCATCTTCCACGATCCATACGGTGAGATGGATAACGTTAACGGTGGATACGTCAAAGTTGGCTCTGGTGGTAAGGAAGTTAAATACTCTTGGAAGAACTGGTTACAGCGTTGGGAAGTTGAAGGTAAAGGTACTGGTTGGTACATGACCTTCCGCCCCGTTCAACAGACACGCCCCCTAATTACCTACGACAACACCTGGGAAGGCGTCAAAGCTGCTGCATCTGCTGCGGGCTGCAAACATCCCTCCGTTGTGGCTGCTCAATGGGCCTTAGAGAGCGGCTACGGGAAGCACACCTCTGGCAAACACAACTACTTCGGTATCAAAGGAACTGAAGGCCAAGGTACGCTCAAACGTACCACTGAATTTGTCGGTGGTATGGAGATAAAAACAGATGCTTGGTTCAAAGACTATCCATCACTCTTTGAATGTGTCCAAGATCTCGTCAACAAGTGGTACAGAGACTACAAGAACTACAAAGGTGTCAACCGTGCAGCCTCTGCTGAGGAATGTGCTCGCCTTCTTGTCGTCGAGAAATACGCCACTGATCCCGCTTATGCGGACAAACTAATACGTATTTTGCGGGAACATGATTGAAGCCGCCGTATCTGCTGCTATCGCTGTAATGACAGCCATGGTAGCCCTTACCACACGACTCAACAACAAGATCGTAGAAGTTGATTCACGGATCGACAAAGTAGAGCTCAGGGTTGCTGAGAACTACGTTCAAAAACAAGAGCTTTCAACAGCTCTTCAGAAGATGGAGGATCACATGATCCGCATCGAGAATAAGCTCGACCAGATTGTTTTACGAAATGGCTAAACAAGTAAAGGCTACAGAAGATACCTTTAACGAACTCCATAACCTTGTCACTGCAGAACTCATCAGCCGTATCAAATCCGGTGAGGCATCCACTGCGGATCTAAAGGCAGCCTGTGATTGGCTTGCAAAGAATGACATTACTGGTGTTGCAATGGAAGGTTCCCCTCTTGATCAACTTGTAAACATCCTCCCCAAGGTTGATCCAGAACTCGTACGGAGTCGGCTAAATGGCACGCGACTGGAAAAAAGAGTATAAGGCCCGTGCTGAATATCTAAAGTCATACCGTCGTGAGCATCGCAAAGAAGATGCTGCACGAGCAAGAGCACGTCGCTCAATGGGTGATATTCCTAGTGGTTATGAAGTCGACCACAAGGATAACAACCCAATGAATAATTCACGTGAGAACCTGAAGATCGTTCCACGTAAAGCTAACCGTGCAAAGGGAGCACGTAAGACGAACGCTAAACGGTAATGACTACAAAACCCTGCAGGCAGTGCGGGGTTGAGAAGAGTCTATCGCAATTTAGATCCAGTAATACCAAGCATGGGTATTATCAGACCTGCAAAGAGTGTTGCAAGGCTAAGGCATCACCCGAGCAGATTGCCTTTTACTACTGGAAATCTAAGCTAAAGAAAGTATACAATCTTACTCCAGATCAGTACTATTCCATGCTGAAAGATCAGGGCGGTGGTTGCGCTATTTGCGGTACAACCAATCCTGGAGCAAAAAAGTCGTACTTCTGTGTAGATCACTGCCATCATACCGGAACGGTTCGTGGCCTTCTGTGTACATCTTGCAACATCGGAATAGGTAATCTTAAGGATTCAAGAATGTTACTGCAAAACGCTCTCAAGTATCTAGATGGAAAACCCACAAGTGATGATGCAAACCCTTCAAGCACTTCGCTCCAGCGAGGCAAAGAGAATGTGGAGGGATTGGATTTATGAGCGAGATAACTTTCAATGCGTCTACTGCGGCTCTTCAGACAACCTCACTATTGACCACTGTCGCCCAAAATCAAAGGGGGGGCAAACACTCTCTTCAAATTGCGTTACCGCCTGTCGTTCCTGTAATCAGAGTAAAGGCAGTAGTAACTGGCTCCAATGGATGAGAGCCACCTTCGGTGAAAACCCCAACAAAGAACAGCTTATTCTCTCTTGGATTAATTAACTATGGCAACTCGTAAGAACAACTGGCTAAATGCCAAACCTGTAACCAAAGCTGGTGGTAAATCTGGTGGTGCTCGAAACCCCGCTAAGCCTTATAACAAACCTGCCTCGACTTCTGGCACGCCTAAAGTCAAGACTAAGACTCAGAAGCTCCAACAAGCAGCTAAGACGAAGCCGTCTTCTCCTGCACCCAAGCAGGTTATTAAGAAGCCAGTTACCCGTACTGGTCCTGTGAAAGGCCCGGTGCCTCCGAAGGGTTACTCTGCAGGTGCTGCAGGGATGCCTAATTCAGCTAAAGCTAAAGCAAATCTTCCAAAGGCCGGTGCTCGTGCTGAACGCACGGCAACTCGTGCCACGCAACTGATCAAAGATGCACGAGCTAAAGCTGCATCTACACCTAAGCCCTCCCCAGCTTCTGGTGCTGCCAGTGCTGCTACTAAAGCCGCCGGCATGGGTGGCCGCATGCTTGGTGCTTTTGGTACAGCACTAGCTATTCCCGCTGCCATCAAAAACATTGCTGATGTAGCTGAGCGCAACCGTCAATGGGACGCTTACAAGGAGCGTATGGGTATGAATAAGCCCACACCCACCACCAAGCCGTCCTCCACCACTGCTGGGCGTCGTACTGGTACTAACAATCGCAATGCGAACCTTTCAGTACCTACTAGCCCCGCTGGCACTCGTGCTGGTGCTGCTGCTGGCACACGTACTCGTTCTCGTACCACAACTCAGCCTACTGCTGGAAAGGATTGGCGTTCTCGGGTTAGCAATTCTGATGTAAATGCTCTGCGTCAAGGGCAGAATGATGCTATTCGCAGTTACGGTAATAAGCCTGCTTCTGCTTCTAAGCCCACTAAGCCCGCTCCTACCCAATCCGGGGGTGCTTCCACTCAATCTCGGAGTAGCGGTGGTGGTGGATCGTCTCGTCCTGCAGCACCACGCCCTCAGTCTGGTCCTACCTCCAATGCAGGTATGAAGAACCAGGACAAGAACTTTAAGGGTAACGTCTTTGAAAAGACCTTTGGTTACAAGCCTGGTCAAGCCCCTGACCAACAGAAGGCTCGCTTTAAGAGCGTAGACAATAAGTTCGGTCAAGACTCCGGCTACGAAACCAAGACCAAGGTTGACGGCAGCAAGTATGCCGACAAAAAACCTGACATGAAGAAGGTCAAAGAGTATGACCGTCTTCGTCGTAAGTACTACGACTGATTCATAACACTCGCTGAGAGGCCCCCTAGTGCTCGCTAGAGCGACCTAGAAGCCCCTAGAAGGCCTCTCTTTTTCTATTTAGGTATATACACCCCAAATAATGAAAAATCTCCGTACAGCGCCTTCTAGCGCCAGTAACTCCATGAAGATTGCTGGCTATCTAACTGACTCTGATCGTCAGATCCTCAAGGATCACGCTGAAACACTACGCCGTCAAGGTACTAAAGCTGCAGCCAAAGAGCTTGAACGAATGAACAAGATGTATTCCCAATACGGAATGTCTTTTGGTAAACTTAAAGGTGTGTAATGAATGTTCTTGACGCGCTCAAGGATGACTTCAAGCTGTTTCTGCAAGCACTGTGGCAGCAGCTTGATTTACCTTCCCCTACACGAGCACAATACGCTATTGCAGATTACCTCCAACTAGGCCCCAAACGACTACAGATCCAAGCCTTTCGTGGTGTCGGCAAGAGCTGGATTACTGGTGCCTTTGTGTTGTGGACTTTGTTCAACAACCCAGAAAAGAAGATCATGATCATCTCCGCTTCAAAGGAGCGTGCAGATAACATGTCCATCTTTCTTCAGAAGCTGATCATTGAAACCCCGTGGCTAAGTCATCTAAGACCGAAGTCGGATGATGCTCGGTGGTCTCGCATTAGCTTTGACGTTAATTGTTCTCCTCACCAAGCACCCTCAGTCAAGTCAGTTGGAATCACAGGTCAGCTAACAGGTAGCCGTGCAGACCTGATGATTCTTGATGACATCGAAGTTCCTGGTAACTCGATGACCGAGATGATGCGGGAGAAGCTCTTGCAGCTCTGTACAGAAGCGGAGTCCATCCTCACACCGAAGAAGGACAGCCGCATTATGTACCTAGGGACACCCCAAACTACCTTCACCATCTACCGCAAGCTAGCCGAACGTAACTACCGACCATTTGTCTGGCCTGCTCGCTACCCCCGTAAAGACAAGCTGAGTCAATACGAGAACCTGCTAGCACCGCAGATCGTAGAAGACATTGAGATGGGCTCTGAGGAGTGGTCACCAACTGACCCTGACCGTTTCCAATCGGATGACCTGTTGGAACGGGAAGCAGCCATGGGTCGTAGCAACTTCATGTTGCAGTTCATGCTTGATACCACCCTTAGTGATGCTGAGAAGTTCCCACTTAAGTTCAGCGATCTCATTGTTACCTCCGTCAACCCAAAACAAGCACCCGATGCTGTGGTGTGGTGTTCTGATCCCAGGAATGTTCTCAAAGATCTCCCCACCGTAGGACTGCCTGGAGATTACTTCTACTCACCCATGCAACTTCAGGGTGACTGGAGTGACTACACCGAGACGATCTGCTCTGTAGACCCATCTGGTCGTGGTAGTGACGAAACCGCTGCAACCTATATCTCTCAAAAGAATGGCTTTCTCTACGTTCACGAAGTACGAGCGTATCGCGACGGTTATAGCGACAATACACTTCTTGACATCCTTCGTGGGTGTAAGCGGTACAATGTTACTAAACTCCTTATCGAAACCAACTTCGGTGACGGTATCGTCGCAGAACTGTTCAAAAAACACCTTCAACAAACCAAACAACCCATAGACGTAGAAGAAGTCAGAGCCAATGTCCGTAAAGAAGATCGGATTATTGACGCTCTAGAACCCGTCATGAACCAACACCGCCTCATCGTTGACCGTGGGGTGGTGGAGTGGGATTACAACTCCAATAAAGACGCACCACCAGAAGAACGACTCCTGTACATGCTCTTCTACCAGATGAGCCGCATGTGCCGGGAGAAGGGGGCCGTCAAACATGACGACAGATTGGACTCCCTAGCCCAAGGGGTGAAGTACTTCACGGATGCCATGTCCATCAGCGCCTACGAGGCCGTTAAGGCCCGTAGACAGGAAGACTGGCAGGATCTCCTGGAAACCTTCCTAGATGACCCTCAGAGCGCCACAGATCACCTTGTCTTTGGGATGAGTCTGGAGCAACGAAAAGCTGCTAGAGGGGGCAGTAAACGGGGAGGTGTTCCCACATGGGTCTCCAAATAAGACACAAGCTGTAGCAAGCGGTCTGACCGATAACGGACTTAAAGGGGGAAGGGGGGGAGTCGTGTCTCACGAGACGTGATCCCCAACTCCCCCTCTATCAATGTCCCTGGGGATGGACATTCTGTGAGTACTAAACTCAAACTGACACAAATGACACAATTTACTGATGTCCTCAGCGAACGAAGTGAGCGGGTGAATGGACATCTCTAAATAACTACTACTACTTTCTTTTAGAGGAGAAGGAATCGGGATCATCTGAATGGCCTCTTGATTGGCCATCTGAATGATACAGGATTCATTTCTCTTATTAAAAATCCTATTAACTACCACTTATTAACAAACCAACTAATGCATTCTGTCAACCTAGTACACATCACACCAGAAGCAGAGAACCTTATTAGCTACATGGCTAGGGTTTCCAACCCATCCAATCAATCAAACACTGAGACCAGTGCTAAGCTAATTAAATATCTTATTGATCATCAACATTGGTCTCCCTTTGAGATGGTCAACATGTGTGTAGAGATCAACACCACTAGAGCAATAGCAGCTCAGATCCTTAGGCATCGAAGCTTTAGTTTCCAGGAGTTCAGTCAACGGTATGCAGATGTAACCACCATTGGTACTCCAATTATTCCATCACTACGTAGACAGGACTTCAAGAACCGTCAGAACAGCATTGATGATCTGGATACAACAAAGAAACAACAATTTCTTCGTCGTATTCAACAACACTTTGCAGAAGCTGAGGATCTTTATCGTGAGATGGTGTCAGCAGGTGTAGCCAAGGAGTGTGCAAGAGATGTTCTGCCATTGAGTGCTCCGTCTAGGTTGTACATGAATGGGACGATTAGGTCTTGGTTGCATTATTGTGATCTGAGGACTGCTAATGGTACTCAACGAGAACATGCAATTATTGCAGGTCAGATCCAGGATCTTCTTTATGTACATGTACCCAATGTTTGTGAGGCGATGTGGAGCAAGGATTAGTTGATCGTTAGAGGTATCTAGAAGGCCCTAGAAGGCGTGTGTAAGTGTTGTTGAGTGTCTTTGTATGTTCAATGCATTTCATACGTCTTCCTGGGGCTTGTAGAGGGGTCTTAGATTTATAACAAAAATTTCTTAAGTCAATACGCTAGGGCAGGGGCGCAGTTCTACCCCCATGGCCCCTCTTTGGCCTGGGATTGAGCGCGTTAGTTCTACAAACTAGCTGCAAATGGCCAAATAGTGGTACGGATGAACTATTATTTCAGCCACAATCGCTGAGATCCATTGGTATGACTGGTGATACGAATACGTAGTGGTAAAGTGATCTGTTCGCCCATTAAGTTCTGTTACTGCACACTGCACAAGTGGAGCGCTGATCGCCTAGTGTCAGGTCACGCAGCACAGATCGACTTCTGCTCGCTGCCTCTCTCCACTACTGCAAGCACCAACCATGTTCTACGTTTGCCGCATGACTGACTCCTTCCAATGGGAAGGCCTGCGCTCCACTACTGACGAAGACTACGCCGATCAACTGGCGGAGTTCTACTCCAATCAATACCCGCACGCCCACATCGACGTGCTCACCTACGAAGAATTCCACGGTGGCCCTGACAAGTGGGCAGCCATGGCAATCAATTAATCACACGGACGCAACCACAATGGAAAGAACCCTAATCCTTTTACTTGTGATCATTGGTCAGTCAATCTACGACGTGCTAGACGGCACCATCCAGTTGATTGACTCACTGATCACCATCACAGAAGATCTCACCTTCCAACCTATCACCTGCCAGATGCTCCGTTCATACGGCGCAAAGGGCAAGACCAAAGCTCAATTGATTGCATCTCTAGCCTGATCATGAACACCAAACACAAACACCATCGCAAGCCTGGCCTGTATCTTTGGCTTGAAACTGGCGCCTTCTTCTTCTTCTCAGTGGGCCTATGTTCTCTAACTTTCTTAGGTGCTGCTGGTGTTGATCCTTTTGCCAAGCATCCTCCACAAGTGCAAAAAGTAAGCCGTTGATCCTGTTCCTGCCACTTCCTGCCCTTCTTCTCCTTCTTTGTTCTTTGCATGTTTTACACCGTGACAAAAGCACAAGCACTAGTCGAGTTTAGAGAATGTGTCGGCAGATCATACGATCACGACCGCACAATGAAGCGTGAAGCTTGGCTTAACTTCATTGACACGCTACACCGTGACGGATTAGTGACTGACAAACAAGTCAACACCTGGAGCAACCCTTTCTAATGAACCATCCCTATATGTTCCCTGACGAAGCTCCCTGGACAGAAGATTATCAGGAACTCAGAGAGATCCGCACACACAAACGCGACGAAGATGATCTCTCTGATGATGATCTGATGTTCTGGACTGTTTAGTTTGCCCTTCTCTCTCCACAACTGCAACAAGTAACCATGGCACACTGGTATCACCTGACTAAAAAGTCCAGCAACGCTAAGACTGGCCCGATTGCAGTATCAACAACATCTCGTGATAGTTGCTCACCATCCTGCCCTTTATTTGGCAATGGATGCTATGCAGAGACCGGGCCGTTAAGATTGCACTGGGATAGGGTAAGTGCTGGCCCTTATGATGACAAACCAAGGGGCACAGATCTAGAGTCTTTTGTGTCAGCAATCAAAACACTGCCAGAGGGTAGCTGTATGCGACATAACCAAGCTGGAGATCTACCTAGCTCCCAAGGTATCATTAACATTCACGCATTTGGTCTCATTGCTAATGCTTGCCACGAACGTAAGCTAACAGCATGGACTTATACTCACCATGATCTCACACACTACGGGAACCGGGAGATTGTTAAGCAAGCGCCCGAAATGGGAATGACCGTTAACGCATCTGCGCACAGTCAAGCCCACGCTGCAGAACTACATAAGCAAGGTATACCTAGCGTCTGCATTGTTCCCAAGAACGAACATAGAAAGACGTGGGAACATGACGGCGTTAAGTTCCTTGTTTGCCCTGCTCAGTGGAGTGACAAGAACTGTGCAGAGTGTAAGTTATGCTCAGTAGCTGATCGTAAGTGTGTCGTTGCATTTAAGGCGCACGGTACTCAAGCAAAGAAAGTTGAGGCTACCATCGCATGATGCTAGGATCTCTGAAGAACTGAATAAGGCAGCACTCCGGCCAGCGCGGATGCAGCCAGGCTGATGGCCCTGGGGGGATGACCCTCGGGGCCTTTTGTTGTGCCCATCCACCGGTAGTACATGTGTACTGTGGGGAGGGTTCGTTACGACATCACAGGGACGCACCCAAGTTCTCATGGACGCACGCAAGTACAAGCGCACTACCACCCAACGGCTCACAGTGGTGTTGAGCGGGGTGGTTTTTCAGCGTGTTGAGGAGCAGTCACAGAAGGAGGGACGCAGCATGTCCAACCTCGTGGCTTACCTAGTGGAGCGTGCACTGTGTGACGACTGCCGAACTGGCCGGTAAGCGTTGCACCAGTGGAGAGACGCGGCATCATTGATGCATCAGGGACGCGAGCTCCTGATGTATCGCAGGCACTGGGAACGGTCTCACCTGCCAAATACGTAGCACCGGTCCACCGCTCTTGAGAGTGGATCCTTGCCCAGCCGGAGGTGGCTCGTCAGTCAACACCGGCCTTTTTATTTTTCTTCCACGACAGTAAAAGCCTGTCGTTCACACAAGGACTCAACTCCTTGCCTGAACCGCTACAACAACGCCTTAGCCGTCAATTCTGCATGCTCAATGCCTGCCTGGTTGACTGCGAGGGTGATCTGGAATCAATCCAGGAATTAGAACGATGCTTTAAGCTCCCATCATATGGCCAAGAAAGATCCATTTCCCAACGAATGGGAGGAGGTGAACAACCTAGACGACGACGACATCGAAACATCAACCGTTGAGGAAGTGATGGAAGAAGTTATGGCTTGGCATCTTCCTGAACCTTACTGTGCTGTAGTTCGTGTCTATGACCGCAAGCAGAATAAGCTGAAAGAGTATGCGTACAAGTTGGAGTCAAAAGCTCACAACCGCATACGAGATCATGCTTTATCTGATGATGAGGTCACGATCCTGACTAACTCCATTATCGGAACGATTAACTACCTTCCTGAATGATGTTGACCCTTGATCAACTCGATCCTGAAGACGATCTTGAGGATCTCACGCTGTACCCATCGCTTTATGCCTATTCTGCATTTTCTGAGAGGTACGACGAAACCCCTATTGACTCGCTAGTTCGGCTGTTCTACCTTGATCCGGCGAACGAGGCAGCATGACCCTGGCCTATCTTCCTTTGATCGGATTTTATTGTGGTTGGCAGCGGCATTTTCATGCAAGAAAGCTGCATTTTTCCTGCACAAGATCCTCCATTAGTGCAGCATACCGTCAGTTTGAGCTAATTTGGGAGTGGTCTGATCCCGACGAAAGTGGTCCTCAAACAGGTTGTTGATGAAGACTTGTTACCTCTTTTAGAGGTGATGGCTGAGTTTCGGGCTCTAAGAAAGAGCCTACCGGCTCAAGCCGTTGCAGCATTTCTCTACATCGCAATCCACGAACGTGTGCTGCAAACTGATCTTGAGAAAGATCTTAAGATGAGTTCAGCTAGTGCAAGTCGCAATACGGACATGCTTTCTGATTGGGATAGGCTAGGAAAACCTGGCGCTAACCTAATCAAAAAGGAGCCAGACCCATTGATGGGTAATCGAATAATCCTGTCAATGACACCGCGTGGTGAACGCTTCGCCCTCACAATCAAGAGGATTCTCTATGGCACCTAGTCGCACATTTGGTGAGTGTGCAGAGTACACGTTCAAGACTCGTGATTCATGGGTACGTGAACGCAAGGCTGTTGATGAGTGGAAACGCATTCAACAACTGCCAAAAGATCAACGACCAAAGGTTCCAAAACCTTCGATGTTCCGCACCATTCAAGTTAATCATGTGCTTGAGATGCGGGGTGCTAGTTATCCGATCTCTAGGCTCGATCAAGCTGGCGTTACTCAGCTTATCTTTGAGCTTGAAGATGAACGTAACTGGACATCAAAGGAGACTGCTAACAAGGTCATTGATACCATCCGAACTATCGTCAACCATTGCAAACGGCATCGTTTTATTGACGAAGCTCCGTTTGATGCGTTGGAGATGTTCAGTGGTTCGGAGTCACGTCTGACGTGGTTCACGATGTCACAGATGGAGCAGATGTACGAGGCTTCATGCAATGTCTTTGGTTACCCGGCGTTGGGGGAAATCTTCCTGACGTTGGGGCTCACTGGCATGCGTCTGGGTGAGCTTCAAAAGCTCAGAGTGATGGACATCGACATCCCTAACCTGCGGATCCACGTAGGAGGGCGTGATGGTTTCGTCACCAAAGCCAAGAACTGGCGTGTCATCCCCATTCAAGATCGGATCCTTCCGTTCATGATTGAAAGGACACGTGATCAGCCACCTAAGAAGCACATCTTTGCTGATGACTTCGGCTCTGCTGATTCGTTACGACGCTCATTCAACAAGATCCGCAAGTATGTGGGGATTGATGAAAAGCATGTGATCCATTCACTGCGTCACAGCTACGCCACGTTCCTGAATGAGTCTGGTGTGCCGCCGATGACCATCAAAGACTTGATGGGACACAAGCGGATCGAGACCACACTCCGGTACTGCAAGGTGTCGGATGTGGCCCGTAATCAGGCCCAGGAGGCGCTCAATGCCCAGCTCCAGCGAGCTACCCAGCAGCCCGCCCCGGAGCCCGTTCAACCCGTTCAGCCGTCCTATGACCAGCTCTTGAATCAGGTTAATGCTTTGCAACAATTGCTGGCCCAGATGCCACAACTAGCTGCAATGGCTCGGATCTAACCGCACCTACCGGTACTGTGATACGCTCTTTTCATCGGGTTCGGATCGCCATCTCGGCGAGTCCCAAACCGAGAATCTCAGGGTCTGACGACTCGATTTTTCCTTGAAATCGACTGCGGCAGTTGACCTTGTGCCACTTGCGGATGTGGCGGAATTGGTAGACGCGCTAGTTTCAGGTTCGCGTTTCTCAGCACTGCATTAGTGAGTCAAGGCGGGGCTAGTCCCCGTCTTTTCTTTTGTCTAGGTCGCTCCACTAGTGGATAGCACTTTTTACCGGTACTAGCTGCACACATTTCTTGAGACAACATGGTTTCACCTGCTCTCACGGAGCAACAAATCGAGCTGGAGAAGCGGGCCATTGCCTACGGGCGGGAGCGGCTTCTCGATCAGACACGCAAGCTGGAGGAGCGCTCCTACGGGTCGGCAACGATCTATGGGTCCGCGAGTATCCAGGCGGCCCTTGGAGAGGTGTCACGGGTCATACAGGACACCCTCAAGCGCATCCATGAGGGCAAGAACGGGGTCGAGTTCGCGACCATCCACCAGTACCTCGCTGAGATCGAACCGGAGGCGGCAGCAGCCATTGCGTTGAAGCTGACCTTCGACAAGGTGTTCAGCCCAAAGGACAGGGCCAATGAGATCGCCAATGTGATCACAGCCATTGGCCAGGCTTTGGAGCAGGAGTGTCAGCTCCGCTGGTACGAGTCACAGGATCCTGAGCTGTATGACCGCATCAAGCGGCAGTACTGGCACAGCGCCTGTGGCACCCAGCAGAAGGCCACGGTGGCTCGCACGATGATGAATCGCCACGAGCATCACTGGAACAATTGGCCTACTACCACAAGAGCAAAGCTTGGTGGGTGGCTTCTTGATTGTGTGATGAAAGCCACTGGGTGGTTTGAGAGGGTGACGGTTAAGCGTCACAACGGAACACCAACGCTGATTGTCCCAAGCCTTCTTTTTGCCATGCAAAAGGAGGAGCTGATGCAAGACGCGCTGATGTTTGCTCCAATGGCTTGGCCCATGTTGGTCCCACCACGAGATTGGAGTCCCATCAAGGCTGGTGGCTACCTCCTCAACGAGGTTATGCACGGGCATGAGATGGTCCGCAGGGGCGATAACGGACTAATACAGGGGAACACGCCACTCCTGTTTTTGAACAAGCTCCAGAAGGTTGCCTACACGCTCAACGAGTTCATCGTCGACGTGGCTGAGACCTTGATGGAGCGTCAGTACAAGGTCGGTAAGTTCTTGCCGATCATTGAGCTACCCCTCCCCAACAAACCGTTCGACATCGCGGAGAACGAAGAGGCTAGGCACGAGTACAGACGGCAAGCAGCAGAGGTGTTGAACCACAACGCTGCGTCATTCAAACGGTCCTGCCGCACACGAATGACCATGGAGACCGTCAAGATCTTCAAGGGGAAAGACAAGTTCTATCTCCCGTGGTCCTTTGACTATCGAGGTCGAACGTATCCGATCCCAGCCTTTCTCACCCCACAAGACACTGACTTCGGTAAGTCTCTACTGAAGTTTGCTGAACCGTCGTTCATGACGGACGAAGCAGAAGCTTGGTTGGCATTCCAAGTAGCAACTTGCTACGGGAATGGGTTGGACAAAGCCACGATGCAAGAGCGTCAGGATTGGGTTCTTCAAAACCAAAGCCTGATTTCTCGTGTGGCTAACGCTCCACTTGTGGAGATAGCTGAATGGGAGGCTGCAGATGAGCCGTGGCAGTTCCTTGCTGCATGTGAGGAGTACAACGCTTGTGTTATTGAATGCACAAGAAGTTGGACAAATCTGCCGGTTGCTATTGACGCTACGTGCTCTGGCCTGCAGATCCTGGCTGGTATGGCGAGAGATCAATCAACTGCAAAGTTGGTCAATGTCTTTCCGTCAGATACACCACAGGATGCATACAAAGTTGTGGCAGAAACGGCTAAGCCAAAGCTGCCAGATCACCTAGCTGCTCTCCTTGATCGGAAGGTCACAAAGAGAACAGTGATGACCATTCCATACAACGCTACTAAGCACTCTAATCGGGCTTACATCCGTGAAGCCTTGAAAGAAAAGGGTGCTGAGTTCACACCAGAAGAACTCACTTTGATTGTTAACGCAGTCAGAGAAGCGATGTATGAAGTTGTCCCCGGTCCAATGCGTGTCATGGATTGGATCAAACAAGAAGTTGGCGCTGCGTTCAAACGCGGCGTAGATCACCTTACTTGGGAGACGCCGTCAGGTTTTGTTGTTAAACAAAACAGACGCAAAAGGAAAGTATCGACTGTACTTTTACAAATCCTTGGTCGTTGTGAAGTGAACCTAACTACAGGTCACGAAGGACCGGATGTTGCTGGCCACAAGTCCAGCACAGCTCCCAACCTTATTCACTCTTTGGATGCTTCGATCTTGCATCAAGCATTCCTGAAGTTCAATGCACCGTTCACGGTGATCCACGATTCAGTCCTTTGTCGAGCAACTGACATGGGCACATTGAATCGCGTAGTCAGGGAAACCTACTGCGAAATCTTTTCATCCAGCAATCCTCTTTTGGATTTTGCTGAAGCCATCGGAGCAGAAACAGAGCCACCAATCATTGGTGATCTTGATCTTGATTCCGTCCTTGAATCCACCTACTTTTTCTGTTAATGGCCCCCAAAACTATCGTCACTGAAAAGCCTGTTGTCCTTGAAGGTTATCAGGCTGTGATGAAGCCCAGCAAGTTTGGTTACTCTCTTGCTACTGTCTTTACTGATGATCTGATTGAACAACTGGAAGCAGACCGCACTGAGGTTCTCAAGTGGTGTGAATCCAAGTTGAAGAACCCGAAGCGTGCGACGCTGAAGCCTGAACCATGGGAAGAAGTTTCCGATGGTAAGTACAAAGTCAAGTTCTCCTGGAATGAGGAGAACTGCCCCACAATTGTCGATAGTGAGGGCACGGTCATCAACAACTCAGCACTTCCCGTTTATAGCGGAAGTACTGTGAAGCTGGCATTCTTCCAGAAGCCCTACATCCTCAAGGATGGTGTCACCTATGGCACCAGCTTGAAGTTGAAAGGTATTCAGATCATCAGCCTTTCCAGCAGTGCTGGTGTTGATACTGGTGACATGGATGCTGAAGACGTTGCTGAACTCTTTGGTAAAACCAAGGGATTCAAAGCTGAGGATCCGAACGTGACCCCGGCTCCTGCAACTGAAACCGACGTGGATTTCTAAGTTCTATGGCATTCCGCTCTGGGTTGGAGGAGAAGGTTGCTGATCTTCTCACCAACCTGGGCGTGAAGTACGAGTATGAATCAACCAAGGTTGCTTATCAGATCCAACACAATTACTGCCCCGATTTTCTTTTGCCCAATGGTATTTACCTTGAGGTAAAAGGTCACCTGACCGAAGAGGATCGTCGAAAGATGAAGGCAGTAAAGAATCAAAATCCTGACCTTGACATTCGCTTTGTATTTCAATCGCCCTATAACAAGATCTACAAAGGATCAAAAACTACGTACGCCAAATGGGCCGAGAAACACGGCTTCCAATGGTGTGTGTTCCACAGTATCCCTATCGAATGGCTGATGTAGAGCTGATCAAAGATCTAGCTACCAATCTAATCATGGCCCTTGACAAGCATTCCTCACCGAATGACATTGTTGAGGGCTTTGAAGATGCATTGGATAGCTACGAAGAGTTGATCCAACGTTTCCACACACAGAAATGACTCCTAAAGAGCGCATCACTGAATACTTTGCTGACACTTTGTGTGAAGCAGAGGAAGCGATCAAGCTTGGTGAACTGACACCCGATGAAGTTGTCACTTGTTTTGCTGAAGCATTAAATGATTGGCACTCGTACTTCCAGAACTCCGCTGACATTTACGAAAAGCTGATCAATGCTGTTATCTCCCGATACAGAAACAAGTAACTTCGTTGCACATGAACCTTGTCCTAGTTGTGGTAGTCGAGACAATCTTGCTCGTTACGACGACGGCCATAGCTGGTGCTTTGGGTGTGGCTATCGCGAGCCTGGTGAATTCAACATCGTCAAATCGTCAAAACCACGAATGACATTTCCCATTAAGGGAACACCTGAACCACTACCTAAACGTGGCCTCAGTGAAGAGACTTGCCGTAAGTATCGAGTCCATCGAGAAGGCAATCAACTCTACTTCCATTACTTCTCAAAGGATGGAACATGCACTGGTGCCAAGGTAAAAACCCCTGACAAACAATTCCGATGGGATGGATCAAACCCTGATGGACAACTCTTTGGACAGCAGCTCTTCCCAAGTTCTGGGAAACGAGTTGTTATCACCGAAGGAGAACTTGATGCACTTTCGTGTTATCAAGCTTACTCGGGGAATTGGCCGATGGTATCAATACCGGATGGTGCCAATTCGGCCAAGCGTGCGATTCAAAGGCAGCTTGAGTGGCTCCAGGGTTATGAGGAGATTGTCCTCTTCTTTGATAATGACGCTCCAGGCCGTCAGGCTGCGAAGGATGCGGCAGGGGTATTACCACCAGGCAAGGTTAAGATCGCTCACTTGTCAGATTTCAAGGATGCTTCCGATGCACTCCAGGCTGGCAAGGCACAAGCGATTAAAGAAGCAATCTGGAATGCTTCCGCATACCGCCCAGACGGCATTGTCGAAGCGAAGAGCCTTCTAGAACAGATCCTTAAACCTAATGATGATGGACTCCACGAGTATCCGTTCAAAGGTTTACAGGACAAGCTTCACGGCATTAGAGCGGGCGAACTGGTGACCGTGACCGCTGGATCAGGTACAGGGAAGAGTTCTTTTTGTAGAGAACTTGCCACACACTTACTCAACAAGGGTGAGCGTGTTGGCTACCTGGCTCTTGAGGAATCCAACCGTCGTACAGCTCTCGGATTAATGTCCGTAGCTGAAGGTAAGCCCTACCACATTGGTGAACACTCACGCACTGAATTATCTGATGTCTACTCCAGAACCCTTGGACATTGGCCGCTTTATCTTTTTGATGGCTTCGGTAGTTTTGATCCCGATGTTATTTATAACCGTGTGGAGTATCTTGCCCAAGGTCTTGACGTAAAGATCGTCTTCCTTGATCACCTCAGCATCCTGCTGAGTGGTCTTGATGGAGATGAACGCCGCGTTATTGACCAAACAATGACCAAGCTTCGCTCCCTTGTGGAACGCACTGGTATCTCGTTATTTCTTGTCTCTCACTTGCGCCGACCTAGTGGCGACCAGAGTCACGAAGAAGGAGCGCGTGTAAGCCTTGGTTCATTACGAGGTTCACACAGCATTGCACAACTAAGTGATGCCGTTATTGCCCTTGAACGGAATCAACAAACCAACTCCAAAACAACTGTACGAGTACTCAAAAATCGCTACAGCGGAGAAGTTGGCCCTTGTTGTGACCTTATTTATGACCTTAACACTTGCCGTTTTATCGAGCATGAACCTGAACAAGAGTTCGACCCAACAACGGATTTCTAACTACGAATCGCTGCTAAAGCGACCCAATCCTCCTTCACCAGAAATGGTGCAACGGGCACAACCCTACCGGGCAGACACACTGCAGCAATTAGAGGCAGTGATTAAGTACCCCGCCAACAACATCGATGGATGACACTGAAACACTCATCATTTGCACAAAGGAAGAACTCCTGGCCATGCATAAACGAGGTGAGATTGAAGGTGAAGGTTTTGTAATTACTACTGAAGCATTGTTTGAAGTGCTTGCTGAGTACTACGGAGTCAACCCACACTGGAGCCCTAACGATGTCTACTGAAGAGTTCAAGATTCGGAACCTTCGTGGTGCTGTTTGTGAGTATCTCGATGATGGCAATGTCGAAGACTTGCTTAATGATCTTCGGCGGATTCTGGACGAAGAAGAGTGTGCATTTACAAAAAAAGCGGTGTTCTATATGGAACTTCGCCACAAGCTGTTCAAATGAACCTCCTCTTCGACATCGAGACTGACGGCCTGTACGACAACCTTACCACCATCCACTGTGTTGCTATCAAAGACCTTGGTAACAATGAAGTTTATGTCTTCAACGATGAAGGCACTCAAGAACCTATCGCTCGTGCCATCACGATGCTGGAGGGTGCTGAGACAATCATTGGCCAGAATGTAATCAACTACGACATCCCGGTCATTCAGAAGTTCTACCCGTGGTTTACACCACCAAGAACCATTGACACTCTTATTCTTAGCCGTTTGTATCATCCTGATCTGCTTAAGATTGATCAGACTAGGAAGTGGAACCACATGCCGCTTCAACTCTACGGACGACATTCCTTAGAAGCATACGGTTATAGATTGGGTGAGTACAAGGGTGGCTTTGCTAAGCAAACGGACTGGAAGAACTGGTCCCAAGACATGGAGGATTATTGCGTACAGGACTTACAAGTCACACACAAACTATGGAAGCACTTCCACAAATACCTGACTGGATCTTACTAGAACATCAGGTAGCAGAAATCCTCACCAAACAACAGTTGCATGGATGGTACTTCGACGAACGATCCGCTCATGAGTTGGAATCAGAACTACGATCTGCATTTGACTCGCTGCAAGGATCTCTTCGACAGCGGCACCCTTTCGTTGCGGGAGGCGAGTTTACTCCTCGTCGTTCTAACAAGACCAAGGGATATATACCTGGATGCGCTTTTACGCGCCTCAAGGATCTTAGCCCAACCTCGCGAGATCACATCGCGTGGATCATGCAGGAGTTCTATGGATGGGAACCAACCCAGTTCACAGAATCTGGAAAAGCAACTATTGACGAAGTAGTTCTAAAGGACATAGGTACTCCAATTGCACTTGAATTCTTTCAGTGTTTGGAACTGACCAAGCAGCTTGGCATGTTGTCAGACGGCAACAACGCCTGGCTAAAGCTTGTCAGAAAGGGCCGAATCCATCACCACTGCTCCGTCGCAACTAACACCCATAGATGTGCCCATAGAAACCCAAATCTGGCCCAAGTCCCATCAGATGAACGATTCAGACGACTCTTCACTGCAACTCCAGGACTATGCATGGTTGGGGCCGATCTTAGCGGCATCGAGTTGCGGATGTTCGCGCATTACCTTAGTAGGTATGACGGTGGCCGCTATGGTGAGATCTTGCTTAATGGCGACATCCACCAAGTTAATGCCGACAAGATTGGCATTAGTCGTAAGCTCGTCAAAACCGTTACCTATGCTTTTCTTTATGGGGCTGGGAACGAGAAGATCGGCCTTTCATACGACCCTCAGCTTCCTACCGATAAGGCAAAGAAAAAGGGGGCAGAGATACGGCAAGCGTATCTTGATGCAATTGAAGGTCTTAGCGATCTTGTTGAGGCCGTCAAGAAAAAGGTTCAATCAGTTGGCCACATCAATTCAATTGATGGACGGCGTATCGCTGTTGATGGACCCCATAAAGCTTTGAACTATCTCCTGCAATCAGGAGCTGGTGTCATTGCAAAGCGGTGGATGGTCATCGCTAACGATCAAATTAAACAACTAAATACAGAAGCACATCAACTGGCATTTGTTCATGATGAGCTTCAGTTTGAATGTAACCCCGCTCATGCGGACACACTAATGTTTAACCTTGAACTCTCTGCAGCTCAAGCTGGGGAATACTACGGTCTGCGAATTCCAATCGCAGCAGAAGCCGGAACCGGAAGTACGTGGGCTGACACTCACTGATTTACTGGGTGAACCTGCCTTTGAGAAATCAGATCAAGTACGGAAAGGTACAGAGCTTGAACGACGAGTCTTCGCTCTTCTATTAAATCACCGTTACCAAGTCAGAATCCCTACAGGAATATCGACATGGGACTTAGAAATAGTCTTGCCAGATCGAATAGCTCGTGTACAGGTCAAGGCAGGCTACTGGAATAGTACTGGTAATTGGACTCATTACTTGGCAAAGAGTGCTTGTAACAATGGTAAGCGGGCAAATCGTCCGTATTTAAGGTCTGATTTTGATTATCTCGGTTTTGACGGGCCAGATGGAGACTTATATCTGGTGCCAACTTCTCAACTACATACAAGTCAGAGAAAAGACAGCATAGGCTTACCTATCTCCTCCACCAATCTACATCTACGCTACTCAGAATACAAGGTACATGCCCCCAACTAAATCCAAAACAAACCTAGCCAAGAAACAATTTGAATCACGAGCCAAGTTCAAGCACACTCGTCAAGGAAACGGAACCCGCTCGTTACCCAAAGGCACCAAGAAACTACGTCGAGGCCAAGGAAAATGAGAAATGACTTCTCAACGTGGGTGACAGTAACCCTCGATTGCAAGAACGGTGACCTACCTGACTACCCATCAGTGAACAAGTACACCTTTGAGTTTGACGCTACAGACATGACTATCCAAGGATATGTCGAACAATTCCGAACCATCTTGCGTGCAAGTGGCTTTGCTGAACAATCCATCACGGAGGCATTGGGAGAGTTTTGACTTTACTCATTGACGCTGACTTCCTTGCCTACAAAACATGTGCTGCTTGTGAAGATGAGATCGACTTCAACGATGACGTAATCGTTGTCACGAGTCGCTTCTCCGAAGTGCTGGAGATGTTCCAGAAGGAGCTGATGTCCATTGCTGAATGCATGGGGCAGTTCGATGACTTTATCCTGTTCTTCAGTAGCCCAAAGAATTTCAGGAAAAAAATTTTCCCGGATTACAAGGGTCATCGAAATAGGAAGAAGCCATGCGGGTATAAGCGCCTGCTCAATTGGTGTGGTGATAACTACGTCACCATGGTGGTTGACAACCTTGAGGCTGATGATGCTCTGGGTATCTACGCCACTGATCCGATTGAATCAGAGAACGAACTGATTATCTGCTCACCCGATAAGGACATGAGACAGATACCAGGGCTGCTGTTTGATCTTAAAAATCCTGTGATTGAAATCACCAAGGAAGAAGGGGATCGCTGGCATCTGATTCAAACCATGAGCGGTGACCAGACCGATGGTTATGCAGGTGCTCCTGGGATTGGCATCAAACGTGCTGATGCACTACTGGATAAACACGGCTGCTGTTGGGAAACAGTAGTTCAAACCTTTGAAGAACGAGGGATGACTGAAGATGATGCTCTTCTTAATGCACGTCTCGCGCGGATTCTCCAGTACACCGACTACAACTTCGATACCGATGAGCCAATCCTTTGGACCCCCACCTCCCGTTCTGGAGATGACAATGGAGCAACAGTTCAAGATGAGACGGCTGCAGGATCTGCTGCCTGAAGCAAGAAAGGAGGACATCATTACTGTCTTCCTTGCCTTGCAACATCAGAACTTTGTTCTTAGTAATACAGTATCTAACTTAGTAAAACAATGGCCGTTACCAACGGACCTTCGTACTACAAGCGAGGGTCAATAGAGGTTTGGGATTTTATTCGTGACCAACAACTCGACTACCACCTGGGCTGTGCAATCAAATACATCTGCCGAGCTGGACACAAAGACGATGCAATCGCAGACCTTACCAAAGCAATCCACTACCTTGAAAACGAACGTGAGTTTCTACGAAACAGCAGCGCACGAATTTCGGAGAGCGTACGAGCTGCCGCTCGGTCTGACGATTTCCTCTTTGAAGCTTCAGCAGAATTTGATCGATGAGGAACACCTAGAGGTAGCACATGCTTACCTAGATCTGCTTGAAGACATCACGAACAAACGAGCACGTGAGCACCTCTTGAAGGAGCTTGCTGATCTGGTGTATGTATGTCATCAGATGGCTGCAGCGTTTGGCTGGGATCTACAGACGGCGTTCAACCGTGTGCATGCCAGCAACATGAGCAAGCTCGGGGAAGACGGCAAGCCTATTCGCCGTGAGGACGGAAAGATCCTCAAAGGGCCTAACTACTTTGAACCTTCACTCATTGATCTTGTCTGATACTACTGTGGAAAAAGAATTCATCGCACGTACTGGCCGTGTACAAAGTTGGATTGATGATCCGACATCTCGGCTCCCTGTGAGCTGCACCGTCTTCGTCGTTGAAGACACCATGGAGGGTGAGAATGGAATCGAAGCAAGCTGGCGATTTGTTAGCCATGCTCTCCGCTATGGAGCAGGAGTTGCTGTCCACCTATCAAAGCTCCGACCTAAGGGAGCGGAAAATGGTAAAGGGTTGGTTGCTTCGGGTCCTGTTAGCTTTGCCAAGATTTACTCAACCCTCAATGAAATCCTGAGGCGTGGTGGCGTCTACAAGAATGGAGCTGTTGTATGTCATCTTGATCTCAACCATCCTGATGTACTTGAGTTCATTACTGCTTCTCGTTCTGAGCTGCCTTGGGTTAAGCGTTGCGTCAACATCAACCACCACTGGTGGAATCTTGCCACGCCAGAAGTCAAGGAAGCTCTGATTCTTGCCATCAAACGCGGCGACGTTTGGCTCAACAAAACAAAAGTCGATAAGCATGGACAACGTATCTACGGAAATGTTTGCCTGGAGGTGTACCTGCCAACACGGGGCACCTGTCTACTGCAACATGTCAACCTTGGGGCATGCGAACTTGATGACATTCGATCTGCGTTTTCACGTGGAATGTCCGAGCTGTGTCACCTCCACGCAAAAACAGGTGTTGGAGACAGCGGTGAATACCTCCCTCCAGAGGTTGATCGCCAGGTCGGTCTCGGAATGCTTGGGCTTTCCAACCTGCTCCGTCAACAAGGGGTGAGCTACAAGGAGTTTGGTGAGGCGTTGATGCACATCGTCAACAACGAACCTCATGAACGGACTCCTGCTGCGGTGTTGGCTCATGAGATCCACGCTGGTATCCGTGAGGCTGCGGAGATTGCCAAGGCAAACAACATGGTGCGTGCCTTTGCCATTGCACCTACTGCCTCGTGCAGTTACCGGTACAAGGATCTCGATGGGTACACCACTACCCCTGAGATCGCTCCTCCCATTGCCCGTCAAGTGGACCGTGATAGCGGAACCTTTGGCGTCCAGAGCTTTGACTACGGTCCGGTTGAGATCGCGTCTGAAGTTGGCTGGGATGATTACTTCAAAGTAGCTAACGGTATTATCCGTTTGCTTTCTATGACTGGGCTTCTTCATGGATATAGCTTCAACTCGTGGAGTGACGTAGTTACTTACGACGAAGCATTCATCGAGGAGTGGCTGAGCAGCCCCCAAACCTCTTTGTATTACAGCTTGCAGGTGATGGGAGATGTTCAGGATAAGTCCGACGCATACGCTGCGTTGTCTCAATCTGACATCGACGATTACCTGGACGAGTTGTTTAATGACGACCCTGTTGGCGCTAGCCAGCACCAAGCTCCAGATTGTAATTGCGGCGAATGAACCCCTATCAGAAACTATCTAATCGTAAACGCAAGTGGACTCCAGTGCAAACCACTGCTGGTCAACTTGTTGAGGGCTCGGAGGAAACAATCTTCCGGGCTCTCGCCCTTCGCCACATGGAACTTCCTGTTGGCGACTTTATCAATGAAGCTTTGAAGAATGAAGTTCCAGAGCTATCGAGGGACCTACTCCGATCCAACATCACAGACGAAGAGAACCACGACTTGGCTCTCGGTTACATCGCCCAAGCTCTCGGCACTGACCCAGTTGCTGAAGCCGAAGCACTCCGACTCCGCGATGCTTGGACGGCGCATCCTGATCACACGGTCCTCAAAGCAATGGTGGCCGAGCGTGCAATTTTCTTCGTTCTATTGCCATTCTTCCGCTTTAATGGTGACGCTGGTCTCCGAACCGTAAGTGCTGACATCAGCAGGGATGAGCAAGTTCATGTGGCAACGAATAGCTTGGTATGTCGTGAGCTTGGTCTCACTGTATCTCCTTCTCTTGATCGCCTCAGGAAGGCAACCATTGCTTGGGTAATGCAACCACTCAAGAAGTCAGAGAACAAGTACTTGGACAAACAGTTCTGGCTTGATCAAAGTGACAGCTTGATGTATGCAGGTAAAGCAGAAGGGTTGATCGATACACAACGTGCTCGGATGCCTGCGTTCTTTGAACATGCAAACCCCAACCTCCCACAATATGCTTAGCCTGCTAGAAACATCAGGCTTGCAGCTTCAATCAATCTTACAAGAACTGGAGGAAAACTTTCCTTCAGTTAATCCACATCCAGATGATCCGACAAACTTAATAATGTACCGCTCTGGCCAACGTTCAGTGGTCGAGTGGATCAACCATCGTCTCACTGAAGAAAACAATGGCTAAGAAGGAATCAAAAAATCAAGGCGTCAAGCTTGCTATTCGGCAAGCGGGTGTAGGTGGCATCACCAAGCAAGAACTAAATAACATCACCAAGTCAACTGGTGCATCGGCGCAGACTGTTGTCAAACGGCTTGACTCGGTTAACCAGAACCTGAAATCTAACGAGAGGACAGGTATTAATCTTAATTCTGGTGCCGCTAACATGCTCATTAAGGAGGCTGGGCCTGCTTATGGTGGTTTCTACGGGCTAACCCAGAAGCCTACCTTTGGCACTGGGAGGATTGGTCAAGCATTAGAAGGTATGCGTGGAACTCGCGCAAGTGGCGGCTACCAAAATCCTCAAAGTGGTTATGGCTCGGTGACTCCTGGTACGGATCGCAGGTTCATGATGGGTGGTACAGCTATCCGACCTGGTGGACGTGAAACCGTTCGCGGATTTGGTAAGCAGTATTCACTACCTGAACAAGATAAAAAGGTAATCAAGAACCCAATTGGTGGTGTAGGTTATGTGCCAAATCAGGTAAATAACGATCAAACCGTACAGGATCCTGTTACAGAAGATCCTGTGACGACAGATCCCGTCGCTTCAACATCTGACCCTGGTCCTGGCATGATGGCTGGTGGAGGACTTGGTGCTCTTGGTGCCAACAAACTCAATCGTGCTAAATCACGTCTTCGCCAACTTGGTATTTATGGACGTGGTACTGGTCTGCTTGGTCGCGGACTGCAATACGGTAATGCTCTTAACAAATAACAATGTCAGCCAAATCACGGTATGACTATTTAGCAAGTGACCGTTCAAACTTTCTAAACGTAGCAAGACAAGCTGCTGACCTTACCCTTCCTTACCTCAATCGTGGTGAAGAGGAGTGGGTCAAAGGAGCACGTCATCTACCTACACCATGGCAAAGCGTTGGTGCAAAGGGGGTAGTCACTCTGGCATCTAAGTTGATGCTGGCACTACTGCCTCCTCAAACCAGCTTCTTTAAGCTTCAGGTAAATGACAGTGCATTGGGTACTGAGCTTCCTCCCGAAGCAAAGTCTGAGCTTGATCTCTCCTTTGCAAAGATCGAACGTACTATCCTTGAATCCATTGCTGCCTCCAGTGATCGTGTCGTTGTACACCAAGCACTGAAGCATCTGGTGGTGACAGGTAATGCGTTGATCTTCATGGGAGAGAAGCAACTTAAGCTGTACCCCTTGAATCGCTACGTTGTAGAAAGAGATGGCAACGGTAATGTGCTTGAAATAGTCACCAAAGAACGCATCTCAAAGAAGCTTCTCATGAAGGTTCTTCCCATGGCTGTGCCCAATGATGTGGCCGGTACTGAGGCAGAACGTAATGATGAAGCCGACATCTACACTCACATCCGCCGAGACAACAACAGATTTGTCTGGCATCAAGAATACGAAGACAAGATCATTCCAGGTTCAATGGGTAAAGCACCCATCGAAGCAAACCCGTGGCTTGTTCTTCGGTTCAACACTGTTGATGGTGAAGTCTACGGACGAGGTAGGGTAGAGGAATTCATCGGAGATCTACGCTCCCTTGAAGCACTCTCTCAGGCCCTCGTAGAAGGCTCTGCAGCAGCCGCTAAGGTTGTCTTCGTAGTATCACCCTCAAGCACCACCAAACCGGCCACGCTGGCCCAGGCAGGCAACGGTGCCATCGTTCAAGGAAGACCGGATGACATTGGTGTCATTCAGGTTGGAAAGACTGCTGACTTCCGAACTGCATTTGAAATGATGCAGCAGTTGGAACGTCGGTTGTCTGAAGCATTCCTCATCCTTTCTGTAAGGCAGTCAGAACGTACTACTGCTGAAGAAGTACGGATGACTCAAATGGAGCTGGAACAACAACTCGGTGGACTGTTCAGTTTGCTGACAACTGAGTTCCTTGTTCCGTATCTGAACCGTAAGCTCAATGTCTTCCAAAAGACTGGACAGATTCCACGTCTTCCAAAAGACATTGTTAAGCCTACTATTGTTGCTGGTGTTAATGCACTGGGTCGAGGACAAGATCGAGAAAGTCTTGGTTCGTTCCTGCAGACCATTGCACAAACGATGGGGCCTGAAGCTCTTGCGAAGTACATCAACAGTGATGAAGTAATCAAACGTCTGGCTGCTGCTCAAGGCATCGACGTGTTGAACCTCGTCAAGAGTGTTGCTGACATGAAGCAAGAACAGATGGAGAACATGAGTATGCAGAAGGACATGATGCTTACTCAACAGATTGGTCAGTTGGCTAAGACTCCACTGATGGATCCAAGTAAAAACCCACAAGCAATGGAGATGATCAATGGACAAGGCAATCCCCTCGCGGCCGCAGCGCCAGAAGAACAAGCCGGTGCCCCAGCCCCTATCGGCTGAGGATCGTGAACTCTTTGATGAGTCCGGCAATAAATACGCACCACGCACCAAGATCGGCAAACCGACCATCGGTGTTCCCAATCGTGTTGAACGAGTTGGTCTTGGTAATCTCAAAGTAATCACAACTAATGGCTACACTGACGTACGATCCGACTGAAGCTCAAGACGGTGAATTCTCTGCAGAAGAACTTGACTCACTGAAGGTGGGTGAAGCTCTTGAAGAACAACAGCAACAACTGCTTGCTGGTAAGTTCAAAGATGCAGAGGATCTTGAACAAGCCTACATTGAGCTGCAACGCAAGCTTGGCAATCGCGAAGCTGACACCACTGAAGAAGAGCCTTCACAAGAAGAAGAGGTTCAAGACGAAGAAGTTGATGTCGACTTCCTTGAGCGTCTGTGGCAAGAAGCACAGGATGAGTATTCACCAGAGACTCTTGAGGCTCTGCAGAACATGGATCCTACTGACCTTGCTCAGATGTACTTGGAGTATCGCTCACAGGTTGAGGAAGGTGGTGCTGTTGAAACCATCAGTGCTGAAGATGTCAGCAACCTTCAAGGCATTGTCGGTGGTGAACAGCAGTATGGTCAGATGATGGCTTGGGCTCAGGAATCCCTGTCTGAACAAGAGATCAACATGTACGACGCAGTAATGGAAAGGGGTGATCCTCTGGCCTGTTACTTCGCTGTGAATGCTCTTGCTTTTAGGTTCCAAGAAGCTCAAGGTTATGACGGCCAGATGCTGACTGGTAAAGCACCATCTCAGGTTCAAGGTTTCCGTAGTCAAGCTGAACTCGTGCGTGCCATGAGTGATCCTCGCTACGACGCTGACCCTGCGTACCGTGCAGATGTAGCAGCGAAGCTTGAGATGTCCGATCTCAACTTCTAATTGATGTTGGAAGAGTAAGCAATATACAAGTCCTTTGCAATGAACTCATGCTTACTCTGACACTCACTCTCGCTTCTCTTGCATCATGGTATGGCTATCCATATCACGGTAATCGCACCGCCTCCGGTGAGATCTACAACATGCATTCCATGACTGCAGCACACCGCACCCTTCCATTTGGAACAAAGGTGCGGGTCTGCAATACCTCAAACAAACGCTGCGTTAATGTCCGTATCAATGATCGTGGACCTTTTGTTCATGGTCGTGATATTGACCTTAGTCGTGCTGCTGCTGAGGTGATTGGATTGAGAAGTGCGGGTGTTGGTCAAGTCACTATTCAACGAATTAACTGACATGGCAAAAGCAAATCCCTTTGATCCGAAAGTCTCTTCGGTGACTGTGCAGTACGTCACCCCTACTGCCAACAGCCAGGCATTCATTAGTGCCTACGGCGAAGCCAATCAAACCCTGACTGAACTGAGCCCGAAAGGTGTGAAGGTTCAAGCCGGTGGTGCTGCCTGGACCTGATGATCATGAAAGGTAAAGGTGGTAAGGGTGGCGGCGGCAAGAAAGGCTGCTGATGAAACCCGGTCTCTACGCCAACATCCACGCCAAGCGTCTTCGCATCAAGAATGGTTCTGGTGAGAAGATGCGAAAGCCTGGATCGAGTGGTGCGCCCACTGCGGCACAGTTTAAGAAAGCAGTAAAAACTGCTAAGAAATAGTTCCCGTAAAGCACTAATCGGGCTGAAATCCACAGCAATGTGGTCACATGTGTGATAGAGGCCAGCCCTCTGTTACGTCCTTATGAGGCGTATTACGGCTGGTCCATCTGCTTCCATAGTCCAGTGGTCAGGACATAGGCGACATGCCGAAGAGTTCGGGTTCGATTCCCGATGGAAGAATTGACTATCGGCCTCCTACGGGAGACAACCTTTAGTCATGACAGTCGGAGAGACGACATCAAAAACAACTTTAATGAACACATGTTGATTCATGTGATTCTCTAAGCGCTTAGAGAGAACGAACACAAACTTCTCTCTTTACTATTGTGGCTAACACTACCGTAACTTCTATTGGTCGCGTAAATAATACGTCGGCCACCCCTCTTGCTCTTGGTACTGCTTACGATACCAAGTATGCAACTTATCTGAAACTGTTCTCTGGCGAAATGTTCAAGGCGTATGAAAGCGCCACTATCGCCAAAGGCACTGTGCAGAGCCGTACCCTGAAAAATGGAAAGGCGATGCAGTTCATCTTCACGGGCCGTATGGAGGCTTCGTACCACGAACCCGGTACTCCGATTCTGGGTTCTGGCGATCCTCCGGTGGCTGAGAAGACCATCGTCTGTGACGACCTGCTGGTTTCCAGCGCGTTCGTCTATGACCTGGATGAGACTCTCGCCCACTACAGCCTGCGTTCTGAGATCGCCGCTAAAATCGGCCACGCTCTGGCTGAGGCTTACGACAAGAAGATCTTCCGTCAGATCGCTAAGGCTGCTCGTGAAGCTCACCCGATCACTGCTGCTCCTGGCCCTGAGCCCGGCGGTAGCATCATCCAACTGGGTGTGCAGAAAGAGTACGACGCTCAAGCTCTGGTGGATGCCTTCTTTGAAGCTGCTTCCATCATGGATGAGAAGAACCTGCCCAAGCAGGGTCGTATGGCTGTGCTGTCCCCTCGTCAGTACTACGCACTGGTGAGCCAGGTTGATAGCAACATCCTGAACCGTGACTTCGGCAACAACTCCGGTAGCCTGCAGTCTGGCGAAGGTCTTTATGAGATCGCTGGTATTCCCATCAAGCGCTCCAACAACCTGCCCTTCCTGGCCGGTACTGTTGCTGCTGTGAACGGTGAGAACAACGACTACTCCGGTAACTTCAGCACCCACTGCGGTCTGATCTACCACAAAGATGCTGCTGGTGTGGTTGAGGCCATTGGTCCTCAAGTTCAGACCACTGGTTCTGACGTTCGCACCATGTATCAAGGTGACATTATCGTTGGTCGTCTTGCCATGGGTTGCGGCACCCTGAACCCTGCCTGCGCTATCGAGCTGCAGTCTGCACGTACTTGATAACTAGAGGTACTACCGATGGCTGCTCAAGCATTTGACGGCGTTGGAGTTACCACTAGTTCGACGTTCTACCCTCGCCCTCCGATTGAACCCGGACGTGAGGGTGGGACTGTTGCAACTGTAACTCGACTCACTGCTGGTACTGGCCAAGTTGCTGGTACTAAAGCTACTACTGCCGATAATGGAAATGGTAGTGGCTGCACTATTACCACTACTGTGACTGATGGTGCTGTCACTGGACAGACCGTTGCAGTTGGTGGTGATGGTTATCGTATTGGTGACGTGTTGAGCGTTGCTGGTACGACTAGTGCAACGTTCCGCGTTGATACTGTTAACTATACCAACTGAGGTAAAACATCATGGCTGCTTCTGTAGCTGCTGGCAACAACGGTGCTTGCACCACTGATGCCGTTCGTATTTCTGTAGCCAAGACTCGTTTTGGTTATGGCTCTGCTGTCGCTGATTCTGCTGTGACTTCGACCACCAAGGGTCTGCGTACTGCTTATCCTGGCGTTGAGTGTAACATCGCTAACGTCTGACTTTTTGGGGAGGCTTCGGTCTCCCCTCTTTTTTATCCATCGCATACAACACTTCTGTTATGCCGTTCCCTACCACTAACGCTCAGACTGAGCTTCAAGCTGTTAATGAAATTCTGGCGTCAGTTGGTCAGGCGCCTGTAACCACCCTTGATCAAACCAACCCGGACGTTGCGATTGCGTACGACACCCTTCAACAGGTGTCACGGGAGGTTCAGGCAGAAGGATGGACCTTTAACCGGGAGTATGAATACCCGTTCACTCCTGACAACAACAACCAGATTCTTATTCCCAACAACGTGCTTCAACTCGATCTAACTCCTAGCTACAGGGATCGGGATGTTGTACGACGAAGTGGGAAGCTGTATGACCGTACTGCTCACTCGTACACCTTCACTGAACAGGTGTTGTGTGATGTGGTGTGGTTGTTTGATTGGGTTGATCTTCCGACACCCATCAAAGACTACATCGTTGCACGAGCAGCAAGTATCACATCCTCACGGATTGTTGGTGACAGTACTCAGTACCAGATGCTCCAACAAAAGGAAGCATACACCCGTGCAATGGCTCTTGAGTATGAATGCAACCAAGGAGACTACACCTTCTTTGGTCATCCTCGTGGAGCCAACTACTACAACAGCTATGAACCGTATAAGGCATTGTATCGCTGATGGCAAGTGTAACTCAACAAATACCTAACTTCCTTGGTGGTGTCTCAAGGCAACCTGATGACAAGAAGCTTCCAGGACAAGTCAGAGAAGCAATCAATGCTTACGCTGATCCGACCTATGGCTTGTCAAAGCGACCAGGCACCAAGTGGTTGGGGAATCTTTCGTCAACGACAAACGAGTTTCAGAACGGTAAGTGGTTCTACATCAACCGAGATGATGCTGAGAAGTACATCGGTGTGATTTATGGAACTAGCATTAAGATCTGGAATGTCAATAACCCAACAGCAACAGTCACTGTAACCAACACTGGTAGCAGCTATCTGACCTACGGTAGTTCAAATGCCAAGAACAGTCTTCAAGTACTGACTGTACAAGATACAACGATTGTCGCTAACAACCAAGTCACTGTTACAACCCAAGCAGCACCGAGCTTCACTGCAAAGTCAAAGGCCACCATCCGTCTTTACAGTGCTGAGTATGGCGCTGAATATTACGTCAAGGTTGGGTCTGCTGCAGCTTATAGCTTCACCACAAAAAATACAGAAGACCCTGCCAACACCAATACAACGACAAACAAGGTCTTGAATGCCACTGATATTCTAGATCAGATCTTTACGAACATTTCGTTACCTGCTGGTGTCACAAAGACCAAGTGTAAGGGAAGTATTGAACTCTCTGGGTCGTCTGCATTCACCATTGAAGCTCGTGGTGGTATCAGCGGTGAAGAGTTGAGAGCTTTCCAGGATGAAGCCAACAACTTCTCTGAACTACCTGCTGAAAGCGTTCAAGGTCGAGTCATCAAGATCAACAATACTGTCGCTAAAGAGGACTCCTACTACGCCACGTTCGTTGCAGAGAACGGTGTCTCTGGTAAAGGTAGCTGGCAGGAGACCGTAGCACCGAATGTATCCAAAGGGTTGACTGCTTCAACCATGCCGCATGAGCTGGTAAATACTGCACTCAACACCTTTGAACTTCGACCCATCACTTGGGAAGAGCGTCTTGTTGGTGACAATGACACCAATGAGCATCCAAGTTTTGTTGGAAAAAAGATCCAACAGGTCTTCTTCCACAACAACCGCCTTGGCTTCTTGACTGGTGACAATGTGTCGATGAGTCAAAGTGGTGAGTTCTACAACTTCTACCACGTCTCTGCACTTACACAAGCTGACAACGATCCCATTGACATCAGTTGCTCCAGCTTGCGACCTGCTGTTCTTCACTCAGTACTTCCTGCTGCTCAGGGTCTTGTGCTGTTCAGTAAGAGTCAGCAGTTCTTGATGTTCTCTGATGATGGCATCTTGACACCAAAGACATCAGTCATCAGAACCATCTCCAACTACGAGAATGAGGAGCTGATCCCACCAGTAGACGTTGGTACGAACATGGTATTCCTGAGTAAGTCTCCAGGTTATACCCGAATCTACGCCATGGCTACTCGTGGTCAGATGGAGAACCCCGATGTTCTTGACATTGGTCGAGTGGTTTCTGAATGGGTTCCTGATTCTGTAGCAGATTTGGTTGCATCTCCTCAGAACTCATTCTTTGCAATGTATGGTCCGTCCTCCCAATACGTGTACTTCTTCAGGACTTACACCGTTGGTGAAGAAACGGCTATGCAGACATGGTTCAACTGGAAGATGCAAGGCAATGTCCAGTTCTTTACTGTCGATAGTGATGACACGTACATTGTCACCTACCAATCAGGGCAGTACACCCTCTGCAAAGCAAACCTCACTCAGACCCCCGACGATGCCATTCTGAGAGCCGATAGTGGTCAAGTGGTGCAACTATGCCTGGACCAATACGCAACGCCTTCTAGCGTATCCTACAACGCTACTACGAAGGTTAATCGTTGCTACCTCCGGTATAAAGACATCACGACCTTAAGCCCTGCAGTCATCATTGCTGACCCAACCAACACTGGTGAGTCTGGCTTCACTGTGACTCCTACTCGTGGTAGTGATTTAACTGGTCCTTACTTTGAGTTTGTCGGTGATGATTACTCAGCACAAGCAAGTAAGGTCTACCTTGGATTCAAGTATGACTTCGACATCCAACTCCCAACGATCTACTACCAGATTGGGGACAACAGATCAGATTATACAGCAAACCTGACTGTAGCTCGGGTTAAGTTCTCGGTTGGTCTTTCCAGTAATGTTGGCTTCAAGCTGAAAGCAAAGGGTCAATCGGAATGGTATGACGTTCAGTCGATCCAAGATGCTGACTATTACTTGGCTGATGACGTTCCTCTGAATGAACAGACCGTGTACACATTACCTATTCATCAACGTAATTCAAACTTTGATTTGAAAGTCTTTAGTGATTCACCATTCCCGATCTCTCTTACTTCGATGATGTGGGAAGGATCTTATTCACCACGATTCTATAGGAGGGCGTAATGGCTGATTTACTTACCCTAGGCGCTAGCGTTGGTATGGGTATCATCAGTGGTATCACTGGTGCTAGCTCTCAGAATGAAGCACGGCGTCTTGAGCAAGAACGAATCAATAAGCAATACAAGTACGATAAGAAGTTAGACAGGTTCACTTGGAGACAAACCAAGAGAGACTATAACTATCGGCTAAGGGATGTTCAGAATCAGCGAGAGAATAATGAGTCAAATCTCCAATATCTTGAAGAGACTGCTCGTCGTAATTACCAGTACGATCTTCAGATCCGCGATTTCGACTACAAAAATCAACTTCGCCAATACAAAGAGTCTGAACGTATCTACGGTCTCCAGCGTGGTGCAAATGCTCAAGCCGCAGCACTAGCACGTCAAAGCGAGGAGAATCGTTATAACGAGATCATGAAGGGTATGGCATTTGAGCAGCAAGACATGCTTGTGAAGATGCTACAAGAAGAAGGTCAGTCCATTGCACGTGGTGTATCTGGTCGTTCAGCATCAAAACAAATTGCCTCAGTGATTGCTGGCTACGGCAGAAACCAGGCAATCCTTGAGGAAAGCGTTCTTAGTGCAAGCAGAGACTCTGCTATGGCAATGCGCCAGATCGAGCAGGAGCGCTACCAAGCTGATCTCAATGCTGATTCACGTCGCATGTTGCAGCCTCTCAAGGCACCTGCACCGATGGCTCCTCTTGCTATGCCACGTCCGAACCTGTTGGATCCTCTACGTCCACGGCGTGGGCCTCGTCCAATCAAAGGGACCAACACTGTCCAAGGTGCAAGTGCGGTTTCGATTGCAGGAAATGTTATTAATGCTGGCTTGAGTGCCTACACAATGTTTGGCGGTAAATTTACCTAAGTAATTAAGAAATGGATCAAATCAAGTATCAAGGGTACGCCCGTGATCGAGGATTTAATCCGGTACAGTTCAGTATGGGCCGAGTTGATGCTATTGGTCAACAAGGCGACTCAATGCTACGGCAGATGAGGGATAACCAGCGTACTGAAATTGGTAATCGTGATGCATTCCTCCAAGCAACACAACGTGCTCAGGCACTAGAACGTGATAATCGTCAAGCCAATTATGAGTTTGCACGGTCTTCACGTAAGTCTTTCCAAGATGCTGTTCTTCGTAATCAAGAGCGTCTTGTTACTGATGCACAACGGGCTCAGCAGAACTACGACAAGGATCTTACCAACCTTGCATTGCTGTCCAGATTCTCTGACACCATCAGCAAATCGCTTGTTGAATATCAAAAACAACGAGAAGAAGATCAGTACAACCAAGAAATCGTCAACAGCATGCTTGGGGCAAATCCCCAAGAAGCTGCTGCAGTTGAGGATGCGTACCAACAACTTCGTGCTGGTGGTCAGCAGATCCAAGGTCTAGCTGACAAGCTAGAAGACAACGGAATGCCAGAAGAACTGGTTCAGTCAGTCCGTCAACAGTCTCGTACTAGCCCTGTTGTCAGTGCAAAGGCAGCGGCTGCAATGGCTCCTGCTGATTACTTCTCCTTTCTTGAAGAACGATTCTCCAGCGATGATCAGAACCGTATAACGGTTATGACTCCTAATGGTCCAATGGAGATTACTCCAATGAACCATAGCGGGTCTGCACAACGTGAAGCGGTGATGCGTGCATTATTGCCTATCTTCTTGAAGGAGAAGGGTCTATATGGAATGAAGGCGTCCTTCTTGGCTCCGGCTTTGTTGGAGATGAGGAAGACCGAACTTAACTTCCTCAATCAAGAAGCTCGTGCTTTCTCTGCTGCTCAGAACAAGCAGCGTGCTGATGAAGCAAATGTATTGTTTGAGACAGAGGTACAAAGCAATCCTACTCAAGCATGGACTAATTACCTTGAGTCCATGAAGGGTGTGAAGGATAGTGATGGCGTACGTCTTGGGTATGCAGGTGGTTTCCAAAAGGCAATGGAGCGCCTACGTGATCTTGGTGACGTAGCTGCTGTTGAAGCTATTCGCGATAGTCCCCACCCAATTGTCAAAGGCAAGACGTGGGGCCAGGTTCGTGGTGATGACTTTAATGACGTTCTTGAGGAAATCAATAACGATGCATTTGCTCGTGATAAGAATCAAGAGGCTCGCTTCCAAATGGAAGGTGATAAGCTTGCTCGGGAGATCATTGCTGACTGGGATAAGAACCCACCGTCTGAAGCAGATGCAGAGGCTGTTATCAAGGCTCATACTGCTAAGTACGGTCCCAACAGTGATCTTCAGAACTGGGCTTCTAAATACACTGTGGAAGCTATTGACGAAGCAGCGACTCGCAAGAATCTTGATGAGCTAATTCGTCAAGGCATCCCCATCCCACCTCAGGATCTTATTGGTCTTCCAAAGGAGATTCAGGATTCATATCGCGGCTATGTTCAAAAGGCTGATGACGCGATGAAGAGTGGTGGTGGTGACACCGCGATGAATTACATCAAAGAGAAGATTGAGGCACGAGCACAATGGTCTGCTGCTAAGGGTAATCCTAAAGACCCCTCCATCGGCCTTGCTGTTGCTGCTGCCCAGCGAGAGCTTCAACGCCTTATCTCTGAGAATCTTGCTGGAGGCCAATCTCCTCAAGAAGCTGTACAAAATGCCCTTAAGGCTGTAGAGACTATTGTTGATGATCCTAAGGGTCGTTATCAATACAACCAAGATAAGCCTGGTGGTGAAGGTTTTGCAAGCTTCAACATAACTCCCAGCGTTGCAGGTACAGCAGAAGCTGCTCGACGACGTGCATACCTCAAGTCAAAGGTAGAAGGTGGTGGTAATGCTGCTATTTCTACGTTCCAACTGATCCCGGCACCGATCCTAAAGCAGACTGCAGACAGCTTCTTCCTCAACAAGCGTCTTGTCATTCCACCGATTGCTGATGAAATCTCTCGGCTTTACGCTGGTAAGATCAGTCCACTTGCTGTTCTCAACGAACAGATCAATCTCTATAACCGTACTGCGACAAACAAACTGAAGCCAATCACTGTTGTTGATGCAGGTGGTGGTGATGCTGGCTCACCTATGTCACCGCGTATGCGTGAGATCATGCGTCAGCTCCAGTACATGCCAACTCGTGAGACTGTCAACCGCGTCTCCATGGTCAGCGGTTCAGTCCCTAAATACGTCAGGCAAGGCCCTGAGGGCTTCAATGACGTGATGAGCATGGTTGTTACCATGGGTCATCCACATCCTGCTCTAGCAGCCGCACAGTGGGCTCTGGAGACTGGATATGGAAAGTCTCAACTAGCTACAGGTCAGAACAACCTATTTGGTTTCCGCTCTTACGATCCAAAGAGTAATGGTTGGCGCGCCTACAACAGCCACACTGAATCCGTTCAAGCTTACGTCGATAACATCACCAAGAATTCACGTTACGCCGCAGTCCTTAAAGCGAAAACACCACGAGAAGCTGCAATTGCTGTAGCTGCTGCTGGTTACGCTGGAGGCGAAGCCGCATATCCGAACAAACTGATTCATGTTATGCGAGAGAACGGAATTAATCCTGATGTTCCGTATGTCAATCCAACGGGTAATCAATGGCATGCCCCAGGTGTAGCCAATACAAAACTCAGCAATGCCATTGGTAAGCAGCTTCTGTCCCAGATGCAGAAGACAAGTGGTTTTGGTTCACAAGAATCTTTCCGACGTAAACCCCACGAAGGAAATGACTATGCAGTGGTTCAAGGTTCTCGTATGAGCCTTAAGCAACCAGCACGTGTTGTTGATGTCATCTCTGAACGTGACCCTAACCACGGTGGCTATGGCGGTATGGTCGAGCTCGAATTCCCTGATGGTGCTCGTGCTCGTGTAGCACACCTGTCAAAGGTCAAAGTACAGCCCGGTGATGTAATCCCTGCCAAGAAGGTATTTGCCCTTACTGGTGGTGCTCCTGGTACGCCTGGAGCTGGACGATCCACTGGTCCTCATGTACACCTTGAAATGTTGACGACTGCACGCGGTCGCAATGAAACAACTAAAGGCAAGGCAGATCCCACTGCAATTGCTCCTCGCTTTTACATCGATAGCTAATTATGCCTTACGATCCTCTTAATTTCGCCAATAAGCCTGATTACCTTTCCGATATTCCTAAAGACGAATACGCGCTTCAGTTGGCTGAAGAGGAACTAAAGGCAGATCAGGCTCAACTCGGTGAACTCAATAAAGCACAGCAGAACGTTGATCAGCAGAATAAACAGCAAGAAGCTGATCAACAGCAGCAAGACGCCAAAGCTCAGGCAATGGAGTCTGAGTCGTCAGCTCTAAATATTGGGGAGAACATCAAGAACAACATCTCCAATGCTTTTGAAGTTCCTACAGCCCTTGTCGGTGGCTTCATTGATTTTGCAGAAGATATTGGAAATCGGACTGGAGCTAAATGGCTTGACCTTGATGACCGAATTGAACCGCAGAATCGAACTGAATACGGTAAAGCTCTACGTAGCATTGTAAGTGTTGTTGGGCCTAACCTCGTAGGTCTATTGACACTGAAACGTGGTGTCAACGGATTTGCTAAAAACTGGCCTGGCATCAGCCAACTGACAAAGCTAAATGCTCCTACTAAAGCTGGCCTTGACATTGCTGCTAGTGCGGGTATCGGTGTTGCTGTTGATGCGGTATCTCGCGAATCTGAAGACCGAAACCTTACGGGTACTCTAAAGGAAGAGTTTCCGTCAGTCTTTGGTTGGATTCCTGACAACATAGCTACGCTTGATACTGACTCACCAGATGTTAAGCGTAAGAAGAACATCCTAGAAGGATTCGGTCTTGGTGGAATCATTGATGGTGTTGGTTATTTGGCTAAGGCTGCGAAGCCGATGGTCAAAGGCTTACTACCTGGAACCAAGATCGTTCCATTGGACGACACCGCTAAGGCATCAATCGCTAAGGAAGCTGAGCAGGTCAAGCCCCTTACTGGCAATCCTGCTGTTGATTACGTAGGACGGAACGTAGAGGCTCGTGAAGCTCATGAAGCAGCTTCTGTGATGGATGAGTTCCAACGTAACCCAGACCCACAAAATCCGACACCACGTATGAACCCTGATCTCTTCAACAAGCATGAGACAGGTATTTCAGGTATACGCCCAAATGCTGTTCGTCGGGGCATGGTGGATGCTGGTCGTATCCACACCAACACTGACACTGTAAATGGTGTTATCGAAAACATCGTTTCAGAGCCGGCTCTTCGTGAAGGTCTCGATGCTGCATCTCAGGGTAAACGTCCTGTTATCGAGATGGTTGCTAGGGGAATCCGCGAGTCAGGTAAGTTCAAAGCTGTCACTCAGCTTGGTAAAGAAATCGACCCTCGCACGATGGACGAGGGGATGCTTTCGATGTACAAGCAGATCATTGACCCCAATAACAAGCTTGACGATATCAGTGATGTCTTTATCGATGAGAAGTTCATCAACAATAACTTCAAAGTCGATGGTAAGGGTATCGAGCAGATTACCGACCGAGCCTATACTACTTCGATGCTTGCTGTTCGTCGGTTGATGGACGACTACATGAGCGCTGAAAATGCCAAAGCAGCAGCTCTGACGATTAACAGCGTTGCTGGTGAAGTTACTGACCTTGCTCATGGTGTCAAGATCTTTGGCAATGAGATCGATACTAGTGAGGTTCAGCAACGTATTCTTGACAAGGTTGAATTCTTGCTGAATGAGACATGGGTTAACTCCTATGCCTCTGGTATGGCTCTCCGCAATAAAGGCTTTTGGGCTCAAGCTAAGAACGTTGCTGATCTTGGACGTATCGCTAAAGAAGCCCACGCTGATATTACCGACAAGTTCGCCAAGAAAGCAGCACAGAACAAGGAGTTTGTTGATAACCTGAGAACTATCTCAAGGGAAAATCCTGAGTATCTCAAGCCATTAATGGAAGCATACGACCTTACCAATGGTGATGTCCGTACGATCTCTGCCCTCAACGGTTGGTTCAACAAGCATCTCAACCCTGCTGGTCTGATCACTAAAGGTTTTATCGATAATGACCCCAGCATGCCAAACTTTGTGCAGCAGGGTCTTTGGAGCACGATTTATAACTCCATCCTTTCTGCATCCAGCACGTTTACCAATGCATGGTTTGGTAACGCAGCTCTGATTGTCTCAAAGCCGTTTACTCAGCTTCTGGGTACTGGTCTTGACTACAAGCAACTGCAGCGCTGGTGGGTCCAATACGGAGCTTTTGGCGACTCATTCCAGAATGCAATGAGCTACGCCCGTCTTCAGACACAGAAGATCATGGATGATCCCGTCAAGTACGGAAACATTGATCGTCCAGACTTTGCAATCATGGATGAAGACCGGTGGATGGTACTTGAAAACATTGCCAGTGCTAGAGCGGCTAAAGGTGAAAGCGGTCCCATGCACATGTACCGACTCGCCAAGGCTCTGCGTGATTTCAACAACTCCAAATGGGTTCGCTACAGTGCCAACCTTATGTCCAGCGGTGATGCTTTCACACGTGCATTCCTAGGCTCTGCTCAGGCTAGAGCACGCGCTTACACCGATCTTCTTGACCAAGGTGGCGATATCACTGAGGCTTCACTAAAGCAGACCTCAGAGCGAATCTACAAGGAGATGTTTGACCAGGATGGCATCATCCGGGATGAAGTAGTCGACTTCCAAACCAAGGAAATCGCTATGTCTCTGGACAACCCTATCTCCAATGCGGTGACTGGTCTGACCACCGCTATGCCCATCCTTAAGCCATTCATCCTGTTCCCAAGGACAACCACGAACATGCTTGGCATGGGCTTCAGATATTCACCGTTAGGTGTTCTGCATAAGGACTTCCTGATGGCGGTTCGTCCTACTCAGGCAACCAAGGAGCAGATTGCAGAGTTCATGGCTGCTCGTGGCATTACCAACTATAGCTATAACGACTGGCTTGATGCTGCTGCTGAAACTCGTGGTCGTGTTGCTACTGGTGCAATTGCATTATTTGGAGCTAATCAGTTGCTTCTCCAAGGTGCTTTGACTGGTAGTCCGCCTGCTGACAAAGAACAGCGCCGCTCTATGGAAAAGGCCATGGGTGGTGCTTACTGGAACTCAGTCAAGATCGGGAACCAGTGGTATAGCCACCAGTGGATGGGACCAATGTCCAGCGTCCTGACCATGGCTGCTGATACTGCAAACCTATTCTGGGCTAATCCTAATGAGGGAATTCTTGAGAACATCCACGGAAAGATCCTCTATTCTGTTGGCCTGAACATTACGAACAAATCCTGGACACAAGGTCTAGCTTCTTTCTTTGACCTTACCAGTGGCAACAAAGCCGCTCTTAACCGCTGGATTGCTAACACTGGTAATTCGATCATCCCCTTTGCTGGTGCTCGCGGTCAAGTAAGCCGCATCTACGATCCTGCATTGCGTGAAGTCGAGGACGACATCGGTCAACTCATGCGTAATCGCAACTCTCTACTGGATATCTTTGATCCTAATGGGAAGCTGCCGTATTCAAGGGACATCATGGATGGTTCTATCCTTAACAACCATAACCTTCTTGTTCGTCTTCTGAATGCCTCGACTCCAATCAAGGTCAATACAGACAAGATGACACCAGGCCGTCAGCTTCTGATTGATGCTGGTTACAATGCTGTGCCGTCGCTCACTAAATACCACGGTAGTCCTGAGAAGTATACGCATGAGCAACGCAGTAAGCTTGCTGGCTACATGGGTATCTATGGCAATATCGAGGGTCAGTTAGAAGAGCTTACGAAGAAGCCGTGGGTGCAGCAGGAGCTTGCTGCAATCAAAGATGCCCGGATGAAGAATATCGAGAGCAAAGAGCTTGACTTCGGTAAGGGTAATCTCCACCGAGAGATTGACCGTATCTTCCTTCAAGCTAAGCAGTTTGCCGAATCTAAGCTTCTCAACGAGAATCCACAGATGCGTGCCCCAGGCTTTGCTAAAGGCTCACGTGAGATGCAGCTACGCACTGGGCAGGATATTCAAAAGGTTATCAACTTTCACAGACAAGGTAGTTAAAGTTAATGGCTGTCACTCAGAATACCTACACAGGGGACGGAACCACCGTCCTCTTTTCTTTTACCTTCCCATATCTTGAGACCACTGACATCAAAGTAAGTGTCAATGGCACAATTACAACTGCATACACCCTAGCCAACGCTACCACGATCCAATTCAATACAGCACCTGCTAATGGAGCTGCTATTCGGATCTACCGTGTAACTGATGACGCGGCTCTTGCTGCTCAGTTCTATCCGGGTTCTGCTATTCGTTCTCAGGATCTGAATGATAACTTCACTCAGAACCTATATGTGACGCAGGAATCAAACCGAGATGCTACGTCTGCTATTGCCACTGCTAATGCTGCGACAACGACGGCAAACAGCGCTGTAACCACGGCCAATGCAGCTACTGTAACGGCTAACACTGCTTCTACCAACGCCAGTGCTGCTGTAGCCACGGCTAACACAGCTTCTAGCAACGCTAGTGCGGCTGTGTCTACCGCCAACACAGCCAGCTCTAATGCAACGACTGCAGTCAACACAGCCAACACTGCGTCTGCTAACGCCACCACAGCTCTCAACACTGCTAATGCTACTGCTGCCGCACAGGCCGCTCTGGAAGCCAACGTTTACGACGCTTCTGAGCTTGATGCAGGCCAGCTAGACAATCGCTATTACACCGAGACTGAACTCAACGCTGGACAGCTCGATAACCGTTATTACACTGAAACTGAGATTGATGCTCAGCGTTGGAACAAGACTACCGAAACAATCGCATCGAATGAATCATGGGTGTCTAATGACACAACGATTCCTACCACTGCTGCAATCAACAACCGACTGATTGACCTGATCAATGATGTTGGTGCCTATGTTGTAGTCAACTCTGAAGTTACCTTCCCGAATGCTGGCATTGTTGATGCTGGCGGCTCACCGGATGCTGGTGTTCTGGTAGCAGTCACGGATGCCACTGGACTTACCTGGAATGGGTCCGGTGTTTCTACAAATGCTACGACCAGTAACTCAACTGCAGTGACCATCACTGGTATCACGGGTACTAGCCCGATTAGTAACTGCGGTATGCAGGTGTTGTCTACCTCTACGCTTCACACGTATACCTTTGTACGTTGGGTCGTTGGTAGCAATGTTGCACAGACGATCTCTGACAACATCAATGAGATCCTCCTTGTAGATAGCAATGCTGCGGCTGCGGCTGCTAGTCAGTCGGCTGCTGCTGCGTCCGCAAGTGCAGCTAGTACATCTGCCTCTAACGCTGCTTCCAGTGCCTCTGCTGCCGCTTCTAGTGCGTCTGCAGCAAGCACATCGGCAAGTAATGCTTCGACTTCTGCCACCAATGCTGCCACAAGTGCAGCCAGTGCAGCAAATGCTGTTACAGCAATCAATAACCTTGGTTACTATTTGAACTGGGGTTTGATTACTGATGCTGTTGGTACAACTTCTGATTACGGTGTTCTTGTTTAATTATGTCTACTCAAATTCAACGTCGTAGGGGTACTACGGCACAGCACAGCACATTCACTGGTGCTGTTGGTGAAGTTACTGTTGATACTGATAAAGAAGTACTTGTCGTTCATGACGGTGCTCAAGCGGGTGGTTATCCGCAAATGCGGGAGAATGGATCGAACTCTGCACTTGCTCTTGGTAGTGCTGCTACTCCGTCTCTGAAGTTCTCCGGTGACCCCAACACCGGCATCTACTCCCCCGGCGCAGACCAAGTAGCCATCTCGACTAATGGCACTGGGCGACTGTTTGTTGACGCGAGTGGGAGTGTTGGCATCAACAAGGCCCCTGGCGTAACTATTG
>Ga0315901_10000877_pt1 | contig 43682 bp, 67 predicted proteins | sample LakEriMetagenome_10_FD_203761 | JGI IMG/M metagenome (GOLD analysis project Ga0315901, IMG submission 203761) | Freshwater fungal communities from buoy surface, Lake Erie, Ohio, United States - Buoy 2 MA116 | ecosystem: Environmental > Aquatic > Freshwater > Lake | place: USA: Lake Erie, Ohio...
CAAGCTGATGGACGCGACCGAGGCGATGGCGGCTGAGGTCATCCCGGCCATCGCGGCCGATCACCACCTGCGCCACATGCTGCACCGGATCGCCAACCTCGTCAGCGAGGGCGAGGGCTATGCCGCGGCGACCGAGCGCAAGCTGGTCAACAACCACATCGCGCAGATCGTGGTCCACTATTTCGAGCGGAAGAAGATCCGCCGCGTCAGCGTCGAAGCGCGCCACCATGTCGGCCCGAGCCGTACCACCGTGTTTGTCAGCGTATTCCACGGCCGATCCGAGGCCACCCGCATTCTGGAGATTACATGAGCAAGTTGTCCGAAATCGAGCGCGAGGCGAAGATCGTCCGCGACTTCATCAGCGAACTGAAGGGCCTGACGCCCCGGTTCAACGCTGCCAAGGAACGCACCGAGGAGGAGCTTGCGCTTCACCTTGCGAAGATCGACGCCGAGCGCGCCAAGCTGGACGAGCTGAAGGCTGCTGCCGCGTTGATCGTGGAGCACCTTGGCGCCGAAGTGCCGCCGATTGCCCAGCCCGAGGAAATCCTTGAGCCGGAAACGTTCACCGGGCCGTATGAGCCCGCCGAGGAAGTCGTGGCCGTCATTGACAGCCCGCAGGACGATCCGGTCGGCGCAGTGCTGATGGCTGAGCCCAAAGAAACCTTCCAATCCATCGGTGAGATCGCCGCCGAGGTGACCGCCGCTGTCGCTGCCATCGCTGCCGAGCCGCCGGCCACCCCGGACGCCACCGACGAGCCTGAAATGACCGATGAGCAGGTTGAGCGCCTCGAGGAGCAGACCGCTGCGGCGCTGGCTGAAGACGTGCGAGAGCGCGAGCTGGAGACCGTGGGCGGTGATCGCCCGGCCCGCCGCTTCAATCCGTTTGCGAGCAATCCGTTCGCATGAGCCGCTACTTCACCCGCGCCGCCTTCGTTTGCACGCCGTCGCAGCATGACGCTGACACGCCGCTGAACGAGTTTGGCGCGGTCCCGTCCATGACGGTGCACGAAGACGACCTCGACACCTTCACCGGCCTCTACGACGCGGCCGGTCACGAAATCCACCGGACTGAGCGCATCGCGCTGGGCTTCGGTCGCACCTAACCACTGGGCGTGGTTCCCTCCCGGCTTCGGCCGGCAACTCAATCCCCGGCGCGGTCCTCCATCCCCCATCACCTGCCGCGTCGGGGAGCCTCTTTTCGGAGATCACATGCTCGGACTATTCCGCGCCACTGGCCACGTCCTCGCGGCCATGCCCTTCCTCGCCATCCCGATGGTGCTCTACATCCTCGCGGGCCAGTTCGGCTCGCATGACGCGCTGGTCTACGGCGCCAGGCTGCCGAGCGAGGCCTATGTCGGCCTGACGGCTGGCGCGGGGCTGGTGTTCATCGGCATCGCCTGCCTGATGCTGGAAGCGCTGAAGGCGACCCATACCGGCACGCGCGGCCTCGTTGATCAGACGCTAAGCGTGTTCTTGCTGGGCGGGGCTGGCGTTGCCTTCCTGCTGATCCCGGCGTTCGGGACCATCACCTTCGCCCTGCTGCTCGCCCTGCAACTCGCTGACGTGCTGATGGGGGCCGTCATAGGAATTAAGGTCGCCCGCCGCGACATCGGACTCAACGCCTAGCCATCAACGGGAGACACCCATGGCAGCACCGCAGACTAACACCACCAGTATCACCATCCCGAAGCCGAACTTCCCCTCCATCATCGAGGGCATCATCGACCTCGCCATCGTGGTCTTCGCGTTCAACGTGCTGGGCGGGTTCTTCCTGAAGGACGGCATTCCGCTCACGGACCAGATGACTGGCCTTGCCATGACGCTGGCCGGCACGGCGGTCGTGGTTAAGTGGGTGCTGTCGACTAAGATCTGGAAGCGGGGCTAGGGTTGGCGAAGGCTAAGAACGGCCCCGAGCCACTTTGGAAGATTCGCCGGGGCGCACCGCGCCGGTTCGATTCGCCCGAGCTGCTCTGGATCGTCGCTCAGGAATATTTCGAGTGGTGCGCTGCCAATCCGCTGCGCGAGGAGAAGCTGTTCGCCTACGAGGGCGCGGTCACCCGCGACTACATCACGAAGATGCGGGCCATGACCGAGCGCGGGCTGTGCATGTTCATCGGTATCGACCCGTCTACATGGTACGGCTACTGCAAGCGCGAGGATTTCCAGTTCGTCTGTGAGCAGATCAAGGCTGTGATCTGGGAGCAGAAGTTCACCGCCGCAGCGGCTGACCTGATGAACGCCAACATCATCGGCAAGGAGCTGGGCCTCATCGAGCGCAAGTCGGTCGAGGGGCCTGATGGCGGGCCGGTGCAGACAGAGGCGATATTGAAGGCCGATGAACACCTCACTGGACTCCTTGACGAACTCGCTCGCCTCAAGGCCGGATCTGCAAAGCAGGGCTGACTGGCTACTGAAGGCCCGCCCTGAGCAGCTCGCACCGGACGGCCAATGGCTGGTCTGGATGATGCAGGCCGGGCGCGGGTTCGGAAAGACACGCGGCGGGGCCGAGTGGGCAAAGTGGGAGGGCCTGCGCGCCCCGAACCGCCGCATCCACATCGTTGCGCCGACCTATTCGGACGCGCGCGACACCTGCATCGAGGGCGACTCGGGCCTCCTGTCCGTGCTGCCTGACGACTGCATCGACACATGGAACCGGAGCCTCGGCGAACTGTTCCTGACGAACGGCAGCCGGTACAAGCTATTTGCGGCCGAGGAACCGAACCGCCTGCGCGGCCCGCAATGCCACGCGGCATGGTGCGACGAGCTCAGCTCCTGGCGCTATGAGGACGCATGGGACCAGCTCCTGTTCGGCCTGCGCCTCGGCGACGATCCGCGCGTGTGCGTCACCACGACGCCGAAACCGAACCCGCTGACGCGGCGCATCCTGAAGGATAAGGCCACGGTCATCACCCGCGGCTCGACATTCGACAACGCGGCCAACCTTGCCGCGACCGCGCTCACGCAGCTGCGGCAGAAATACGAAGGCACACGCCTCGGCCGGCAGGAACTCTACGCCGAGCTGCTGGAAGACGTGCCTGGCGCGCTCTGGACGTGGGACATGATCCGCGCGGCGCAACTGAAAGAGACCCCGCCCATCGAGGCGATGCGGCGCATCGTGATCGGCGTGGACCCCTCGGGCAGCGATGGCGAGACGGGCGACCGTCAGGGCATCGTCGGCGCCGGGGTCTGCAAGGCCCTCGGGCACGGTCATGTGCTGGCGAACAAGACGATGCGCGGCTCCCCCGATGAATGGGGCAAGGAGGCCGTGCGGCTCTATGACGAGCTGAAGGCGGACTGCATCGTGGCGGAGCGCAACTTCGGCGGCGAGATGGTCCGGCATGTGATCCAGACCGTGCGGAAGAATGTGCCGGTGAAGCTGGTCACGGCGAGCCGGGGCAAGACGGTCAGGGCTGAGCCTGTGGCGGCGCTCTATGAGCAGGGCCGGGTGTCGCACCTGGCGCCGTTCGGGCGGATGGACGAGCAGATGACGCTGTTCACCAGCGACGGATTTCAGGGCGAGGGATCGCCTGACGATGTGGACGCCCTCGTCTGGGCGCTCACCGAACTGATGCTGACGGGCGAAGTCACACGGCTGCGGCCGGTCAAGCTAGGATAACATGGTCACCACGGCGAACACGAAACAAGCGACAGGCTCGCCGCGTTCGACGGGGGCGGAGTATGCCGCCGGCATCGATGACGTGACGAAGGTCCGCGCGTTCGTGTCGGGCAAGGTCACGGGCTACGTGCGCCGCCTCGGCGGGCATGACAACGACGACTATACGGAGTTTTCCGAGGGGGCGTACTACCTGCCCGCTGTGCCCCGCACGCTGGACGCCTTCGCGGGCCTCGTGATGACGCCGGAGCCGCTGATCACGGACAACCCCACCGCGTTCGACACGTTCCTCGATGACCTGACCACGGACGGCGAGCCGTTCCAGCGGGTTGCGTTCACCACTGTCGAGGAGGTGAGCGCGACGGGCCGGTATTGCCTGCTGGTTGACTACCCCGATGTTGCTGGTGCGGCGGACATGACACGGCTGGAAGCCGAGCGCTCGGGCCTGCGCCCGTTCGTGAAGGGCTACGGCTGGGAGGATATTCTCGCGGTGCGCTCCGAGGTGATCGGCGGCGTGCGGCGCCTGACGCACATCCGGCTGCTTGAGCGCATCGAGGAGCCCGGCGCGACGGAGTGGGAGACGGACATCATCGAGCACGTCCGCGTGCTGGACCTGTTCAAGGGCCGCTACCGGGTGCGGGTGTTCCGCGAGACGACCGAGAAGGCCCGCAACACGCAGGCCGGTGCCTGGGAGCAGGTCGGGCCGGACAGGTTCCCCCAGATGAACGGCGCGGCGATGACGTACATCCCGGCGGTGGTCATCGGGCCGAACTCGCTGGACCCCTCGGTGGTGTCCAAGCCACCGCTGCTTGAACTCGTGAACGTGTCCGAGTCGCACCTGAACGACAGCGCCCTGCGCCAATGGGCGCTGAAGTGGTGCGGCTGTCCGACGCTCGTGATCGCGGGCCTGATCGACAAGGGCGATGAAGACCCGACGCCGATCCGCTGGGGCTCGCGCACCGCTGTGGTGCTGGGCGAGAACGGCTCGGCGCAGCTCGTCACCATGTCCGGCGAGGGCGTGGGCGCGCTGAAGGAGAGCATGGAAGAAAAGCGCCGGGACATGGCCGCCATCGGCGCGCGTATCCTGGCAGACGAAAGCGGCGCGCAGATCGCCACCGAGACGGCACGCATCCAGCGCGCGGGCGAGCATTCGGTGCTGGCCGGGATCGCCAACAGCTGCGCGGACGGGCTGACGCAGGTGCTGCGCTGGGTCGCTGAGTGGGCGAAGATTGGCGGGGCTGAGAACATCGCGGTCACGCTGAACACGGACTTCCTGCCGAAGGGCCTGCAGCCCGGCGAGCTGGCCGAGTGGAGCGCGGGCTTGCAAAGCGGGACGATGCCGCTGGCGGTATTCATGGAGCACATGAAATCGCGCGGCGTGATCGACCCGCAGATGACCGAGGCCGACTGGCAGGCGGGCATCGATGAGACGATGATCGACCGGCCTTCGGGCGGCGAGGATGACGGCGATGGTGCCGGGGACGAACAGATAGAGGAGGCGGCTTGATGCCCGAACTGAAGGCTACCAAGGAGCAGGTCAAGCAGATGCTCAAGGATATGGAGGCCTCCTTCATGCGGGAGCGAAATGCGGCCCGCGTAAAGGCTCTTGAGGCCGAGGGTGCGCTTGCTCAGAAGTATGCCGACGAGATGAAGCGCCGCGCTGCTCAGTATGGCTATGTGATTGAGGCCAGCGTTACCTTCTCGCAAGGCGGCAACCCGGTCGGCTGGACCCGTGGCCGCTCGCCAATCTTCCGCATGAAGTAGCGTGCCAGACGGCAACCCGAACCAAGCCATATTCGACGCAGTCGTCCGCCACCGGATCGCCTTAGAGCGGGCTACAGCGGCGGACCTTAAGGAGGTGGTGAAGTTCCTAGACGAGGTGAAGGCAGACATCGCCGCTCGCCTCGCACGGGCCACACCGGGCCGCAGGGCGCAGCTTGAGAGCCTGCTTGAGGACGCGCGCTCGATTCAGGGCGAGGCGTACAGGAAGATTACCGACTCGCTGAGCACGCGGTTCCGCGACCGCGCCGCGAAGGAGGCAGAATTCCACGCCGAGAAGTTCCGCGCTGCGGGCATCGAGGCAGGCATAAACCGGCTCACGGGTGAGGCTGCGTTTCAGGCGGCCATGTCGCGCCCGATGGACGGGGCGATCCTGTCCGACTGGCTCACTGAGCTGGGCGAGGGCGGCCGCCGGCGCGTAGACAAGGCGCTCCGCATCTCGTGGACTGAAGGCGAGAGCCTGGGGAACGCGGTGAAGCGCGTCCGGGCGACGGTCGACATCTCGAAGCGCTCGGCGCAGACGCTGGTCAGGACGGCGAACACGCACATCTCGAACGCGGTGCAGCAGGCTTCGGCAGAGGCGAATGCGGACATCGTGAAGGAGGTGGAGTGGCGCTCGGTGCTGGACAGCCGGACCACATGGATCTGCCGGTCACGCGACGGCGAGCGCTACCCAATTGACAGCGGCCCACGGCCCCCGGCGCACCCTGGCTGCCGGTCCATCGTGACCGAGGTGCTCAAGGATTACGCCCCGCCGCAGCGGGAGACCTACGCCGACTGGCTGAAGCGCCAGCCCGCATCGGTGCAGGACGAGATCATAGGCCCGGCGCGCGGCAAGCTGCTGCGAGCGGGCAAGTTCGATGTGCAGGACTTCGTGGATCTGCGCGGGCGGCCGCTGACGCTGGCTGAACTGGCCGCCATCGATGCATCGAGGCAGGCGGCGAAGAAGGCGAAGGCGGACAAGGAGTTCGCTGCGAACGCGAGGGCGCGGGCCAAGGGCATGGCGTCGTTTCGCGGGAATGCCCGGAATTTTCGGCGGTAGGTGCCGAACACAAAGCTTCACCCGCTCCGGGTGGAGGCGCTCTGGCTGTGCCGGGGCGTCCAACAGGTGCCTGGCTGTGCCGGGCCGATAGGAGACTGAAATGAGTGATGACAACAAAGGCGACGAAGGCGGTGCCGACGAAGCCCTGAAGAAGATCCTCGCCAAGAACGAGGAACTGCTGAACGAGCTGAAGGCCGCCAAGGCCAAGGCCCGTGAACTCGAACAGGCCGAAGCTGACCGCAAGGCCGAACTCGCCAAGCGCGAGGAAGAACAGCTTCTCAAAGAGGGCAACTACCAGAAGCTGCTCGAAACCGAGAAGCAGCGCGCGTCCGAGAAGGAGGGCGAGGCCCTGCTGTACCGCGCGAAGTACGAAGAACGCGAGATCGACCTCGGCCTCACCTCGGCGCTCACCAGCGCAGGCGTGAAACCTGAGTTCATGCGCGCCGCATCGACCATGCTCAAGGGCGAGGCGGAACTCAGCGAGTCCGGTGTCGCCCTGCGCGGCAAGCCGCTCGCGGACGCAATCAAGGAATGGGCCGCGTCCGATGAGGGCAAGGCATTCGTCGCAAACGGAAACGCCGGTGGCGGGGCCGAAGGCGGCGGCAAGGGCAAACAGCCTGCCCAGAAGGCTGGAAACTTGGGTGGAAGCAAAGCGGACCGCGTGGCGGCCTTAAAAAACCGCTTCCCCGATCTGCCTGAAAGGTAATTCACTATGGCACTCTCCCAAATGCAGGTGTTCAACCAGTACATCATGCCGGCGACCATCGAGACGCTCGGTCAGATGGTTGAGAAGTTCAACGAGGCATCGAACGGAACGATCCGCCTGACTACGGAGGGTTTCGACGGCGACTTCATGCAGCAGAGTTTCTTTGCTGCAATCCATAGCGCCCAGCGCCGCGTTGATCGCTACGCCTCAAACGATGCTGCAACGCCGACCGACCTGACCCAGCTCAAGCAGTCCGGCGTCAAGATCGCGGGCGGCTTCGGGCCGATCCGCTTTGAGCCGGGCCAGCTTACCTGGTTGAACAAGCCGACCGCTGAGGGCATCGAGGTTGCGTCCCGCAACTTCGCCGAGGCGATGCTGCGTGACCAGCTCAACACGGCTGTCGCGGCGCTCACGGCCGCCATCACGGCACAGGGCGCGGCTACCGTGGTCGACGTCTCGGCGTCCAGCGTGATGAGCTATGCGGGCATGAACTCGGCGCACGCCCTGTTCGGTGATCGCTCGACCGATCTGGTCGGCACGGTCATTAACGGCGCCGCCTATCATCAGCTCATCGGCGCGAACCTGACGAACGCCGAGCGGCTGTATCAATCGCAAGGCGTGCTGATCGTGGACATCCTCGGCAAGGCAGTGGTCGTCACCGATGCGCCGTCCCTTTCCCTTGCGGGATCGCCTGCGAAGTACCGCGCTCTTTCGCTCTGCGAAGGCGCGGCGGTGGTCTATGACGGCGGCGACGTGATCTCGAACATCGAGACCACGAACGGCAAGCAACGTATCGAGACGACCATGCAGGTGGACTACACCTTCGGCCTCGCCCTCAAGGGCTACACCTGGGACGAGACGAACGGCGGCAAGTCGCCGACCGATGCTGAACTCGCCACGGGCAGCAACTGGGACAAGGTTGCCACCGACATCAAGCACACAGCGGGCGTTCTCACGCTGGCTGCTCAAGTCGCTCCGTAGGTGACGCTTGAAGCACGATGACCGCGAGGTCTGGTATGAGCCCCATCCGCTCCCACCGGGGCGCAAAGCTGAGCTGATGGCTGCGGGATACCGCATCATCGATTCAGCCTTTGCGCCGCCGGGATGGGTGCCGCCGGGCGGGGTCAAGGCTGCCAAGGCCGACGACCCCGATCTCGACATGCCGGTCCGGGGCAAGAAGGTGAAGGCCCCCAAGGCCCCGCCGCCTGAGCCGGACATGCTGCCAGACGATGACGAGGGCGAGAGCGCATGACCATCACAGTCGGGACGGACACCTATGCGACGGTTGCGGAGGCTGACACCTACGCCACCGGCCGCGCGTGGACGGACTGGCTGGCGCTGGGCACGAGCGTGAAGGAGGCCCGCCTCGTTGAGGCGGCCACCTACCTTGACACGTCCTACGAGTGGAAAGGCCGGATCACCGAGACGGATCAGGCGATGAGCTGGCCGCGTGACGGCGTGGTGGACAAGGAAGGGCGCCTGCTGGCGTCTGACGTTGTGCCGGCGCGCGTCAAGGCGGCGCAGATCGAGCTGGCCCGGATCGCTACGGCGGGCCTGGTTGTGAGCGACACGCAGGGCGAGGTGACGGCCATCACGGCTGGCTCGGTCTCGCTGACGTTCAAGGACTCGCAGAGCGTGACCGAAGGCGCGAAATACCGGCCCATCGACCGGATGCTGGCGGGGCTCTATCTCAGCCGCGCGGGCACGGTGCGGAACGTGCGGCTGATCAATGGCTAACTTGCTGTCGGGGCTGGACAAGCTGGTCGCGGACATTGCCGGGCCGCTGCTGTTTGCGGCGGCCGTGCTGGTGCGTCAGACCCGTGTGGCCGATGGCCGGGGCGGCTGGACGCTGACCGATGCCGAGGAGGCCTGCCAAGCCCTCGTCACGGACTACAGCGCGTTCTCGCGTGGCTCGCTGGGCATCCCCGACACAGACCGCAAGGTGCTCGTGCTAGGGCATGGCCTCACCGCGCCGCCGGTGCCGGGCAACCTCCTCACCATCGACGGATACCGCTGGCGGATCGTGGCGACGACGCGCGACCCGGCAAAGGCGGTCTATGAGTGCCAGGCCACGCCGGCAGGGGCTGACACATGACCACCCGCACCACGGTCAACATCAACCTCGCACTAGCGGACAATCTGTCCCAGAAGGCCGTTGAACGCGGCGTGCGCGCGGCGACCCTCGACGCGAAGGGCCTGATGATCGGCATCCTTTCGAAGCCCGGCACGGGGCGGGTCTACGAGCGCAAGTCCGTCATGCACGTCGCCTCGGCGCCGGGCGAGCCGCCTGCGCCGGACACTGGCCGCCTGCGGAACTCGACGCAGGGCGAGGTGTTCGCTACGAGCGACGGCGCGCTGGGTGTGGTGAGCGTTAACACCGAATATGCCGCAGCCCTTGAGCTGGGCACGGACAAGATCGCGGCCCGCCCGTTCATATCGAGGCTCGCGCGGGACTACTCAGCACGGATTCAGGCCGTGTTCGCCCGGTTCGCACGGATCCCCTGATGCTCGACATCACCGGCGCGGTCTTCACCCGCCTCAATTCAGACAGCACGCTCACTGCACTGCTCGCCCCCTATGGCGCAGGCAAAGCCATCGTCTCCGACCCCCCGCCTGCCGACCTGATCGTCCAAGGCCCAGAGGTGGTCTGCATCGTCGCCGCCCCGTTCGATGACGAGGCCGAGGACACCTACACCGAGGACTACCGGCGCACGTCGCTGAACGTCCGTCTCTACAGCCGCCCGAATGGATCAACGCTCGCGCTGGACACAGCCGCCGAGCGCGTCAGGGCGCTGCTCCGTTCGTGGCCCAAAGGGGCCGTGACCGGGGGAACTCTGATCGACGCTGCCGTCTCCGGGCCGGTAGCGGGACCGTCCAGCGACCCTTCGGTCGAGGGGCGCATCGTGACTGCCCGGCTTATTTTTCTGGAGGCCTAGATGGCTATTGTTGCAAAGAACGCCACCGTCGCGCTGTCGCGCTCGCCGGACGGCACCACCTTCACGGTCATCCCCGGCGTCACGAACTTCGATGACGGCGGCTTCACGGCCGAGGAACTGGACGCCACCGACTACGACTCGACCGGCAACACCCGCGAATACGTCAACGGCTACAAGGACGGCCAGGAGGGCAGCTTCACGGTCAACTTCGACCCCGGCAACGCGGTGCACCAGTCGCTGATCTCGGACGTTGGCAGCGCGAACATCTGGCTCCGCCACCGCTACGACGACCGCAACCTGACGATCCCGGTGGCCGTCAAGCGGACCTCGAACCCTGCCGAAGTTGGCGGCATCCTCAAGATGACCGTCACGTTCAAGCCGAGCGGCGCCGCTGTCTGGGCTGACGTTGCCTGATGACCACCCCTAACCACGAAGGCACCGTCCTGCTCCGCCACGGCGGGCGGGACGTGCCGCTGCGGTTCACCTTCGCCGTGATCCACGGGATGCAGCAGGACCACGGCCTCGACGGCTGGATGCAGGAAGTCGCCCGCGGGCTTGATGACCTGGACCTCGCCGTCATGGCCCGCCTGATGCAGCTCACCACGGGCCTGCCAGAGGCCGAGGCGCGCGAGTTGTGCGTCCCGGTCCTCCCCGCCAAGCAAGCCCTGCTGCGCGCATGGCAGGCGGGCATGACGGGCAACGTGCCGGCGGAGGATGACGACGATGCGGGAAAGACGATGCCCCAGCCGACATTGTGGGCCATGCTCTCGAAGCTGCGCTTCGGGCAGGGGTTCAGTGGCGGGACTTCTGGGGCCTCACCCCGCACGCCGTCCGCACCATCGTCAGAGCCTACAATGAGCACTGGAACACCGTGACCGAGCTCACGATGGCCAACGCCTATCACGGCGCGGCGCTGTCCCTGTCCGATCCGAAGAAGTTCCCGCGCTCGTTCGGCGAGTGGTTCGGCAAGCCGTCGCGCGAGCGCCCGCCGAAGCCTCAGTCCGAGAAAGAGATCGCGGCGGCGTTCCTGTCATGGGCGCTCAAGGCCGCACCGAGAGAGGAAGCGAACTAGGTGGTCACCACAGTCGGCGGCGTTCAGATTGAGATCCGGGGCGATAAGTCCGATTTCAGCCGGACGATGCGCGAGGTCCAGCGTGAGGCGGGCCGGACTGGCCAGACCATCGAGCGCGAGTTCCGTGACGCTGACGGCGCCGCCACCCGGCTGAACTCATCCATCAAGCAGACCGCCACCTCGATGCTCGCCCTCGGCGCCGCCATCGGTGTCGGCGCGGGCCTGTCGCAGGGCATCCAGCTTATCGCTGGCTTCAGCCAGTCCATGTCCACGCTCAAGGCCATCACGCAGGGCACCACAGCGGAGATGGTCGCGCTGGAGGCCGTCGCCAAGCAGCTCGGCGCCACCACCCGATTCAGCGCCACCCAGGCCGCCGACGCTATGGGCGAGCTGGCCCGCGCGGGCTTTACCGTGACGCAGGTGCTCGCCGCCATCGGGCCGACGCTCTCAGCCGCACAGGCAGGCGGCGCAGGCATTGCCGAGACGGCTGCCATCATCGGCGCCACCATCGGCGGCTTCGGATTGCAGGCCTCGGATGCGGCGCGCATCGCGGACGTGCTGGCGCAGGCCGCGAACGGATCGGCCGCCGGCATCCTCGACCTCGGCGAGGCGCTCAAGTTCGCCGCGCCGACCGCCAAGCAGCTCGGCCTCGGGCTGGAAGAAACCATTGCCGTGATCGGTAAGCTGTCAGACGGCGGCCTCACCGGCGGCCTCGCGGGCCGGGGCTTTCAGTCGCTTGGCACGCAGTTCGTCAACGAGCGCGAGAAGATCGAGGCGCTGATCGGCACCTATGACCTCGCCACGGACGGCCTCGGCAACGTGCTGGCCCGCCTGCGTCAGGCCGGGATCACCACGGCCCAGATCATCGAAATCTTCCGGGCCGAGAACCTCGACACGTTCGGCATCCTGTCCGACGCGGCGCTGAACGGGAACCTCGCAAAGCTCAACGTCCTCCTAAACGACGCGGCAGGCTCCTCGGCCAAGGCCGCGAAGATCATGGACGACAACCTGAACGGCGCGATCCTGAACGCCTCGTCCGCCTTCGAAGGCCTCGTCCTGGCGCTTGCAGATGCCGGCGTAGAGGACGCGCTGCTTCAGACCGTCAACGGGCTCTCCGCGCTGTTCACCCTCGCCGCCCAGAACGCGGATGTGCTGGCCGTCGCTGTCGTCGCGCTCACGGCCCGCGCCATCATCCCGCTCGTGGTCACCGCTGTGCCGGCCGCCATCGTCGCGCTCCGCAACCTCGCAGGCTCGCTGCTGTTCGTGCAAGGCGCAGCGGCGCGGGCTGCGGTCGCCACCAGCTTCCTCGGCGGGCCGCTCACGCTGGCCATCGCAGGTGCGGCTGCGGCTTACCTCGTGCTGGCGCGCGATGCCCAGAAGGCGCAGGACGTCATTGACCGCTCGAACGTCGCCCTTGCCAACGCCAAGCAGATCCTCGGCGAGACGCAGAGCCTGCTCGGCGGCGGTAACAGCCCGTTCGAGCAGATCGCGGATCAGGCCGCCGATGCCGTCACTGAGGTCGCCTCGCTTGCCGGCGCCATCGACACGCTGTCCACCGGCCTCGCAAACCTGCGCGAGGAGGGCCAGATCGCCACCGCGCTGCGTCTGGGCGAGGCCCTCGCAGGCGTAGACGCCTCGATTGCCGAGCTGGAGCAGGCCCGCGACAAGTTCATCAACAAGCGCACGTTCGGTGCCCCTGTGGCGCTCAAGGACGCCGCCCGCGCCGAAGCGCTGGACAAGTTCGGCGGCACCGAGGAAGGCCGCCAGCTGCTGTTCCTGACGCAGCAGCGCGCCGCGTTGCAGAACCGCCTCGGGGTGGCCACGCAGGGGCTCACGTTCAACGACCTTGTCCGCCAGTTCCGCAGCGGGTCGCCAGGCGTGCCCGCCGCCACCACTTCGACCACGACCACCACCGACCCCGCGTCTGCCGCAGGCGTGCCCGCTGACCTCACGGCCGCGCAGGCTGAACTGGAAGCCCTGCTGGACGAGGCCGATGCCGTCATCGCTGCCGACCGCGACCGCCGCAACGCCCTTACCCTGCAGCGGGTCGATGAGTTCCGCCTGAACCGCGAGGAGCAGCAGCGCAACGAACAGGAAGCAGCCGCGGCTGCCGCAGCCTTTGAGGCCCGCCTCTCGGACGGCATCTCGCGCGCGCTCGAGCTCGGCATCCGCTCCGGCGACTGGGGCGAAGCCTTCGAAACCGTTCTCGCCGAGAGCGCGTCCTCCGCGCTGTCCTCCGCCATCGATGAACTGGCCGACGAACTGGCAGGGCTGCTGTCCGGCCTCTTTGACGGCATCGGCTCAAGCATCGGCACCGGGATCGGCTCGCTGTTTGGCGGCGGCCGCGCCGCCGGCGGCTCAGTCCGCGCCGGGATGCGCTACATGGTGGGCGAGCAAGGCCCGGAGATGTTCGTGCCGACCGTGCCTGGCATGATCGTCCCGAAGTTCGAGGGGCCGATGAGCGCCGCCGCTGGGGGCGCCATGGGGCGCTCCGTGACGGTCAACGCGCCGTTCATCGTTCAAGGCTCCGTCACCGAGGAAGTGCTGCCCCGCGTCCAGGCCATGATGGCGGCGCAGGCCCGCGAGCTGCCCCGCATTGTTGACGCCCGTGTTTCCGACAGCCTGAGAAGGGGCCGCTATTGAGCGCCGGAGAGATTTTCCTCACAGACCGCCTCAAGGACGCGAGCTGGTCGCTGGCGCACCGCCAGTCCCAGCCGTTCGGGCGCCAGACCGGGCAGGTCATCACCTACGGCGCATCCTACTGGCTGGCGCAGTTCCGCTATGAGAACCTGTCCGAGGCGGGCCTGCGCGCCCTCTCGGCATGGATCGCGCGCCGGCAGGGTAGCCGCGTCACCTTCACCGCGTTCCGCCCCACGCGCCGCCGCCCCGCGAACGGCGCCTCGTCCAATACCGGCCTCGGCATCTCGGCGGTCAACACGTCCGCCTCCACCGTTTCCATGACCGGGCTGTCCGCCGCCCTCGCCCCCGGCGACATGCTTTCCTATCGAACGGCGGTGTCCGGCTACTATTGCGGCGAGGTCGTTGCGGCAGGCTCGTTCTCCTCGGGAGCCCAGACCTTGACCGTGAGCCCCGCGCCTGTAGCTGCCAACGGCACGCCGCAGGCGCGGGTGTTCGAGGCCTTGGCCGAGTTCCAGCTCGACGGGCAGCCCCAGATCAGCGAGCCGCATGACCGGCGCTATTCGGTGTCGTTCAGCGCCCGGCAGGTCGAGCGCGCCTGATGCCGCTGCCCCTGACGTCCGACGCCCGCAACGCTCTGGCGGCCCGCGAGGTCGCTGCCGCATGGCTGCTCGACCTCTACACCGACGAGGGCACCCTGCGGTGCTGGGATCAGGCCATCGCCATCACCTATGGCGGCGACACATACGAGCCCCTGCAAGACCGCTGGCGGGTCGAAGGCGAGATCAAGATCGGGGCCGACCTGTCGCCCGAGCCTCTGACCCTCTCGTTCGACGGGGCGCCGCAGAGCGATGACGCCTCCTTCATTGGCCGCCTGCTGGACCGGACATGGCACCAGCGCCGGATGCGGCTGCGCGGCCTGCTGATGAACGTGTCCTCCAATTTCGTCACCCCCATCGGCGTCCATCTCGAATGGTCCGGCTGGATCGACACGCTGTCGACCTCGGACGGCACGGGGTCGGCCTCCATCGTCACCCTCAACTGCGAGTCCGGTATCCTGCGCGCCCTCGACCAGAACCTCACGAAATGCACCGACCAGGACCAGCGCCGGCGTCTGTCGTCTGACCGCTTCTTCCAGAACGTCGCGCTCAAGCCCTCGCAGCAGGTGCCGTTCGGCACCGCGTGGAGCAATATCCCCGGCGGCGGCTCGTCCGGTGGCGGTGGCGGCGGCCTGCCGTTCGGCCTCAAGATGCCGGGGCAGGTCTCCTGATGCGGGTAAAAGGCTGGGAGCAGCGCCTCTACGCGCTGACCGTCGAGGCCATGGGCAAGCCGCACGCCTGGGGCCAGCACGATTGCGTCACGTTCGCCGCTGACGTGGTGCACGGGCTCACCGGCGCCGACCCCATGGGCGACCTGCGCGGCACCTATGACACCCCGCTCAGCGCGGCCCGCGTGATGAAGCAGGCCGGGGCGGACAACCTTGGCGACCTCGCTGCATTGCATCTGGCCGAGGTCACACCCTCCGAAGCGCGCCGGGGCGACATCGTGCTCAGCGCCCAGCCTTACGAGTTCCTCGCGGTCTGCGTCGGCCGCACTGCTGTCGGCCCTGCCGAGAGCGGCATGATCCATGTCCCTATGGCGCAGGCCGTGCGGGCTTTCCGGGTGGGTGACTGATGCCGCAGGCAGTCGTTGCGGTTCAGGCGTTCATCTACGGCGTCGTCGGCACCAGTGCGGCAGCGGTTGGGTTCAGCTCTGCCACTGCGGCCAGCATCGCTGCCGGTGCCGTAGGCATCGCTACGGCGACTGCCAAGGTCGCCCTGCTCGCCGGCCTGAACGCCGTGGTGGCGAACCAGAACCGGCCCCGCCCTCAAGGCGGCCTGATTAACCTCACCATCAACCCGGACGAACCGCGCCGCCTCCAGATCGGCAAGCGGATCAACGGCGGCGTCCTCAGCGATTGGTATGTCGGCGGGTCGAAGAACGGCGAGCTGTTCATGGTGGTCTATCTGGGTGAAGGCCCGATGGGCCGCATCACCAAGGTCTTCGGCGGGGGCCGCGAGGTCTACACCACCCCGATCACGCACGGCGTCCGCACCGAGATCCCCGAATACCGCTCAGTGGGGGACCGCATCCCCGGCCGCCTGTGGGTGACCTACTACGATGGCCGCCCCGGCCAGACCGCTGACAGCTACCTCGTCGGCAAGGGGCTGGGCTGGACCGCTGACCATGTTGGCACGGGCTGCGCTTATGCCATCATCGAGGCGTGGTGGGACAGCGACAACCAGACTACGCCGCCCAGCATCTCGTTCGAGATCGAGGGCGCCAAGCTCTACGACCGGCGGAAGGATAGCACCGCGGGCGGCTCCGGCTCGCACAGGGCGAACGATCCCGCGACGTGGGAGCTGTCCAGCAACCCGGCGGTGGCGCTCGACCACTACCTGCTCGGGCGCTACGTGGGCGCGGTCAAGACGTTCGGTGTCGGCCTTGAGGCCGAAGACGTGCCTTATGCGCCCTTCGCCGCGCTGGCAAACCTGTGCGACGAGGACGTGCCGCGCAAGGTGTCCGGCACCCTGAAGCGCTACGAGGCCAACGGCTTCCTGTTCGCTGACCGCACCTATGCCGACACGATCCGCGACCTGTGCCGCGCCATGAACGCTCGGCCCGCCGATTTCGGGGGACGTATCGGGATCATCAGCGGCGAGGAAAAGACGCCGGTGATGACCATTGCCGACGCCGATGTGATCGATAGCGTGCAGGAGAGCTACACCCCGAAGCGGAGCTGGGCCGACCTCGTGTCGGTCGTGCGCGGCACCTACCAGAACCCGGCGCAGAACTACCAGGCGGGGGAGTATCCCCGCGTGGAAGACGCCGCCTGGACCGCAGCCGATGGCGGCTCGCCGAAGGAGGCGACCCTCGATCTTGAGATGGAAACGGACGTGGAGCGCGCCCAGCGGCTCGCGCGGCTGTTCGCCCTGCGTGAGCGCCGGCAGGCGAAGCTCGCGGGCACCTACGGCCTGCGGACCATCGAGCTGGAGCAGGGCGACTGGTTCATCCGCGCAGGCGGGATCTTCGGTGAGGGCAAGACTTTCGAGGTGATCGACCGGGTGCTCGACCCGCGCACGATGAACGTGACGCTCACCGCGTTCGAAGTGGACCCTGCCGACAGCGCATGGAACGAGGACGACGCGCAGGACGCGCCGCCCGCGCCCGTTGCCAGCACCGACGAACTGCAGCCGATGGAAGTCCCGGTCCTGACCGTGACGGGCGTCACGCTGTCGGGCACGTCTGCAGAGCTGCCTGCCATCAAGGTTGAGTGGGCAGAGCCCGACGACATCCGCGTCCAGCAGATCTTGATCGAGGCCGTGCCAGCGGCGGGCGGCGTGCCGACCTCGGCGCAGGTCGACTGGGCCACGGGTCAGGTCGTGTTCACGTCTGGGATCACGGACGACACGGACTATCTGGTCCGTGCGAAGTTCGTGGGCGACTTCATCCCCTCGGCCTGGACCTCGAACATCGCGGTGACGACGCTGGGCGATTACTCCGTGGGCGTGGCGTCGTCGGTGCCGTGGAGTGGGGTGACCGGGGCGGGGCGGCCAGACGATAACGCTGACGTGACGGCGGCCAACACGGCGGCGGCGATCACGGGCCAAGGCCCGGGCGCGACGGCGGCGGCAGGCGACGTCCTGAATAGCTTCACCCTTTTGCGGATGAATGCAGGCATGGCGCGCAACGCCAATTTCGCCGAACCGTTTTCGGGAACGGCGCGCCCGCCGGGCTGGAGTGAATGGGTCAACGGTCAGGGAACGTTTGGCACGCTTACCCAGCTCGCAGGCTCCGGCTACAAGCGCACAGTTGCGGCGGGCGTTGAAACAGACGGCTTGCTTCAATATGTTCCGGCAGTCGGCGGGCAGGCCTATATAATTGCTGGCGAGGCTAGGCGTTCGTCGGGAAGTTTCGCGCCGACTGGAATTTATGTTTCGTGGAGAAACGGAAGCGGCACCGAATTAGGAATCGCTACGATTCAATTCGGCGCTGAATCGGACACAACGGGCATTGCAAGCGCTACCCCAGACGGATTCCATAGGTGGGAAAAGCTTGTCACGGCTCCGGCCGGCACTGAATCGGCAATTTTGCACGCTATAAACGTCGGATGGTTTTTCGGAAGCGTAGCGTCAGGAACCGGCATCGAGTGGAAACTTTGCGACCTGATTCCGATTTCGCTTGTTAGCCAGTTGCGCGCTGATCGCACGGAATTTAACACGGCCGCCGCGCTTGCCGGCCAAGGCAACCTTGCAACGTCTAACCTAACGCGCGGCACGACCGCGGCCCGTCCGACCGCCACCGGATCGGGAAGCCTATACAGCAACACGACAACGGGCACTGTGCAGCTAGACACCGCCGCCGGCGTCTGGACCGATATCGCTAGCCTGTCGACCGCGGTAGCATCGCGCGGGCGAATTATCGGGCCGGGCGCGGTTTCGTTCAGCGCCAACTCGGCTTGGCAGGTCGCGGCGCAAGTCGATGTTACGGACGTTCCGGCCGGCGCGCTGATTCAGGTCACTTATACCGACGTGATAGGGCAATCGCTGACCGGACTCCCCGGCGGCGGTTATCAGTGGCGCGTCACCGAAGCGCCGACGGCAAGCCCGGCGACTAAAACCGTTTTAAAAAGCGGCACCTTCACGGTTTCCGGCGATGACCCGCCAATAATTGACGCGCTGACGCAGCCGTCGGGCGCGCTGGTTGCGGTCACGAACACGGGCAGCGTCCGCTACACCATCGAGGTCCAGAAGACATCCGGCACCGGCACGGTTGGCCTGCAGCTGTCCTCAAACATCATCATCAATCCGAGCTAGGAGACCCCCATGGCATACCCCGACACGATCCCGGCGTTCAGAGACGCCCTGCTCGCCTACGTCCCAGCCGAGGACCATGCCGACGCGATCTACGACGCGCAGGCGCAGGCCTCGCCCGTGGTGCAAGCCGTGCGGGTGTTCGAGACGCTCAAGGCGGCGCCGGACCTCACGCAGGACGGCCTCGCGCTGCTGCTGGGCGCTGCCCACCTGATCGCGGCAGGCGGGTGGCACGGACTCGCCGGTGAGGCCGCCACGCTGCTCGCCGCCCGCGTGTCTGAACTCGCGGCCTGACCATGCTCCAAATCGTGAAGGCCAAGCTGGACCGCGCCGAGCGATCCCAGAAGATCAGCCGTCTGATGTTGATGCGCCAGCCCGACCGGCCCGCACCGACAGAGCAGGACTGGATCAACTGCGCCGCCGCCCTCAAGTGCCCGCCGGCCAACCTGCTCGCGGTCAAGGCCGTGGAGTCGGGCGGCTCGGCGTTCAACTCGGATGGCCGCCTCGTGCTGGCCTACGAGGACCATCAGTTCGGTCAGCGAACGAAGTACAGATTTCAGAAGACGCACCCACATCTGTCGCGGCGAGGGTTCAAGCATGTGCAAGACGTGGCACCGTCTGAGCCGCACCCGCACAAGCTCAGCCAGGAAGCCCGCTGGATGCTGCTGGCCGAGGCGTGCGAACTCGACTTCGACGCGGCGGTCCAGTCCTGCTCCTACGGCATGTGGCAGATCATGGGGTTTAATTACCGCAAGCTGTCGTTCTCGTCCCCGATGCATATGATCGAGGTGATGTATGACGGCTACGAGGGCCAGTGGGAATGCTTCCTGCGCTATTGCCGCTGGGCTGGCTGCCTCGACGCGCTCCGCAAGGGCGACTGGTTGACCTTCGAGCGCCTCTACAATGGCGGCGGCCAAAGGGGCGCCTACGCCAAGCGCCTCGCTCACTATCAATCCCAATACTCGCGGAGCCTCGCATGATCGGAATGAAGGTACTCGCCGGACTCGGTGTCGCTGGCACCGTGTTCGGCCTCGCGCTCGGCTACTCGGTCGGGAACGCACAAGGCAAGCGCGCCGGGGCGGAACTCGCCATGGCGGCCACCACCATCGCGGCCAAGGAGGTCGTGGTGAAGGAGGTCCAGTTCGAGAAGTGCGAGGCTGAGGTCGCCAAGACGAACACCGCTGTGGCGGAGCAGGCGACGGAGACCGTCCGCGTGCTGAAGGAAGACAGGGCCGCCCGCGAGGTGGCACAGCGCGAGGCCGTTGCCCGCGAGAAACGAACACAGAAACGGCTCGACGCCGCTTTTGCAACTCTGGACGAACTGAGGAGACAGATAGATGCCGGGGCTTTTGAAGGGTGCGCTGATGAGCGCATCGGTGCTGATCTTGTGGGCATGCTCAACGACGCCCTCGCCGCCGAAGACGGTGGTCGTCCGTGACGTCACTGCGGCCTGCCCGCCTCCGGTGGTGCAGATCGACAGGAGTTTCGCGGCTGAACCGCCGGCGTGCCTCGCGGGGCTGACCCCGTTCACCTACTCCACCCAATCCAAGTGGATCGAGGCCCTCGCCGATGGCACGGGCGAGATCGCTGAACAATCGGCCTGCCTGCAAGCGGTGCAGGACTGGCTCGAAGCAGAACGCACCGCGCGCAAGACGGAGCCCTCCTCATGACGGTAGAAATGGACAAGGCCACGCGCCTGGCGATGGACTCGCACATTCCCGAGCCACTCGGCCAGCGCATCGAACGGTGGATCAAGTCCGCCCCGCCAGCTTACAAGGCGCTCGCCACGGTGTTCCTGTTCCTCGCCCTCGGCGGCCTCGCGGCCCTCGTCTGGTGGGAGGGCAACAATGCCGGGCAGGGCTTCCAGATGCTCGGCAAGGGCATCGCGGCGCCGTGGATCGCCTACATCGCGGGCTTCGGCTGCACCGTGGGGTGCATCGCGTTCTTCCGGGTCACGATGGAGACGATCCGCGACCACTCGGTGCTGAGCCGCAAGGTCGCCTTCCCGGCCATCGCGGCGCTGGTGTTCGGGCTGCTCTCGGCGGCCGGCACGTTCGCCAACCTGATCGACAACGCCACCGCAAACCAGTCGCTCTCGAAATCGCAGTCCGCTGACCGGGCTGTGCTGCTGGCCGACTACCGGACCCTCAAGGCCCGCGTCGATGGGTTCGACACGATCCAGATGACCGCCATGGTCGAGGCAGACCGCACCGCGCACAAGGCCATGCTGGCCGAGGCGCTCGGCTGGGGGATGCCGAACCTTGACGCGGTGGCGCCCGAGGATGCCGGGGCGGACTATCCCGGCGCGGCCTGCGCCGCGGATCTGAAACCCCGCCAGCGCCAGCTCTGCAACGCGGTGAACGGCCCGGACGGGGTGCTCTCGTCCATCGCACAGGGCGAGGCGGCGCTGGCCAGCCATGCCAAGTCGATGGAGTCGTTGGAGATCGCCCGGCGTGCGCTCGAGGCGGCACCAGAGGCCGAGAACGCGCAGTTCTGGGACGTGGCGAGCGAGACCTTCTCCGAGGCGACCGCGAGCGAGGCCAGCACGCAAGGCCCGGCCACCGGCAACGCCTTCATGGTCATCATGATGCTGGTCCTGACGATTGGCATCCTGCTCGGCACATGCTTCGGTTGCGAGGCGATCTTCGAGCACCTTGAGACGCGCGCAGAACGCAAGAAACAGGGGCTGGCCTAACCGGAGACACGACCATGGATACACTGCTGCTTTTGTCCGCCTATGCCGGCGGGTTCATCGCCCTGCTGTTCGCCGCACGCCACTCGTGCGCCGGATGGCTGACGGTGACCTTCGCGTGGATAGGCGCACCCTATCTCGCAATTCAGTTCGTGGCGCTGGGGCTGACCACGCACTCCTTCTCACCGCTACGCTGGACAGGCGAGGCCCAGACCGGGCCGCTGACCCTCCTCGTTCTGGTGCTGGCGCTCTCGGCCCCGCTAATCGTGGATTGGGACCGGGATGGAAAACGAGGTTAGTTTTGACGACCTGCCATGGGCGCAGGACATCCTGGCGCAGGCGCAGGCCCTTACCGGGTCCGGTGTCGATGCCGGGACGGCATTGCTGGCCGCGATCAGCGTGCCGGTGATCCTCAAGGTGCTGCAGCTCGCCACGCCGATGGTCGAGACGCGGGCTAAGGACGTGCAGGGCAGGATCTACGTGGCCGAGGTCGAGCAGCTCGGTCAGCTCCGCGAGAAGCTGGGCGCCGAGAACTTCGACGCGGCCATCGAGGCGGCCGACCGGCAGGCGCAGGCCTCTGTTGCGCTCCGCGCGGCTGGTGTAAAGCCGAAGGGCAAATAGGAGAGCCCCGCCCATGATCCGAGCCCTGATCCTCGCGCTGTTCCTGTCCGGCTGCGCCGCTGTCCCGCCGCCGAGCGGGAACGTCCCCCCGCTGAACCTGTTCGCGGACAAGTGGTCCTATTCACAGATCCAAGCGATCAAGCCCGGCGCGACACTGGACGAGGTGCGTCGGCATCTGGGGAACCCGGACTTTCAGGTCGGGTTCAAGCACACATGGATCGACCAGAACCGCTCCGGGCCGTCGCTCGTGGTGACCGAGGTGTCGATGTACTTCAGCTCGGCCGGGATCATGACGGGGCACGCCGGCTATAAGCGCGACGTGTACTGACGACAGGTCAAAAAAAAGCCCCCGAACGCCGAAGCGCCGGGGGCCAAGTTCCACGCATTAACTCTTAGCGCGAAGCGGCAGGACGTTGCTGTCGCTCTCGTCGCCTTCGGCCTCCTTGAGCTTGCGCTCAAACTCGGCCTGGGACTTTGCTTCCTTGATCTTCCGCTGCCGTTCCTGAGCGCGGCGCTGAGCCTTTGTCAGGCCCATCGTCGTCGGCGTTGCCAGTGCCCAGAGCCCGCCAATCTTCACGACCTCAAAGAGGGCGAGGAAGACGTAGACGAGGCCAGCCGGGAGGGGCTCTGCCTTCAGGACCGCGAGTTTGGCAGCGTCGGCATCGTCTTGCCGGCGCTCCCACATCTTGCGGTTCACATCCTTGTCGTCCTGAAGCAGGATCTCAAGGTATTTGTCGGCCTCCCGCTGAGCAGCTTCGGCGCGGATCACGAGCGAGCCGTGATTGGCTTCAGCCTCCAGAGAGAGGGTGTGGAAGGCCCGGTGGCCGCTGATGACACAAGCCGCGATAGAGAGGGCCAGGATCAGCGCGCCGAGGCGGGACTTCCAGAAGTGATTGTTCGCCCGGTCGGCCATGATATGGCGCAGCGCGAGGAACGCGATCACTTCACCTGCGGTAACGACCGTGGCAAATGCCGCAGCCGTCCAAGGGTTCGGAAAAATCTGGGTAGCACCCCAGATGTTCAGGGCCGCCGATCCGAAGGCAGCGAAAAAGATCGCTGTCGCGGTGACGCGGCGGCCCGCAAAGTCTTGCAGTAGCGTGGTGGAGTTTTTATGGGTAGACATGGATGCTCTCCAAAGCATGTGCCGGTGGCACGGTGTCCGGGGCTCTAACCCCCGGCGCCCCATCGGGGCGGGATGGGCCACCCGAAGGTGAGCCGTCCGGCCTCGATTCGTCTCCCAATTGTCAAACATCGAAAGCGGGGCTGTTCGCTCAGGGCCTGCCGGCCGCCCCAACTACCTGACTAATCTCTATTATAGGATATCCTAGACGGGGTGTCAACCCTCAGAGGGTCGGATTTCCGAGCCGGGCCTGCAACTTGCGGAGTTCGTGCATTGCCCGCCACTGGCGCTGAGGATCGGGGCAGGACTGGATCAGCGCGGCGGCTGTCTTGATCGCACCCCAGAGGCGGGCGCGGCGGCGGGCTTCGAGGGCGGTGGTGAGGTCGTAGATCATGGCGGGCTCCTGTGTTGCTGTCTAGGATATCCTAGACGCTTGCTTTCTAGGATATCCGGCGTTAAGGAAGGGTGAAGAAGGAGATCACCATGCGAAAAACATCCGAAGCCCAGCTTCGCGCGATCAGGAAATATGACACCGAGAAGCGATCAAAAAAGCCCATCGGCTGCCGGCTGGACGAGGAAACGATGGCGGCCGTCGACGCCAAGCGGGGGGCGAAGTCGCGCTCCGCCCTGGTCGAAGAACTGGTGCTGAAGTGGCTGAACCGCGCATAATGCGCGCCAAGCTCCGCCGGTTTGTAGCTTCCCCGTCTGTTCTGCTCCGGTTTGTGCGCCAGCGCCTTGCTTTCACTTGATGGGCGCGTGACTTTTAATCAGTAGGTCGCAGGTTCGAATCCTGCTGGGCACACCACAGGTTCAGCGATTTCCGTCAGTGCGGTTTGTCGCCGGTTTGTGTTTCGCGTTCCCCGGACATTCTGGTCAGCATCTCGGCGGCGAGCGCGTCTGCGCTGACATACCGGGCCATGATCGCCTCGACGCGGGCCTCTGACCAGCCGATGATGCGCGCAATGTCCCGCAGGGTAAGCCGGGTGGCCGCAAGCCGCGTGACCGCTGTGCCGCGCAGATCGTGCCAGTGCAGATCCTTGATGCCCGCCCTGTCCCGAGCCCGCCCGAACGCTGTATCCAGCCCGCTGCCCGTCCACGGCCGGCCGGCAAAGCTGGTGAGGATCACCGGGCTCTTGCGCGGAATCTCGGCCAGCAAAGCCCGCAGGGCGGGCGTGACGGGTATCACCGTGTCCTTGCCCCGCTTCGACGTGCGCCAGCGGATCGAGAGGTCCGAGACGGCCGACCAGGGGAGGGCGATCAGATCGCCGCGACGAAGGCCGGTCTCGACCGCGAGCCGGATTGCCAGCCGCAGAGGCTCAGGCGAGGCGCTGAGCAGCTTTGCAAGCTCGTCCGGTGTCCAGATAAGGTCTGATCGATCGACCTTGTAGACGCGCTCCAGAGCGTCCGTGGGGCGGGCCGTAGTCAGGCCGCGAGACCTTGCCCAGCCAAACAGCCTAGACACGACCGACATCCGCATATCGCCCGCGCGCGTGCCTCCTGCGTTGTCCCGCCATTCGGCCAAGTCCTGAGCGATGCGGGGATCCTCGAACAGCGCCACGCGCCAGTCTCCGAACTCGGCCCGGAAGGCGTCGATATAGCGCCGGTAATCTTTTTGGGTGCCTGCCTTCAGCTTGGCGAACTCGGTGCTCTTGAGGAAGGCGACGACCAGCCCCTCCACGAACGCAACCGAAGGCGCGGGGCGGATGGTCTGCGCGTCCCGTGCGGCCGCCAGCTTTGCCATCGTCTCGGGCAGGCATAGGATGCGCTCAAGATCGGCGCGGGCCTTGTCGGTATCGGCCCCTGCGCCCTTGGCGATCAGCGGCCCGCCCTTCCATGCATAGGCGTAGTATGTGACCGAGCCGTCAGCCAGGCGCTTGGTTGCGGTCCACATGCCCTTGACCTTTAGCTGCACGCCGTGCCCTCGCCTCGCTCAAGGGGTCTAGAGTCGGCGCCATTTCTTTACGTTCCGTCAACAGACGTTGCGTCCCATCCGGCTCCGCGATGATCTCGCGCACCGTTAGGCCGGCGTCGATTGCTGCCTGGATGAGGTCGCGGAGGGTCATTCTAGACTCTCGAAGTATGCAATCAGCGGCTCGCAATAGTGAAACCATTCGCCGCGATAGTGGTAATCCCGAAGCGCTCGGTGGATTTCGGCTTCCCTCTTTGACCCGCCCTTAATCACATGCAGCACTTCCAAGGCGTGCGGGGCTCCGACTTGGAGCTTTGCCAGCCGGTCAGGGAAGTTGGTCGTGCGGCCGATCTTCACGAAGTCGCCGCTCTTGACGAAGTAGACGACGCTGCGCTCCGCAACCGGTTCTGGGGGCGCTTGCCACCGTTCGCCGGGCGGCCTGTCAAACCCGTTTGAAAGCATCTCCATGACGCGGCGCGGCACGACTCGCACCTCCTTGCCGTCGATCAGCCAGATCTCTAAAGCGCCGTCCATTCCGATTACAGGGTCAGTCATGCGGCACCGTCCGGGGCGAAAGGCCGAGGCGCTGGGCGGCTTGGCTGATGGTGAGGAGCTGGGTCATGGCCCGTCTCCGAGGTCGGTGGACAACTCGGACGGGTCGCTTGTCATGTCGTCATGGTCCTCATCTTCCAGAGCCCATTCTGAAAGCCTTCCGAGCAGCCCAAGAAGCGCAGCCTGCCAGATGTCGATTGACCGCTCCTCGTGACCAGCCATGACGCCGGCAAGATGAGTTCGGAGATTGGCAACGCGCTGCCTGCGGCTCATCTCGGATTCGGAAACTCTGCGGTCGCTCATCCCTGCTGCTCCTTCGCGCGTTGGATTAAAACAAAGTCTCGATTAAAACAGAGGTCAGTGTGCGCGGTCTGAATCCAGCCCCGCCCCTTGTCAGCGCCCCGCGTTTTGGCCTCGGATGGACTTTGACACATGCCGACATCGGCATTCAGGGGCTTGAAGTACCGGCAAGCCCTGCATCGCCCGAGTGTGCTCATTGCTGTGTGTCCTTCAGGGCTGCGGCGAGGCGGCGGAGGTCGCCAACGGTAAACTCGGCAACGCCCAGATTCCGAAACTCCACCATGCTAAAAGACGTGTCGTCAGGAATGCCGTCTGCGATTTCCGCACGGTCTTGAAGGAACGGCCTCGCCGCCTCCCTCACCTGCGCGAGCTCCGCGCGGGCGGCGATCAACTCATCCATCAGCTTTGCCATTGTCGTTTCGTTGCTTTCAACGTAGCCTGATCCAGCATCATTCACCCATTGAACGATGCGCTCAAGGTCGCCCGAGTCTCTGGCAATATCTCTGATACTGCGCAGCGTTTCCCAATGATTGTCGCCGCGCCGCTTTTGGCTGTCTGTCTCCACGCGAGCGGCGTGAAGTTTGGCCGCGTTGTTGACGGCAATTTCCGTCACCTCCCCGCGTTTTGCTCGCTCGGCGTCTAGCAAAGCGAGGAGAGTGGCGCGGTCGGATGCGGCTTCGGACTGCTGGAACACAGCCCACTCCGAATCCCAAATGTCGCCGCCATTCTCAAGCGTGACTTTCGCTCTTTTGCGCATGGCTTCCAGAACGTAGTCTGGCACCTCCTCCACCTCAGGAACGTCCGGGGCGGGGTGGGAGAGGGCGGCGGTGTCAAGCATGTGCCTTATCATTGCCACTGCCTGTGTGTGCGTGAACAGGTTTGTGCCGGTGGGCTCGTGTGGCTTTTCCTGCCCCGTGAATGTCTTGTAGGTTGGCTTAAAGCTGATCCCGGCGTCAGGATGGAAATCGGCTGGCAGCCTCCACGACAAGAAACGATTTGCCATTTCGTTGATTTGTTCGTCTGTCATGTTGTCGGTCCTTTCGTTTGCAGGGCGGCGCGGGCGGCTTCAGCTTTGACGAGCGTCTGCACGTAATTGTTCATCACGATGCTCAGCAGTTTTTCCATCTCGCCCCAGCTATCGTCTTGCGTGGCGTAGGCGAACGGGCGAAGCATTGAGAGCCACGACTTTAGATAATCGTTCGGCTTTCTTCCGTTGGCGTGCCGATGACCAACGTCGAACATGTTCTCAACATCGACTTCTGCGGTGCCGGTGTACTTGTAGATTTTCGGCAGAGGCTGGCAGTCAGTCATCTCGGATAGCGCCCCCTCCAACTCCGCCACCCTCCTCCCCATCGCCACCAGCTCCTCCAGCGCGTTGATCGCGGCGACGATGAGGGCGGCGCGGGTTTCTTGCAGCGGGTCGCCTTTGTGATGTGGATCGCACAACGCAATGTAAGCGCCTGTGCCATCGACAACACGTACGGGGTCTCGATTGGAAACGCGCCATTCCTCGCCCTGCGCCCCCGCCTTGAGCAGCCGTTCCAGTTCTTCCAGCTTGTCAGCGTCCATCGTTTTCGTCCTTCTGTTGGCGGCGCACGTTCTGAGCGCGCTGAGCCTTGATTTTGTTTCGCCGCTTGGTGCGCTTCTCAAGCGCCCGCTCCTGTGCAGCCAAAACTGCAAACGTCATGTGCCGACGAGCTTTGGTAGCTTGCGGATAAGCGTTGCCGATCCGGTCAGACGACATGGCCAGAATTGCTGCCAATGTGGCGGCGTCCTTAACGTTATTCATCTTCCCCCTCCACTTCCTTCGCTCTCTCAATCGCCCGCAGGCACTCGTCGCTCATCTCCACGCACCGCGCCTCTATGGGGCGAAGCTCGCGGAGCAGGGCCTCCAGGCGGGCGCGTTCGTGGGGGTGTTCGACCGTGTACGTCATGCCGCCACCCGCTCAATATGCTCAATGATAGACAGCGCTTCCTTCCGGTACGCTTCGTGTGTCTGATGCGTGCAGTGATTGCGCGCATGTTCGATTGCCTTGCCCGGCGTCAGGACTGACCCGTCTTGCCATGTCCGGCACCCTGCCGTGATGACCATCCCTCCGAGCACGGAAGTCCATGCGCGGTATTCGTGACCATCGGCGCGCGTGGCGCGGGCGAGCAAGATGAGCCCTCTGAGGTTCGCGCCTCTGAGGTTCGCGCCTTCGAGGTACGCGCCTTCGAGGTACGCGCCTTCGAGGTACGCGCCTTCGAGGTTCGCGCCTCTGAGGTTCGCGCCTCTGAGGTTCGCGCCTCTGAGGTACGCGCCTCTGAGGTACGCGCCTCTGAGGTTCGCGCCTTCGAGGTTCGCGCCTTCGAGGTTCGCGCCTTCGAGGTTCGCGCCTCTGAGGTTCGCGCCTTCGAGGTTCGCGCCTCTGAGGTTCGCGCCTTCGAGGTACGCGCCTCTGAGGTTCGCGCCTTCGAGGTTCGCGCCTCTGAGGTTCGCGCCTCTGAGGTTCGCGCCTGTCTTAAAAGCCCACCGGACCGCAAGGCCCAGCTTGACGCTGTAGCTTTCGCTCTCATCGCACTCAATGTCAGCGCTAAACTGAACGGCGCCACTGAAGCGGGATTTGATGTCGAATTTCATGGTTTGCTTTCCTTCAGTGCCCTGCGTCTCGCCTCGTTGTTCTACCGTGTAGGTCATGGCTCGTCCGCCAGCTTCTCTTTCAAGTCCTCGATGGCCTCGTCCTCGGTCGCACCCCAGCCATAGGGGCCGTCCTCCTCGTCGCCCTCAACGCAGGCGCACCAGTCAGAAGTGCGGATCGGGATTGGCGGGTGAACGTAGGTGGTCGTGTAGACGGGACCGCCTCTCAAGCGCGCCAGATGCTCCGGCAACAAATTGTCACGAGCGCGCTCAATGATGTCGAACAGACCGCCCAGATCAGAGAGCAGCTTGGGGAGGCTCAAGTCGTGCTGTATATCGGTCAGCACGACATTCATGGCGGGGTCGTCGTATGCTGCCGCCTGGCAAGCGTATTGCAGGTTCTGAACCGCGGTGTAGGCGCCCGTGATCTTGTCCATGATCAGGTTGACGTGGCTGGTGATCTGCTCCGGTGTCATGCCTTCCTCCACGCGCAGAACACCGCCCAAGTCGCGCGGCCGGCATCATCCAGCCAGCTCTCGTCAAGCTGATCGTGGGGCCAGCCGTATTCCTCGAACGCGGCCTCCGTGATGTACACCGCCGCGACCGGCAGGGCGTCGCAGGCGAGCTGGAGGGCCTTGGCTTGTGCGAGGGTGAAAATCTCGTTGCAAGCCTTCGCTGCCATGCGGGCCGCGTAGCCTTCGAGGATGCAGGCGTCTTCGTATTCTTGTTCGCTGGAAAAGCCGAGTTGGTAGGGCATGTGTCTCTCCGTTTGATGGGAGAACACTACCCTTAGCATAAATGCTAGGTCAAGGGCTTTTTAGCAAAAATGCTATCAGCTTGCCTTCTTCATGGCGATCAGGGTCTCGACAAACTTGCGAACGGTGGTCTGATCGGCGCCGTCTAGGTCGTCCCATATGTCAACAACGCGCTGCAACTCTGGGTCAGTGGTCTGTTCACCCCTGCCGGTCTGAAGCCACTCGGCAGTCGTCCCCAGCACCGCAGCTAGGCGGCGCAAAGTATCAATGCGGGGGCTGGTTTTAGTGCCCTTGCGAATGTCGCGTATATAGGTGTGCGCCAGCCCCGCGCGGCGGCAGGCCTCTGCCTCACTAATCTCCAATGCCAGGAGCCGCTGCTGGATACGCTTTGCCAATGTCATCTAGCAAGTTTGCCAAACCTCCTTCAGGGTCACACCTAGCATTTTAGCTATTGACCCCTCCGTAGCATAAATGCTACGCCGAGGACATGGACAACCTAACACTCCTTCTCGATGAAGCCGAAGCCTACGCTGCCGGGACTGGCACGAAGCTATCAATCGTCAGCTACAAATTGTTTGGGCACGTTGACCGGATCGCGGATTACCGCGCCGGGAAACACAGCCCGAGCATGAGGACGATTGAGCGCGGCTGGCAGCGGCTCCGCGATCTGCGCGCAGCTAAGCGCAAGGCAGGTGCCGCATGACCGGCGTCATCTACATTGCTGAACAGGTGGGCGGCCGTCTTGTGAAGATTGGCTGGACGAAAGGCTGCCCCAAGCGGCGCGTCCAGTCGCTCCAGACTGGCAGCCCAAAAAGATTGCGGCTCGTCGGCACTATTCCGGCTGAGAGCGTCGAGGACGAGAAGCGTCTGCATACTCAGTTCGCTGACCTTCGCGTGAAGGGCGAATGGTTTAAACGCTCAAAGGCGATTCTCTCGCTATTGCCCAAACCGCCGAAGCCCGAGCGTCAATCTGTGAGCTCTTACCCCAAGGCAAAATTACCTTCTGAGTTTCGATATCTGCGCGACCGCTATCGCTATTGCTTGTTGATTGGGTTCTGCACGCGCGAACAAGTCCAGTTATCTGCGGCACTCACTTCGCAGGAGCTTGATTGGGCGCTCGATGACGAAGAAGCGCCTGCGGATCATGAAGTTTTTGAGTGGGCGCTGCACGCCGGTCTCAATCTTCTTGACGCTCCGTTTCCTGCGCGCCGCTCCACTGACCGCCGGATGATCAAGCGGGTTTGCGTTAAATATGGCGCCCCTGTGAAGCAGGAGTCCGCCGCATGAAATCCCTCCGCCCCCTGATCCGCTCCGCATACAGACTGTCCGCGATCCCTCTCGCGGTCCTGATGTGGGCGACCCTTGTCTGGCTCGCATACGAGTTCTTCCGCCATGTCCCATGATTCCGAGATCACCGCCCGTGCTGGGGGTGCACTACAGGGGGCCGTAGTTACGGCTACGGTCCCCGTTTTTCTGAGTGTGCCGGCGCCGCCTTCGGTGAACGCTGCCTTCCGCAACACGGCGCGCGGCCGCGCCCTGACGCAGAAGGCGGTTGATTGGAAAGGGCACGCAGGGTGGGTGTTGCGCCAGCAACGGCCCCGCCATGTTCCGGGCGAGGTTGCCGTGATCGTGAACGTCGAGCGCAACTCTGCATCTGCCGACATCGACAACAAGGTAAAGCTGCTGCTCGACCTGCTCGTGGCGCACAATGTCATCGAGGACGACAAGCGCGTGGCGTCGATCGCTGCCGCCTGGATACCGAAACACTCGGCAATGGCGCACGTCGCCATCCTGCCAGCCGGTCAACTCGACCTTCTCAGATTCCACCCTGCTGCCTCAAACGGCGCCTGCAGCGGGTGGATTATTCCGGCGCCGTTCCATGAAGAAGAGGAGGCCCATGATGGCCTATGACCTTTCGCAATTGAAGACGACGAAGGCGCAGCATCCGCCGCGCATTCTGATCTATGGGCCACCCGGCCTTGGCAAGACATCGCTTGCCACCGAGTTTCCTGACCCCATCATCCTTGACATCGAGCAGGGTGTGCCGATGGGCGTGGAAATCCCAACGTTCGGCGCTGTCGAATCGTTTGATCAGGTGATGGACGCCATGAAGGCGCTCTATACCGGCGAACACAAGTTCCGCACGCTGATCATAGACACGCTCGACCGGCTTGAGCCGCTGGTGTGGGAAGGCGTCTGCGCCAAGAATGGCTGGAAGTCGATCGAAGACCCCGGCTACGGCAAGGGTTATGTCGCGGCGGACGAGATGTGGCGCAAGCTGTTCTCGGCGGCCAACATGCTTCGCACCCAGCGCGGCATGACGATCATCTACATCGCTCACTCCTCGATCGAGCGGTTCGATGATCCGACTTCTGCACCATACAGCCGGTTCGACATTCGCCTGCACAAGCGGGCGAATGCGACGGTGCAGGACGAAGTTGATGCGATCCTGTTCATCAACCAGGACATCGCCGTGAAGTCGGAAGACGTGGGCTTCAACAAGAAGGTGCGTCACGCCGAAGGCGGCGGGCTGCGGTGGATCTACACCGAAGGCCGCCCCGCCTTCACCGCCAAAAACCGTTTCGGCCTGCCGGAGCGGATCAAGTACGACGCCGGGCAGGGCTACGCCCAGCTCTCCCCCTACCTGCCGCTTGTCGGCGCCAGCAACGCGAAGGAAGCAGCATAATGGCCAGTCTCGGAAAATCAGGGTTTGACTTCAACAAGGTCGATGACAGCGATGTGATTCCGGCGGGCGAGTATGCCGTGCGGATCGTGGAGTCGGACATCGTGCCGACGAAAGCAGGCACCGGGAAAATCCTTGTGCTGACGATGGAGGTCATGGAGGGCACGCAGAAGGGGCGCCGTCACTGGGAACGCCTCAACATCGTGAACCCGAACGACACGGCGCAGTCGATCGCGCACAAGCAGCTCAAGCGCATCTGCGAAGCTGCCGGTGTTCCATCTCCACTGCTCGACAGCGAAGACCTGCATCACAAGCCGTTCATGGCTACGCTGGCGATCCGCGAGGACGACTACGGCAAGAAGAACGACCTGAAAAAGGCGGCGCCTTACCGTACCACGGGCGGGCGTCCTGCTACCCAGCAGCAGGAAACCGGCGGCGCTTCGGCGCCTGCGGCGAAGTCTGCCGGCGGGATGCCGTGGGACTGACCTGACCGGACGGGGCGGCGGGTTTGAATCCACTCTAACCGCCGCCTCGCCCTTCTTCCTCCCGACAACTTTTCAGCATCGAGCGGAGTGCTTTCGATGAACCCTTTTCACATGCTTTTCAATGGAGGCGCCGATGGTCGCGCTTCCTGAAATCAAATCCCCCACTGCTCTCGCCATGGATGCGGCACGCGAGGCAGCCCAGACGCCGCGTGACGGGTATCGCCTGGCGGCGTCTGCCATGGGCCTCGAATGCGACCGGGCGCTCTGGTACGGCTTCCGCTGGGTGTCCGATCCGAAGCGCTTTGAAGGCCAGATGCTGCGCCTGTTCGAGGATGGAAATCTCGGAGAGGATCAGATCGTGCGCGACTTGCGCGCCGCCGGGTTTGCGGTCGTGGACCGTGACCAGAACGGCAAGCAGTTGGGTGTCAGCTTCGCGGACGGGCACGGCTACGGCTATCTAGACGGCGAGATTGCGGGCATCCCCGAGGCGCCTGTTGCCGTGCACGTGCTCGAAATCAAGACGCACAAGGCGGAGAGCTGGCGGGCGGTGAAGAAGCACGGCGTGGCGGCGAAGAAGCCGGATCACGTGGTGCAGATGACGCTCTACATGCACAAGCGGAATCGCACCCGGGCGCTCTACGTCTACAAGAACAAGGACACATCCGAAGTCGAGACGCAGCGCATCGAGTATGACGCTGCTGAAGCCATGCGGATCGAGGCACGGGCCGAGCGCATCGCTTTTGCCGATCGCCCGCCGGCCAAGCTGCACGAAGACCCGGAGGCGAAGGCGGCGTTTGCCTGCAAGTTTTGTGATCACTTGGCCGTCTGCCATCAGGCGAAGCCATCGCGGCGCAACTGCCGGACCTGCATCTATGTGACGCCGGTTCGGGGTGGGAAATGGGTGTGCGACCGCGCCAATCACGAACTGGACCGCGAAGCGCAGGGCAGGGCGTGCGAGCATCATTTGCTGATCCCCGACCTTGTGCACGGCCAGCAGGTTGATGCCGACATTGGAGCTGGCTGGATCGACTATGCCATGCCGGACGGCACGACCTGGCGCGATGTGGCGGGGGTCGATCATGGTTGAGCTTCGTCAGTATCAGGAAGACGCGATCGAGGCGGTGTTCAAGTACTGGCGCGAGGAGGGGGGCAACCCTCTCATCGAGCTGGCCACCGGCCTCGGCAAATCGCTTGTCGTGGCAGAAGTGGCGCGGCGCCTGCTGCGTGACTTTCCGTCGATGCGCATCATCATGGTCGTGCACGTGCGCGAGCTGGTGCAGCAGAACTTTCAGGAACTGCTTCGCCTCTGGCCGGATGCGCCGGTCGGCATCTATTCCGCCGGCCTCGGCCAACGCGACACCCATCACCGGATCATCTATGCCTCGATCCAGTCGGTGTTCAAGAAGGCGGACATCTTCTCGCCCCGGCACCTGATGCTGATCGATGAGGCGCATCTCGTGCCGCAGGACGGCGAGGGGATGTACCGGACGTTCATCGACGGACTGCGGGTCCACTATCCCGGCCTCCGCATCCTTGGCCTGACCGCCACACCCTACCGTCTCGACAGCGGCAGGCTCGACCAGGGCGAGGGACGGCTGTTTGACCGGATCGTGCACTCCTATGGCATCGGGCCGGGAACGGAGGCGGGGTTCCTATCGCCGCTCACCGCGCGCAACGGGTCCGTCGAGATCGACGTGGCCGGGGTCGAACGCCGCGGCGGCGAGTTCGTGCCGTCTGCCCTGAACCACGCCGCCAACCAGGCCGATATCGTGGCGGCGGCCTGCGACGACATCATTGCACGGGGGCAGGACCGGAAGTCATGGCTGGCATTCTGCTCCGGCATTGACCACGCCCATGCGGTCGCCAGCGCCTTGCGCGATCGCGGCATCAGTGCGGACACGGTGACGGGCAACACGCCAAAGGATGAACGCGACCGGATCATTGCCGACTTCAAGGCGGGCAAGATCAGGGCGCTGACGAACGCGCAGGTTTTGACGACCGGCTTCAACGCCCCGGGGGTGGATCTGATCGCCCTGATGCGCCCGACACTCTCGACCGGGCTCTACGTGCAGATGATGGGCCGGGGCACGCGCTTGTCGCCCGGCAAGGAGAATTGCCTCGTGCTGGACTATGCCGGCAACGTCCGGCGTCACGGGCCCGTCGATGCGATCCACATTAAGGACTCAAAAAAGCGGGGCGAGGCCAAGGAAGGCAAGGTCGACGTTGACGAGGTGCGGGCGAAGGAGTGCCCGGACTGCAACGCGATCGTCTATATCAGCGTTCGGACCTGCCCCGATTGCGGCCATGAGTTTGGCGAGCCGAAGCACGCCACCCGGGCCGAAGACGTGGCCGTCATGACCCGCGAACTGCGAGACCTGTGGATTCCCGTCACCAGCTGGCGGGCCCGGGCCTGGCAGAAGGCAGGCGACCCGAACGCGCCGCCCACCATGCGCGTCGACACCTTTGCCGGCGTCACCGAAGTTTCCGAATGGGTCGCTTTCGAACACACCGGGTTCGCCCGCCAGAAGGCGGCGAAGTGGTGGATTGAGCATGGGGGTGGCCTTCCGGTGCCCACGACGATCGAGGAAGCGCTGGCGAAGTTCGCAGGCCTTCGGCGCCCGGCATCCATCACGCTTGCCCGGGACGGCAAATATACGCGCATCGACAAGCGCCGCTTTGAGGGGGCAGCCGCATGATCAACAACCTTGAAAGACCGAAGCAGGACGTGGGGCCCATCCTCTGCGCCGTCTGCGGGGCGCAGGGCGGGCCGGTGACGGTCGGCGGGCACCTGTGCTGCGGCGATCCCCGATGCGTGGCCGTCGCCCTGCACTGGGTCAATGTCGGCTATCCGGGCGGCACGCACTATGAGCGCGAGGCGATCCGGCTGGGCGGGCGGGCGGGAGGAAAGTTCCTGCAGGAAGTTGGCCAGACCGATATGGCGAAGCTGTCCCGCGAGCAGTGGGAGACGTTCCTTGTCCGCATCCTGACGACCTACCGCACCGAGCTTCGCCGCCTGGGCGAAGAAAACGCGCCGCCATTCTGAGAGGGGGCCGGGGGCCATGACCACGAAAACACAATCCGCCTACGCCGCCGCCGCCGCAAAGCTGATCGATCTCGGCTACCATGTCGTGCCGATCGAGGCGCGCAACAAACGCCCGGCCCAGAAGGTTGGCAGCACATGGGAGATGATGACCGAATGGCAGCGGTTCCGCGACCTGATGCCGACCGAAATCCAGCACGAAATCTGGTCGTCCTATTCCGAGTGCAATATCGGCATCGTGCTGGGCTCAAAAGTGGGCGAGCACGAGCAGGTCATCGCCATCGACATCGACCTGACCGATCATGACGAGATCGAGGAAGTGCGCCGGGCCCTGCCTTTCACGCCGATGGCGAAGAAGGGGAAGAAGGGGCTGACCCTGTTCTACCGGGCAGACGAGGAAATCACGACCCGGGTCTACCGGCGCGATGACAAGAACATCCTCGAAGTCCTGACCGGCCGCGACACTCGCCAGACCGTTGTTCCGCCCTCGGTCCACCCAGACGGGCCGGTTTACCAATGGCTCGGGCCCGGGCCGGTGCCGCCGCATAACCTCCCCCTGATCGAGGCTGACCAGCTCGCCGCGATGGAGGAAACCCTTGAGGGCATCGGGTGGGACCGCAACGGCCATGAGCGCGAGAAGCGGCGCGAACGGCTCGGCATCCGGGCCGTCGAGCCTGGCGACTGGGACATATCCTCGCCCTTCATGGATCTGAACCAGACCGCCCTGACCCGTCTCGCAGATTGGGTGCCCGAACTTCCGTCGATCGCCCGGCTCAGGCCAGCGCGCCGCGGCTATGAAGGGGTGGCGCTTTGGCGCGCGGGCGGCTCAGGCGCCCCGGTCGAAAAGCGCAAGCGCAACCTCTCGATCCAGCCGATCGGCATCAAGGACTGGGGCACCGAAGAAACCTTCTCAGCTCTCGATCTCGTGATGCGGGCGTTCGGCATCAATCTCGACGCGGCCTATAAGTGGCTTGGCAGCCAGCTCGGCATAGACGACAGCCCGGCCATCATCCTGCGTGAAAAGGAGGGGGATGGAATTCACCCCGATCCTGTCTCAGATACTGAGGATTTGGAGGAAGAAGGGGGTCAGAGGGAATCGGTTGAATTCGCCGGCCTGACGCCTGATCTCTGCTTTCCGCCCGGCCTAGTCGGCACGATCGCGCAGTGGATCAATGACAGCGCCATCAAACCCCAACCCGCCCTTGCCCTTGCCGCCGCGCTTTGCGTGGTCGGCACAGCCATGGGCCGCCAGTATGCAGGCCCGACCCGCACCGGTTCGCACATCTACGCCCTCGGCATCGCCCCGACCGGGGCAGGCAAGGACCATGCACTTCAGGCAACGAAGCGCATCCTGACCTCTGCCGGCATGGGGCAGCATCTCGGCCCGGGCGAGTTCATCTCCTCGACCGCAGTGATCAACTTCATGACCCGCTCGCCGCTGGGCTTTTGCGCCATGGATGAGTTCGGCGCCTTCATGGCCCGCATCAATTCGCGCAAAGCCGGGGGGTTCGAGAAGGCGGTGGGCGCGATCCTGCGGACAGCCTGGGGGTCGAGTTTTTCGCCCATGCCGACGCCGGAATGGGCTCAGAAACGCTCCACGTTGATCCACGCGCCCGCCCTGAGCCTCTATGGCACGTCAACGCCGGAGGAGTTCTTCGGCGCCCTCAGCGGTCTCGACACGTCCAACGGCATCCTGAACCGCTTCCTGATCTTCCCCAGCCTCGCCCGGCCAAATGCGGTCGAGCCGCGCGCCAGCCTCGACCAGGTGCCGCTGGGTATCATCGAGGGACTGAAACTGATCATGCACGGGCAGGGTGGGCTTGTCGCCACGAACCTCAACCAGTCCGACGCCGATCCCGCCGCCTTCATGCTCAAATGCGAGTGGGGCGCCGGGGCCCGGGAGATGTACCAGGCATACCTGACAGAGATCGAAACCACATCTGACGGCGATCCTGAGTTCGCCGCCTTCCATTCCCGGGCGGCAGAGTATGCCCAGCGCCTCGCCTTCATTCGCGCCGTGGGGCGCAGGGGCGGGCAGGCAGACGTCGAGCAGGAAGATACGGCCTGGGGTATCACCATTGCCCGGCACTGCTTCAGCTACGCGCTGGAAGCGGGGCGCGACTATATCGCGGACACTGAGGCCCAGGCACGGGCTCAGGACATCTTCCGCGCCATCAAGAGCCGGCGGGGGAAGATTTCCCACCGCGACCTCATGCGGGCCTTGCAGCATCGTTATTCGACCCGGGACGCCCGCGATGCCCTCGACGCCCTGCATCAGTCGGGCGCGATCGAGGTGCACGAGAAGCCCAACATCAGGGGTAGGCCAACCTACTTCTACAGCGTCCCATGACCCCCAAACCCCGGCCCAAAAAGCCGGGGTTTTTCGTTGCCCATAACCGTCACGATAACCGTCCCATAACCGTCACAACAGCGTGACGGTTATGGCTTCATAACCGTCACAAGCTGATCGGAAATCTTTGACGGTTATTCCTGTAGCAAAAACTACAGGATAGATATGATTTCATATTGTCATGTGATGATTTGCCTATGTCTGAATAAGGCGGGATTGTGTCTAAAATTATTGTGGCACGATAACGACTTTCACTAGGGGGTATATACGCATGTCAGTTATCGAAAACGCCTAATTTTCCAACACCCCAACGCGAGACGGCCTTGACGCCGAATCGCAAATCAGGTTCACTCCACCCCAGTCACGCATCGGCACAAGACCGAGCGGACCCCCAGCACGGGCTCCTAACCACGGAGCCCACTATGACCAGACCTACCCACCCCCGCCTCTGGACCGAGGCCGAGATTGAAACCCTGCGCGCCGGATGGCGGACGGGGCTCACCTGCCGCGAGATTGCGGCCAAGCTGCCAGGGCGCGGAAAGAGCGCGGTCGGCGGAATGGCTCACCGGCTCGGCCTGACCTTGCGGGCTCCCGAAAAAGCAAACGGCCTCGCCCTCTGCGCGCCGCGCCGCGTCAAGGCGTCCCGCACGGCCACCGTCCGCGACTACGTGCCGGCGCCGATCAGTTTGGCCGGGCCGGCCTGGTCGCATCCCTTGAACGCGAGGGCTGCATGATGCGAACCATCATCGAAGACCTCGAAATGCAGGTCGAGCACTGGCGCGCCCGCGCAGAAGCCGCAGAGCACGCCCTACGCGGCGTCGAGTGGGAAACCCATGTCCGCCCCCTCTCGCTCTACCAGACCCGCGTCCTGCGCATCCTAGCGCAACGTGACGCCTCTGCGGATTCGATCACCGAGGCGCTGCAAGCCGACTACCCCGGCACGTCAACGAACTGCCTCAAGGCGCAGATCAGCAAGATGCGGAAGTTTATGCCGCGCGAGATCGTGCCGCCGAACGCTTACAACTCGGGCTGGGGCAGCTCGGCGGTTTACACCATCCCCGACCGGGCCGCGCTTGCCGAGTTCCTGCGCTCTGGCGTGCTGCCGGAACAGCGGAGAGCTGCGTAGATGGCCCGCGTTCTGGTAGCCTGTGAATACTCCGGCCGCGTCCGCGATGCGTTCATCCGCGCCGGGCATGACGCCATGTCCTGCGATCTGCTGCCGACCGAGGTGCCGGGGCCGCACCATCAGGGCGACGTGCGCGACGTGCTGGCGGGCGACTGGGATTTGCTTGTCGCTCACCCGCCCTGCACGCACCTGAGCGTGTCAGGCGCCCGCTGGTTTAACGATAAGCGCGGCGAGCAGGCAGAGGCGCTGGCGTTCGTCTGGACCCTCCTGCAAGCCCCTGTGCCCCGGATCGCTCTGGAGAACCCGGTCAGCATCATCTCCAGCCATTACGGCAAGCCCGCGCAGACCATCCAGCCCTGGCAGTTCGGCCACGGCGAAACCAAGGCCACCTGCCTCTGGCTGAAGAACCTGCCGCCTCTGACGCCCACAAACATCGTGGAGGGCAGGGAAGCCCGCGTCCACCGGATGCCGCCCGGCCCTGACCGCTGGAAAGAGCGCAGCCGCACCTTTGAGGGCATTGCCCAGGCGATGGCCGATCAATGGGGTCCGCTGCTGTCGATGCCTGCCGATCTGTTTTCGGGGGCAGCATGACCCGCACCCGCATGGAATGGCAACCGATTGAGACGGCGCCGAGGGATGGGACACGCATCCTTGCCATCGTTGGCGAAAACGATGACCGCCACATGAGCCACCAAAGAGGCCGCATGTTCTGCATCCGGTACGAAACCTTTGGCGGCAAGTTCGGCGGCTGGGGTGTCTACCCCGGCTATGGCGGCGCCCCTGACAGCACATTCACCCACTGGATGCCCCTCCCGGAGCCCCCAGCATGACCCGCACCCGCCCGCTACAGACCCCCGCAGACCTTCGCGCCGAGCGCCACGCACGGACGTTCGTCGGCAAGCAGCGCCCGGCTGTGGACCCGCGTGTGGCCCAGCTCGCTGCTGAAGGCTGGTTCCCCCAGCAGATCGCAATGAAGCTGGAGATGCCCGTTAGCGAAGTCAGGCTGCAACTGGCCACACAAACCATAACCACAACGCGCGCGAGGAAGACATGACCCTCATCAAACAGAAAAGCCCCGTATCCCGCAGTGCCGGTTTGGTTGAGCCGACACTCGACGGTAGCCAACCCATCGCCGGGCGTGGGGCGGGCGAGCCCGGCACCAACACAGACCAGCCGCATCGAACCGAAGGCTGGGACTGCGACGACGGCTGGGAACTGGCCACGCCGGAAGCCCTGTCCGAGGTTTTCAACATCAAGCTGGTGGACAAGCAATGACCCTCATCCTCCTCCTCCAACTCATCGGCGTCGTCGTCTGGGCAGGTGCGGAATGACCCCCCGCATTGCCCGCGCAGCACAGGCACAGCGAGAGGCCATCGACCTGGCAGTGGCACGCGGTGACGTGGCGGAGGAGACCGCGCGCCGCCGGTCATTGTCCGACATTGAGCGCCGCCAGCGCCGAACCGAGACATGGACGAGCGAGACGGCGGCCGCGTTCACGAAGGCCATCCGCCAGCTTGACCCCAAGGACGGCATCCGGCGCCTCGTGGTGTTGCAGCATCTGGAGATCGGCCTCGCCCAGCTTCACACCGCGCTGATCCTGCGTGACCACATGAACGGGGGCGCATCGGGCGCGTCCGAGCTGATGGAGCGCGTCGACGGAGGCCGGGTCCACAACGGCCAGATGGAGGGCATGGTTGACCGCCGCCGCCCCCTGCGTGCGGCCTGCGATGCGGCACGCGAGGCCGTGACCGACGAGAAGCTGATGCCGGTGGCGATGGAGGTGATCCTGTACGCCCGCTCGCCACGCGCGGCCTGCGACCGGCACGGCGTGACGTGGGGCGGGCAGATGCCGGGGCGCATCTCGGCGGCGATTGTCGAGGCGCTGGACGCTGCGGCGGCGAATGTGGGGGTGGCGAGATGATCGATTGCAAGCCGGATACCCTAGGCGTCATCGGGTACTCGCCCAGCACAGGCAAGTTCTTTTGCCTCAAGGGTAAGCGGCGCGGCCAAGAGTTGGGCTCTGTCGGAGACGGCGGCTACGTGAGGCTGAGCTATCGAGGCAAGCAGGTCGCCGCCCACCACCTTGCTTGGCGCATCATGACCGGCAGATGGCCTGAGCAGGAAATCGACCACATCAACCGGGTCAGGCACGATAACCGGTTCGAAAACCTGCGGCTGGCAACGCGCTCAGAGAACTCTCAAAACGGCCCGAAGAAGTCGACGAACACGTCAGGCTTCAAGGGTGTGCACTGGCATAAGCGCAGTCGCGCATGGGTCGCCCGGATCATGGTCGAGCGGGATGAGATTCACCTCGGCTCCTTCCGCACCCGCGAGGAAGCCTACGCTGCATATGTCGCCGCAGCGAAAGAGTTTCACGGCGAATTTCACTGCCTCGATTGAAAATTGGAGATAACCCCTTGACGAAAATCCCAACTCAGGGCTCTAAATCGCCACAGTCGAGTACCGCGCCCAAGGCCGACCGGCTCACCCTCACCATTCCGAAGATCAACCCGCCCGCTGCGGTCCTGAAGCTTATAAACCCCGATCCGGGCCGCAAGCTGATGGACGCGACCGAGGCGATGGCGGCTGAGGTCATCCCGGCCATCGCGGCCGATCACCACCTGCGCCACATGCTGCACCGGATCGCCAACCTCGTCAGCGAGGGCGAGGGCTATGCCGCTGCGACCGAACGCAAGCTGGTCAACAACCACATCGCGCAGATCGTGGTCCACTATTTCGAGCGGAAGAAGATCCGCCGCGTCAGCGTCGAAGCGCGCCACCATGTCGGCCCGAGCCGCATCACCGTGTTTGTCAGCGTATTCCACGGCCGATCCGAGGCCACCCGCATCCTGGAGATTACATGAACCCGACCCTCAACGAGCTTGAGCGCGAGGCGCGAGCCACACGCGCGCTCATTGCCGACCTTGAAAGCCTGACGCAGAAGTTCGACCAGACGCTGGTCCGGGCCGAAGACGAGCGCAACCTGCACCTCGAAAAGATCGCGGCCGAGAAGGCGCATCTTGCCACGCTGATCGACACGGCGGCCTGCATCGTGCAGCACCTCGGCGCGGCTGTGCCGCCGATTGCCCAGCCCGAGGAAATCCTTGAGCCGGTCGTCGCCATCATTGACAGCCCGCAAGACGATCTGGTCGGCGCGATCCTGATGGCTGAGAGCCCCTTCGACGTGATCGCGCAGGACCATGCCGATGAGCTGGCCGCCGACGAGTTCCAATCCATCGGTGAGATCGCCGCCGAGGTGACCGCCGCTGTCGCTGCCATCGCCGCCGAGCCGCCTGCCATGCCCGACGCCACCGACGAGCCCGAGATGACCGACGAGCAGGTTGAGCGCCTTGAGGAGCAGACCGCTGCGGCGCTGGCTGAAGACGTGCGCGAGCGCGAGCTGGAGACCGTGGGCGAAGCACAGCGTCCCCGTCCGTTCATGTCGTTCGCGCGGGCCAATCCTTTCTCCTAACCACTGGGCGTGGTTCCCTCCCGGTTTCGGCCGGCAACTCAATCCCCGGCGCGGTCCTCCATCCCCCATCACCTGCCGCGTCGGGGAGCCTCTTTTCGGAGATCACATGCTCGGACTATTCCGTGCCACTGGCCACGTCCTCGCGGCCATGCCCTTCCTCGCCATCCCGATGGTGCTCTACATCCTCGCGGGCCAGTTCGGCTCGCATGACGCGCTGGTCTACGGCGCCAGGCTGCCGAGCGAGGCCTATGTCGGCCTGACTGCTGGCGCGGGGCTGGTGTTCATCGGCATCGCCTGCCTGATGCTGGAGGCCCTCAAGGCGACCCATACCGGCACGCGCGGCCTCGTGGATCAGACGCTGAGCGTGTTCCTGCTGGGCGGGGCTGGCGTTGCCTTCCTGCTGATCCCAGCGTTCGGGACCATCACCTTCGCCCTGCTGGTCGCCCTGCAACTCGCAGATGTGCTGATGGGGGCCGTCATCGGCATCAAGGTCGCCCGCCGCGACATCGGACTCAACGCCTAGCCATCAACGGGAGACACCCATGGCAGCACCGCAGACTAACACCACCAGCATCACCATTCCGAAGCCGAACTTCCCCTCCATCATCGAGGGCATCATCGACCTCGCCATCGTGGTCTTCGCGTTCAACGTGCTGGGCGGGTTCTTCCTGAAGGACGGCATTCCGCTCACGGACCAGATGACCGGCCTCGCCATGACCCTCGCCGGCACGGCGGTCGTGGTGAAGTGGGTGCTGTCGACTAAGATCTGGAAGCGGGGCTAGGCTTGGCGAAGGCCAAGAACGGCCCCGAGCCGCTTTGGAAGATTCGCCGGGGCGCACCGCGCCGGTTCGAGTCGCCCGAGCTGCTCTGGATCGTCGCTCAGGAATATTTCGAGTGGTGCGCGGCCAATCCGCTGCGCGAGGAGAAGCTGTTCGCCTACGAGGGCTGCGTCACCCGCGACTACATCACGAAGATGCGGGCCATGACCGAGCGCGGGCTGTGCATGTTCATCGGTATCGACCCGTCTACATGGTACAGCTACTGCAAGCGCGAGGATTTCCAGTTCGTCTGTGAGCAGATCAAGGCTGTGATCTGGGAGCAGAAGTTCACCGCCGCAGCGGCTGACCTCATGAACGCCAACATCATCGGCAAGGAACTTGGCCTGATTGATCGCAAGACCGTTGAGGGGCCGGACGGCGGGCCGGTGCAGACAGAGGCGATATTGAAGGCCGATGAACACCTCACTGGACTCCTTGACGAACTCGCTCGCCTCAAGGCCGGATCTGCAAAGCAGGGCTGACTGGCTACTGAAGGCCCGCCCT
>Ga0315901_10000880_pt1 | contig 43546 bp, 67 predicted proteins | sample LakEriMetagenome_10_FD_203761 | JGI IMG/M metagenome (GOLD analysis project Ga0315901, IMG submission 203761) | Freshwater fungal communities from buoy surface, Lake Erie, Ohio, United States - Buoy 2 MA116 | ecosystem: Environmental > Aquatic > Freshwater > Lake | place: USA: Lake Erie, Ohio...
CCGACCGCTGGAAGATCAGAAGCAAGACCTACGAAGGGATCGCAGCGGCGATGGCCGACCAGTGGGGCGCGTACATTGAGACTCCGCTACTGTCGGCGGTGTGAAGAGGCGTTACCGAGCGAAAGTGTTGCCGCTCGCGTGGTCTAATAAGGGTATGCCAACCGACCCGCACCTCTCCCGTCAGATCGGCACCGGCCTCGCTGCCGCCATGTCGGACCACACCTGGACCGACTCCCTGCCGGCCATCACGGCGGTCTACCGCCGGACGCCGGACTACAAGCTCGAGGATCTCGGCACGCTCAAGGTTTCGGTGGTGCCGGGTCCGGTGGCCGTCAACCAGGCCAACGAACGGGCTCCGCGCGGGTGCGACTTCTTCGAAATCACGCTGGGCGTCGTGATCGCCAAACACGTCGGCAGCGAGGACGACATCGCCGACCTCGAGGATCTCAACCAGGCGATTCTCGACGCGATCCGGTCGCACATCGTCGAGCCGGAGGACGCCCCGGAGGGGACCGATTGGAGCGAGCTGGCCCTGCCGATGCCCTATGACAGGGACGCCCTGCAAGACCGCAACGTGTTCATGTCGCAGATCGAGGTGACCTACCTCGTCCCGAAGGATAAGGTCGCCGCACCGCCGGCCGTGCTTGGGGGTGGCTGATGGGGGCCCTGCTGCCTTCGATGCCCAACCTAGGGGCCGGGCTGAGCCTCAACGCCGGCGCGAGGATTCCGGCCGGGATCAACTACGAGTATTTCTTCGACCGGTCGCGGGTCATCAACGCGATGTCGAAGGCAAAGCGGGCGGCCCTCTACAAGGGCGGGTCGGTGGTGATGCAGATCGCCCGCCGGTCGATCAAGCGGCAGGGCATGGCCCGGCCGAAGCTACAGGTGATGAACGAGAACCCGGACCAGACGATCCGCGACCTGATCGGCATGAGCGAGGCCAGCGGAAACCGCCGGCAGGCGAACCAGCTGCGGCGTAGGCTGCTCGAGATCCAGGCCAAGGCCCCGTCGGCTCCGGGCACACCGCCGCACACCCACCGCGGAAACCTCCGCGACCGGCCCGGCATCGTCTACGCCTACGATCCGACCTCGGAATCGGTGGTCGTTGGGCAAGGCTCGCCGAGCATCGCGTGGCTGGCCGCCCTGCACGAGTTCGGCGGCACCGAGCAAATGATCGGGTGGGCGTGGATCCCGCGGTGGCCGCGAAGCTACCGGGCCGGCATCATCGGCTACTGGCGCGTGGGCCGCAGCCCGAAGCGGCTCAACCGCTGGGAGCAGACGAGCTTCCGCGAGAACGTGCCCTATCCGGAGCGGCCCTACATGCGGCCCGCTTTCGCGAAGGCCATCTCGACGGGACGCATCGCCAAAGAGTTCGCCAACCGCTTCAAGGTCGGCGGGTTGTGACACACTCACCGGTATACTGACGTATAGGTGGCCAGCGAGCCGCCATACCGTCAACCGGCGAGGGCACAGTGGCCACGATCAGCCTCGGCAAGGATTTCACGATTTCGGGCGCTTTGTCGAACGTGAGCGATCTCACGCTCACCCACGGCGGCGACACGATCGACGCCACGACCCGCTCCGGCTCAAAGCCCGTAAAGCACGTCGAGGCGGGCCTGACCAAGATCACGCTTGAGGCCACGATCCTCGTGGACGACACCACGAGCTACAAGCTCGGGCAGAGCGTTGCGGTCACCTCATCTGCGTACAGCGGAACGGTGATCGTGCTCGACGCCCAGTACGACGAGCCGGACGACGGCGTCGTGAGCGTGAAGCTCACGCTCACCCCGGGCACGCCGCTCGACACGGCCGATCAGATCGACTTCATCTGACGAAAGGACAACTCCGCACATGCCTACGTACAAGATCGGCCGCAAGCAGATCACCACGGCCCCTGGCGTCGATAACGACGACATCAAGTCGGCGTCGCTCAAGGTTTCAGGCAGCGAGCAGGACGTGACGGTGTTCAAGGCCACGCCGCTCACCCAGATCGAAACGATGATCGGCCTCGTCGACATCACGTTCGAGATCGTTTGCACGGACACGGACGCACAGCGAGGCGACAGCGGCGCATTCGTCATCGGCGGCCTGGACGGAAGCACGATGCAGCTCGATGCCATCGTCACCGAGGTGAAGATGGGCGTAACGCCGAAGGGCATGCGGGAATACACGGTCTCCTACGGCATGAAGGCAGCCCCAGAGGCTTGACGCATGGCCCGCATCGTCCTCGGCCACAACCAAGTGATGACGCTCAATGGAGCGGCCATCCAGGGAATGCGGGACTTTGACCTCGACCTGTCCGGCAAGGAGTTCGACATCACCAACTGGCAGCACGCATGGACGAGCAGCATCGTCATCTGCGCGAGCGCCACGGTGAAACTACTCATCTACTGGGAAGAGAACTACGCGACCTTCGCAAGCAAGTTCAACAAACACCCAGCCACAGGCCAGCTCCTCACCTTGGCGGTCGCTGGGCTGTTCAGTGCCCAATTTTCGGTCAGCAACGTGCAGGTGAAGTCGCCGATCAACGGTAACGTCGCCTGGGAAGTCACGCTCAAGAGCATGGTGTACGGCACATGAGAACGTTCAAGACGAAGGATGGAGCCGAGTGGACGGTCGACGTGACCGTCGGCACCGTCAAGCGGTGTCTCGACGAAACGGGCCTGAAACTCACCGACCTGTTTGCGACAGATCGACAGGTTCAGGGTTTCTTCTCCGACGACGTGCAATTCTGCCTTGTGCTGGCTGCGGTGATCCGCCCGCAGCTCGAGGCCGCCGGCAAGACGACTGAAGACTTCCTGTCGGTCATCGACGGCACCTGCATCGAGCAGGCAGTGGAGGCGCTGATCGGCGAAGTTGCCGATTTTTTCCAGGAGCCCCGGAAGGGGCTGCTGAAGAGGATGCTGGCGAAGTATCAGGCCGCCCACGCAAAGGTTCGCGCCGAAGACCTCGCAAAGGTGGAGACGAAGCTGGAGACGATCGACTTCGAGACGTTGATCCGCCAGACCCATACGAGCTCTGCTTCGAGCTCGCAGGACAATGCGGCGTAGACCCGTGGCCGTACACACTGCGGCAGTTGGAGTGGATGGCCTGGGGCCGCAGTAACGAAACGTGGAATCACACGAGCAGCCTCATGGCCCTCTTCGCCGCGATGCACACCGATCCGGACAAGGGCACGCCGCCGCAGCCGGCCGATTTCCACCCGTACCTCCCCTCCCCTGAACTCCCTGAAGCCACGCCCGCCATGCTGCGGGCTCTCGGCCTGGGCAAGTTCGTGCCGAAGGAGGCGAAGTAATGGCAGCCGGTGCCGGTGCCGTTCGTGCGGGTGGAGCCTACGTTGAAATCTTCGCCAAGGACGGCGCGTTTCAGCAGGCGATGACCCGCGTGCAAAACAAGCTGAAGGCCGTGGGGACGGCCATGCGGCAGATGGGGACGAATCTGTCGCTGGGCGGGGCTGCGCTCGGGGCTCCGTTCGTGATCGCGGCCCGCGAGGCGGCGAACTTCACGCTGTCGATGGCGCAGGTTCGGGCCAACACGAAGGCCACCGAGGACCAGTTCGCCAAGCTCAACGCCGCCGCCCGGCAGATGGGCGTGCAGATGGGCCAGAGCCCGACGGAAGTGGCCAACGCCATGAACGAACTGGCGAAGGCCGGCGTGAACGCGGACGGCGTCATCGCCGGTATCGGGCCGGTGCTCGCCCTGGCCGCGGCCGACAACATGGAGCTCGCCCGTGCCGTCGAGGTCGTGATCGGCACGATGAGCCAGTTTGGGCTTTCGACCGGCGACTTCGGCAGCATCGCCGACCGGCTCCAGGCGGCGGCCAATGCGTCGGTGACGAGCGTGGACCTGATCGGCGAGTCGCTCAGCTACGTGGGCCCGCAGGCTCAGGCCGCAGGCCAATCGCTCGACGACGTGCTCGCGGCCATGGGTGCCCTCGCACAGGGCGGCATCCGCGGCAGCATGGCCGGCACGCAGCTCGCCCGCGTGCTCGAGGCGATGACCTCCGAGGAGGCCAAGTTCAACGCCCTGGGCGTGAGCGTGCGGGACGCCACCGGCAACCTCCGGCCCTTCATGGACGTGATCCGCGACCTCGGTGGCGCGACGGCCGGCATGAACAACGCCGACCGGCTGGCGGCCTTCATGGACATCTTCGACATCCGCGGGGCGAGGGCCGCGATCACGCTTTCGAATCTGGGCGGCGAGTTCGCCCGGATCATGGGCGAGATCCAAAATTCCGCAGGAGCGGCCAGCGGCAAGGCGGCCCAGGTGCTCGACTCGTTTGGCGGTGCCGTCCGGCGGCTGGGAGCCCTGTTTGCCGACCTGAAGATCGCAACGATCACGAGCATGGGCGAGACGGCAACGGCCACTGTCAACGGCCTCGGCCGGATGCTGCAAGTTGTCACGATGTTCATCGAGCGGAACCCGCAGCTCGTCGCCACGGTTGCCGCGGTCGCCGGCGGCATGCTGGGGCTCGGGGCCGCGGCCATCGTCGGAGGCATTGGCCTGCAAGTGATGAGCAAGGGAGCCAGCCTGATCGCCGCCGGCGTGCGGCTGCTCCCGGCCCTGTTCACACCCGCTGGACTCGCCGCCGCGGTGTTTGCCTCGGGCGTCACGGCGGCGATCGTGATTGGCCGTCAGTTGAGCCCGACGTTTCGCCGCGAGACCGACGCGATCGGAGCGGCCCTGTCGAGGCTCGACTTTGGGGCCGCGTTTGGTCTGCTCCAGGCCAACATGAACATCGTGCTGACGAGGATCGTCGCCGGATGGGACATGGCATTCCGAGACATCCGCACGCTCGTCACGAATGCCGCGGCATTCATCGGCGACAAGCTGGCCGATGGACTCGACCGGTTCATGGGCCTTTTTGGGGCCGACATTCTCACGCTCCAGAGCGGCTTCCAAAAGCTCGGGCTCTACTTCCAGGCGGCTTTCGATTGGAACTTCGCCATCAACGGGCTGCGCCGGGCATTGAAGGAGGTCGATGCCGAGGTGGCCCGTGCCCGCGAGCGGGCCCCGACGGCAGACGCCCGCGCGGCAGACCGAGACGCGGCTCGTGGGGCGGCTGCCGGGAAGCGGCAGGCTGCCGACGATAAGAACGCACAAGGTTGGCTCGACACGATCGCAGAAATGCAGAAAGACGCGGACCGCGCTCGCGACCGGGCCAACGGTGTGGTGCGGGGAAGCATTGAGGCCACAGCTGCCGGTGGTGCCGCCGCAGCGGCTGCGGTGGATCGTGGCGTGATGCCAGTGGGTGCCACCGCTGATGACAAGGCTGGGGCGGCTGGCGGAAGTCGATCGGTCGGCACGTTCGGCTCCGGCGAGGGCCTCGGCATCGGGCCGGAACTGAACACGCTCGAAGACTCGTCTAAGGCCACGGCCGAGAACACCGCCCAGATGGTGCAGCAGTTGGCCAACCGCGACGAGATCGAGGCCCAGATCGCCGCCTTGCGGGCCAAGGCCGCCGGCGGGGCCCTGGACGCGATGCCAAACCCAGACGCCCTCGACCCCGCCCGCCGGACGGCTCCCGGCGTGATGCCAGACACGGCGGAGATCGAGGCCCAGATAGCCGCCTTACAGCAGCAACTTGCCATGGGGGCGGTGGCAGGCTCGCCGGCGGCAACTGCCATGGGGGCCGTGAGGACCGCCCTGCCTGCCGTAGGACCGGCAACTGGCGGCTCTGTTGCGGCAGGCGCATCGGCACCAGCAATCGAACGACAGGCCGGCGGCGTGCAGGCAGGCATGCAGGTGTTTGAGGAACTGCGAAGGCTCAGCCAAGTCACGAGCGACGGACTCAATGCAGTTGTGCAGGCAGTCGCGCAAGGAACGGCCGCGACCGTCGCCAACGGACAAATCCTGAAGGTCATCGCCAACAACACGGCTCGCACCGGGGAAACGTTTGCATGAGCGTGGAAGTTTGCTACGAGCTTCAGGATTCAATGTCCGGCTCCGTCACCAACGAGATGGAGTCTGGCGAAACCCTCGAGGTGAAGCGGCGATACCTCATCGGGCGATGCTTTGGCTTCAACGACTGCGTCACTCAAATCAGCCTCTACGCACCGCCATACGTGCTGAGCGACGGAGCCGGAATTTTCTGGGTGCGGAAGCGGCTCGACGTGGCCGGCGTCGGAAACCGCTACTTCGACTGCACGGCGACCTACCAGACGCTGGTTCCGAAGTTTGACAACAACGACAGCGGCGGTGGTGGCGGCGGCGGCGGCGGAGGAATTGAAAAACCGCAGCCAGGTGGAATCGCGTGGGACACGACAGGCCATACGGAACGGATCTATCAGGCCCTCGAGGAGACGAAGTATCCGGAGGATCCGGAAACACCAACCATGGAGGGCGCTATCAACGTGTCTGGTAACGCCGTCGAAGGCATCGACGTCGTGCGCCCCAGCATGCGGTATTCGGAAACGTGGATTTTGCCGGCGTCTATTGCACTGTCTGACGCATTCGTGGGAGCCGTTCACAAGCTCACTGGCACCGTGAACAACGCGAAGTTTCGAGTGTTTGAGCCCGGGGAATCACTATTCATGGGAGGCCGCTGCCAATGGCAGGGAGACCAGCCGTATGCCCCGGTGACGTTTGAGTTTGAGTGCCGACCAAACCAGATGGCACCAAACGCAGAGTGGTATACGCCTGGCATTGGCTACACCATCCCAAAGGAAGGCTGGGAATACATCTGGATCAAATACGAAGACGCGGTGAGCGGCAGCACGCTCATTCGACGGCCAAAGTACGTCTACAAAAACAAAGTCTTTGAGAAAAAGAACTGGTTTGCCGAAGGGTTGCTAATTGCAGACCCTGCCAAGAAGGTCGGCAGGGCCAGGGCTGGCGTCCAAGGTCAGCAGGCTCCGGCCGGCGGCGGCAACATCGCGTGAGGTGGTGACTGATGGCATCTGACCCACGTCACAACGTTCTGCCAGGGCAGCGGCTTCGGCTAGCCGCCGAGCAGGTGAACGGACTGAATCGCCTGCTGCGGGTAAACGCTGGATTTGGCGGCAGTGGAATACCTTCCGGACCACACGCTCCGTATTCGTGGATATACGCAAGCAGCGCGGCGGCAGTACCGCGATGGGGCGTGAAGGCAATCACCGGCATGGCCGTCGTTCCAACGAACACAGACAGCGATGCCGAGACGGTTCAATTTCAAGAGGTGCCGATTGCCACAATCGACAACCCGACTTCTTCAACAACTGCGTTTTGCGTGGCGATTGAGCCAATCGCGGCCAACGGCATCGGGCGAGTTGCCGTTGCTGGGGTTGTTCAGGTCCGCGACGAAGACCTTGAGTCCCTTGCGATCAAGTCCGTGATCTGGAAAGGTTCGGATTGGTCGCTGGTAATGCTTGGCGATGGAGGGGCGAGATTTGGAGAAGTGTCGTCGGCCTGGAATAAAGGTGCCGTGGCAACCGTGACGCGACTGTACCCAGACGGGAGCGAATACACGCCGTCGCAGACATTTTCGGCGTTGAACCAGTTTGCAACCCTGGCTGCACCGGCGGAAGCGGGTACGCGGTTTGTGATGTGCACCCTTGTCGAAACGACGTGGATGCTCGTCGCTGCGGAGTGCTGAGATGTTCCTACCCGGCACGCCATGCGGATGCTGCGGCGGTGGCGAGCCGCCATGCCAGCCATGCCCCCGCTGCGCTCCGCTCTGCCTCACGGCAACGTTCTCGGGTTTCGCCCACGGCACCGAGAACTGCAACGAGTGCTCGTTCCTTGACAACGTGACGTTCCAGTTGAAGCGGCCGCCAGACCCGACACTGTCGGTAACGGCGTCGGTGCCATCAGCGACCGGATCGGGAGCGACGTTCTCGGTCACAACGGCCCGTAGCGCGACGGACGGCAGCTACGCCGTGACAGGAATCAAGCTCACCAACGGCGGGGCGAACTACTCCATCGGCGACAAGGTCGTGTTTTCGTCAAATGGCTGCATCACAGAACAGCCAGAGGCGACGATCACGATTGCCACGACGCAGCCGGCGGCGACTTCGCTGCGGATGACGCCGGCTGTAGTGCCTTCAGGCATGAGTGTTGCCAGCGTCCCGGTAACGTATGAGCAACAGGCCGCAGAAGACGGCAACCCGTACTGGCGGGTTGCAAGCATCGGATCGGCGATTGGAGGGTCTGGGTACACAGAAGGGGCCACCGTCACGCTGACGCCAGCGATTGTCTACATACCATCGACATTTAGTTATGTACCCGAGCCGGGCGTGGTTGTTCAGGAAGCCGCCACGGTGCGGATCACGCAGATCAACCGCGCCGCCCCGACATTCGGCGTCCGCATAAATCGCGCTGGCGGTGGCGCGTTCGACGGCGGGCTGGTTGTGGGCCGCACGCAAGGAACCGACGCGAACGGACGCGAGGTGTGGTCTGTCTCGTCTGTCGGGATTGGGTGGTGGTTCCCCAGCGACTTCACCGCGTCTGACACCGTCTCGTTTTACATGACCGGAACCACTGCGACCACGGTACGGGCAGCGACGGCAACGATAGCCGTGAATGAAAGCGGAGCTATCACATCGTTCACGATCACTGACGGTGGCGAGTATTACGACACGAATGGGCGTCCAACTGCCGTCGAGCTTCTCACCGCTGGCCGCTACTACAAGCCGGGTGTCATCACGGCGGTTAAGCTTGTGGATGGCGGTCAGATATTCGGGCAGAACGCCTGCGAGTATGTCAGCGATCGCGTGTGTTCAGTCTGCCCAGACAACTACGGCGGCACGCTTCAGATGTCGTTGAGCCTTGGTGCGACGAATCACACGATGACAGTCGTGCGGAGGGCGGCGAACAATGCGGCAACAACCTTGCTGTCGGGATCGCGGCCATCGCTTGACGACGAGGGCAACCCAATCCCTTGCACCGACCTGACGTTCGACGCCGAACACTTCTCGGGACAATACTCGTGCATGACGAATGGCACGGTGACGATTGCCGAAGGGGAGTGCGGGGAGTCGTCGCAAAGTGGGTGCGACTTGCCAGAACAGATAACCCTAACGCTGTCCGGCATGGGGGATATCTACGTCTGGGGGTCGCGTAATAGCGGCGTCGTTGGAATGCAGCCGTGTCCAGACCCGGCTGGAGGCACTTACGAGAGAGACGGCCAGCAGTGGCCGAATTTCGTTCCTTACAGTCCATTTTGCGACCAATGCGGAAAGACCTACACGATGCTGCTTCGTGGCGGCGGCACGTTGTCTGGCATAAGCGGATGGAGCGGCAGCCTTGTTCAGCAGGACTGCACGGTAGTCCTCGACCGCCTGGAAGGCTGCGGAATTGAATACACGGGCTTTATGCCGTTGCCGCCTAGCGAGTCCGGCTTCTCGGGGAATTTCACATCAGTCAGTTGCGGCGGCGGGCTGGACGTTCCGGTCAGTGTTTCAATAGTGCCGGTCGGCCTTGCAACCACCGTAAACATTGCCGCGCCGACAAATGCTGGATTCGCAGCAACGGCCGAGGTTACGTCAGTTGACGGCGAGGGCGGCATAACTGGAATCACGATCACGAATCCAGGCGAAGGCTACGCCCGCGAAATCTTCACGCGGACAGAGCCAGACATGACCGTCACGTTGTCTGGTGGCACTGGCAGCGGGGCCGCGCTGACGGCCACGCTGACGCAGAGCGGCACCGGCGAGTCGGCGACGTGGGGCGTGAAGTCCGTAGCCGTCAAAAATGGCGGCACCGGATACGCCGGAAACGAAGCGGTCGTGTTCACGCCAGAAGAAGGGGCGACAACGGACTATCCGGCATCGGCCTATATCGTGACCGGGCGAGTCGAGCCAACGGTAAAGGCGTCTGTTTCTGGCGGTTCGGGGGCTAGTCTTTCCGTCACGCTCGGGCAATCAACGGACTGGAACGGCCTCGATATTTGGAGCGTGTCGTCGGTCACTGTAACCAACGGTGGCACTGGCTATACAGACGGCACAAACGTCACGTTCACCGTGACTGACGGTACGGAGGTCTACGGCGCGTCGGCCACGATCAGTACTGTGCGAAGCCAACCGGACGTAACCGCAAGCCTGCCGTACAGCAGCGGAAGCGGTGCGGTGCTGGCCCCGTCGCTGTCGGCGTCTGGCGACTCGTGGACGGTGTCGTCGGTCGCCATCACCAACGGCGGCAGCGGATACAGCCAGTGGGATCAGGTGCTTATCTCCACGGGCGACATTGAGGCGTCTGGCTCGTACCTCTACGTCTCGTCGGTCGATGGCAGCGGGGCCATCACTGGAATTGGCATTTCGCAGGGTGGTTCGTATTACCGCGATACTGGGGTGATTTCGTCGGTCAATTTCCCGTGGTATGGCGGCGGCGGCGAATACTACAAATCGACTGGAATTATTGAGTCGGTGACGGTCTGGGAGCCAGGGTCGTATTACCTGTCTGAATCGACTGGCACGGCTGATGTTGACGAGCCGGCCGTGTTTATTATCAGCCTCGTAGGCTCTGGAGCGGAGGCGACCGCGACCGTAGATGGCGAAGTCGGCTCGCCGACGTTCGGGCAGGTTACGTCAATCTCTGTTACGCAGCCGGGGTCCGATTACAAAACGTCTGGCACCGGGTGGGGGCTGACAATCAACTCGCCTGTCGGGCATCTTGCGACGCTGACTGGCAACGAGACGCCACCAACGCCAGACCCACAAGACCCTCTCGATTGCGGTCATTTCTGGGACAAAAGAGAGCCGTATCAAAACCGCGTCTCGCTCAATCCATGCCCAAGCGAACTGCTGTCAAAGGACTACAGCATGGCGTGGGGTGGGTCGTCGCCTCACGGCGACGCTTATGGAGACGGCCTTGAAGGGGCCGAGTGGTGCCACACCATCGTGCAGGTGCCGACCTTCTACGGAAACGCGCCGCGCTGGGATGTCACGTTTTTCGACTTTGGAAACGGGCCAATCAAATGCACGATCGCTCCGTCATAACGCCATGCGACTTTCGCCGCGATGATGATGCGTGGCTTTGCGGCGTGTGCGGCAGGCGAGTGCGGCTTCAGTCCGAAAGGCCGCCTGTTGCCGTATGCCGGATGAGCCAAGGCTATGGCGCTGCCAGGGAAAAGCCGACTCGCAGGCCACTCCCAGGCGACGAACTTGCCGCCATCCTCCGAGATTGGCTTGGCATCGAGGCCGACGCTGGATGCGGGTGCAAGTCGATGGCGTCGCGAATGAACGCCCTTGGCCCCGACTGGTGCGAGTCTGAGGCGGGCCTAGCGGAAATACTCGGCGTCATGCGGACGGAGCACGCCAAGCGGTGGTCAGACGGCCGCACGCGGCTGCCGTGGACTGACTTCGGGGCGACGCAACTGGTGCTGCTCGCCTGCCGCAGGGCCGGGGCGAAGGCAAAAGACTGATTCCGGCATTGACCACGTTTTCAGGTGTGGCAGTCTGTCATGCGACACCCCCACCTGCGGAGGAGCGATGGGAAAGCCGAACGCCGTCGAAATGGTCCTCGCACATCTGCCGGGCCCGCGGCTGCTCGGATGGTGGCACCGGATCGATCCCAAACACCAGCCGACGCTCGACGAGCTCGAAGCCGCATGGAAGGCCGGCAAGCTCGGCACGCGGCTGGCTCCGGCGGCGGATGCGATCGCAAAGACGCTGAAGGAACTGGGTATTGCGACCGTGCAGCGACAGGGGGTGCAGAATTGGCTCCGACGAAAAGCGTAGTTGCCAAGGCCGCGGTGGCGGCCGGTGACATCACGATCGAAGAGGTCAACACGAAGGACACCGAAGGCGGCTGCCGTGAGGCCCGCAGTGTGTCCACGCGGATCCGCACAGTCGACGACCTCCTGAGGCACATCGAAGCCGACCTCACCAAGTTTGAGGTGGCGACGAGCGAGGCTACGAAGTGGGAGGGTCTGACGGCGGACAAGGCCACTGGCGAGCCGGTGGTGACCGAGCTGCACCGCGTGTTCGTGCGGCTGAAGCCGCGGCCTGGGCCGACCGTTCGGGAATGCGTCGAGGCGATGATTCAGGCGGCGAAGGGTGAGATTCGCCAGCCAATTCGCCCAAAGGCCAAACGAGAGAAGCATGCCGACGGCTGGGCAGTGCTCATCGTGGCCGACCCCCACTTCGGCAAGTATGCCTGGCGGCGGACGGCCGGGGCAGACTACGACCTCGACATCGCGGCGCGGCTCGTGCGCGAGGCATCGGAACAACTGCTCGAGGTCGCGGCCGTGCATGCCCCGGAGCGGATCACGGTGGCAATGCTTGGCGATGTCTTCCATTACGATTCGCCGCACGGCACCACCACGGGCGGCACGCCGCTGGAACGAGACGGACGGCTGCCGAAGATGCTCGGCACCGGCACCGACGCGATGCTCGCCCTGGTCGATGCGGCTTCCGGCGTGGCCCAGTGCGACACGCTGGTCGTCGCCGGCAATCACGACGAAGCGATGACGTTCGCCTTTCAGCGCATCCTCGCCGAGCGGTTCCGAAACGATAAGCGGGTGCGGGTCGAGGGGGAATTCACGCCGCGGAAGTACCTGACCCACGGCCGAAATCTTTTGGGCTTTACCCACGGCCACACGAAGGCCCGCAAGAAGCTGCCGCAGCTTATGGCGATCGAGGCCGCCGACCGGTGGTCTAAGTGCCCATATCGCGAATGGCACACCGCCCACCTCCACCACCAGGCCGCAGAGGTCACGCGGCCGATCGACACGATCGACGGCGTGATCGTGCGGACGGCCCCGGCCATCTGCCCGGCAGACGATTGGCACGCGAGCGAGGGCTACATCGGCCCGCGGCAGGCGATGGAACTGTTTCTCTACGACACGGCCGGCGGGCTGGCGTCGATGCACGTGGCCGGCCCGAGGATGACGACGCGATGAGCAACATGGACGAAATCAACCGCACGCTCCGGGAGGCCGTCGCGGCCCGGATGGCGGCTACGGCTGCAAAGGATGCCGCCCAGGCTGCGGCCATCCTGCCCGACGTGCCGCAAGCGTTTCTCGACTCGATCGCAGGCATCGAACTGACGCCGGTCCAGCCCGTCGAGGTCCGCGAGCCTGAGCCGTTCCTGCTCGGCGCGACAATGCCAGAAGGGCAACTCGCCGCCGCCTGGGCCGGGATCCGCGAGAAGGCCGACCGCACGCGGCAGATGGCCCGCGAGCCGGAGGCCGCCGCGGAGACGGCCGAGCTGGTCTGGTCGGCCGACGCCGGCGTGGAGGCCACGGTCATCGGAATCACCGGCCGGGCCGGGGCCGGGAAAAACGCGGTCGCGTCCATGATCCCTGGAGCGTTCGTGATCGGCTTGGCCGATCCGCTCTACGCCATGCTCTCGACCATGCTCGACATTCCGGAGGCGATTCTTCGGCAGCGGAAGTTCAAGGAGTCGCCGATCCCGTGGGTTGGCAAGAGCGTGCGGCAGCTGCTCCAGACTCTCGGCACGGAATGGGGTCGCGGGCACGTGTGCGACGACATCTGGATCAGGCTCCTCGATCGGCGGATCACGAAGCTGATCGAGTCCGGCATCACGACGATTGCCGTGGCCGACGTACGGTTTGAAAACGAGGCCGACTACATCCGCCAGGACCGCGGAGGGAGCGTGTGGCATGTGCTGCGGCCAGGGGTCGAAGGGCCTGCGGAGCACGCGAGCGAGCACGGCATCATGCAGGCAATCTGGGACCGCGTGATCGACAACGACGGCACGCTCGACGATCTGCGCAAGGTCGTGCTCGAGGCGTGGGGGCCGGAACTCTAGGCGGCCTACTCCAGGCCCGCGACGACGGGGAGCACTGCAACCATGGGCAAACGTGGACAAACGTACAATGGTGGTAGGAGAGCCGACGTGATCTCACGGGCCCGAATCAACGAGTCGATGTTCCGCCACACGGCTCACGGCCGGGAGGCTCTCGCGCCCCCGGGCGAAGGCGGCGAGCACGTTCACTACCAGCCAAAGAAGTCGGTCGGCATCGGGTGCATCACGAGCCGGCCGAAGCCCACGGTCACCTTCTTCGAGGTGCTCGCTTACGAACTGGGCTGCAACGTCGACACGGCAAAGAAACTCTGGGAACAAGGGCTCATCAAATGACCACAGGATCGATCGCAAACCCGCCGCTCGCCGCCGCCAGCCACTACACCGACATCGCCCAGCGTGTCTCCGCGTTCCTGCAATCCGCGAAGGCGGCCGCCGCCGACGGCCTGTCGTGGCGTGAGTTCGGCGAGCTGCTCGTGGCGCTGCTGCGGGTGAGCTGCGAAACGCTCGACCACGTGAGCGGGCTCACCGGGGCCGAGAAGAAGGCGATCGTGCTCGAGGCGGCCGGCAGCCTGTTCGACCTCGTCGCCGATAAGGCCGTGCCGTCGGCCGTGTACCCGCTCTGGGTGCTCGCCCGCCCGGCCGTCCGTTCGCTCGTTCTCGCAATCGCGAGCGGTGCCGTGGAGCAAGTGCTACCGCTCGTGAGGACCGCCTGACATGCCGCTCCAGGCGATCGAAAACATCCGGCTCCTCGCCGAGTGGGCTCCCCTGCTCGGCTACGCCCGGCGGTTCTCTGCCGAGACCGACGCCGGCAAGCGAAACGTCATCATCGGCGACGCCCTCGAATGGCTGGCGTCGAAGACCGAAAGCCGGGTCGATGACGAATTGGCCGGCCACGTGGCCGCCATCCTGAAGACCGCGGAGGGCGCGGCCCTCGTCCGCTGGTTCGTCGCCCTCGCCGCCGATCTGGAGAAGACGCCGTGAACTACTTGACGATAGCCCAATACGCCCTCGCCGCGGCATGCGTCGGCTACGGCCTGATCCTGCTCGCCACCAAGGGCGGCCAGTGGATCCGCGGACTGCTCGGCCGCCGCCGCGAGCGGGCCCCGGTGGACGACCTTCGGCTCGTGATCGACCTCGCGGCCCGGCTCCGCGACGCCGGGAAGACGCAGGCCGTGGCCGTGTGCCAGCAGCTCCTCGACGAGCTGCTGAAGCCGGAGGCACCGAAGCCGTGAGGCCGTTCGCCTTCATCGTCGCTGGCCTGCTGCTGCTCACTCTGCCGCGTGTGGAGGGCTGCCGCGCCACGACTCAGCAGACAGCCGGGCCGGCAACCGCCGCTGTGTACGTCTACGAAAAGGACGACCACGCGATCCCGGCCTACGTGACCGTGGCGGTCAACCGGCTGAACCGTGAACGGAAGATCGTGGCCACGCTCCTCGAGGACGACACGACCAACGGCGACGGAGAGATTCCGACGCAGTATCGGCTCGCCCTGGAGGCGGCCCGCAAGGCCGGGCTGCCCGCGGTCGTGGCCCTGGCTGGCGGGCAGGTGATCCGCGTGACGCCGGCCCCGGCGAGCGAAGCCGCGGTGATGGAGGCCGTGCCGTGATTGACCCCTCCCTGATCGACTTCTTTCCGCACGAGCACGACGGCTACCCGGCCGAGCTGGCCGCGGAGGACACGACCGACGCTCTCCGCGACGCATGCGGGGACGCCTCGCGCGAGTTCCCGGAGTCGCTCTGGATCGAGCCGCGCGACTGGGTCGCCAAGGCCCGTGAGAACGACGCGGCCGGATCGTGGGGTATGAACTTCCTCGACCGGTTCACGAACCAGAATCCGACCCACGAATGCACGTGCCACAGTCTCCGGGCGAACGCGGAAGCGGCCCGCAACCGGGCCCGCGGCGTGAACTACGGCGGCCCGAAAAAGGACTTCCGTTACCAGGAATCGAAAGACTTCGGGTCCGTCTGGCTCTCGCCGCTGTCGGTCTATGCGGATGCCAACCCGCGGAAGTGGGGCGGGGCCAACGTCCGGGCCGTGCTCGAAATCGCCGTCCGTCGCGGCATGCTCCCCGAGACGGTGCAGCCGCGCGACTACCAGTTCAAGCATGCGATCGTGGGCACGTCCGGCAAGGGCGGACTCAACCAGGCCGGCGGGCCGTGGGTGTCGGTGTCGCGGTTCCCGGAGGGCTGGGAGGAAACCGCCAGGCAGTTCCGCCCGCTCGAGGTGATCTTTCCCGAGAGCTATGAGCAGGCCGTGTGCCTCGTGCTGCACGGCCTGGTCGTGAGCGTGGGCCGCAACGGCCACGCGGTGCCGTGGGCCCAGTGGATTCCCGATCAACGGCTCATGGCCTACCCAGACTCCTACGACATCGTCCGCTACGACTCGGAGCGCACTGCCCGCTCCGCGTGGAAGGGGTCGTTTGCGATCGCGTCCATGACCCTCCCCGACGACTGGAGCAAGCCAGCATGATCGCGATCAAAGCCGACACCCGGCCGTTCTTCCGTGCTCTCCGGCGGGCTGCCGCACTGCTCGCCGTCTGGGCCGCCACGGTCGCCGCGGCCAACCCGTGCGAAAACTGCCACGGCGATCGAGTTGTCGGGCGCGGGCCTGTGCGGTTCGTGTGCCCGCTCTGCGAAGGGGCTGGCGTGCTCTCCGCTCCGCCTGCGCCCCCGGCTCCGCCGCCAACTGCCGTGGCCGGCGGCCCCCGCCAGGCCGTGCCACGAATCATCTGCGGCTCCGGCCCAAGCCTCGACTGCGGTTCCGGCGTGCTCGTCGGGGTTCGCGATCGACAGGCCCTCGTGCTCACGGCATGGCACGTCGTCCGTGGCCAGCGCGACGCGATCACCATCCGCTGGCCGGACGGCAGCTCAGCCCCGGCCCGCGTGGTGGCCAGCGACGACGCCTTCGACCTGGCGGCCCTCGTGACGGCTGCCACGGAGGCCGCCCCGGTGCGGCTTGCGCCACGACCACCGGCCCCGGGCGACAGCCTCACGATCGCCGGCTACGGCCCGCCGCCGTTCGCCTACCGAGAGGTCACCGGCAAGATGACCCAGTTCCTCGCGCCAACCGGCCGTCACCCGATGCACATGGTCGAACTGCGGGCCGGCGCGAGGAAGGGCGATTCCGGCGGGCCCGTGTTCAACGCCGACGGCGAGCTGGCGGCCGTGCTGTTTGGCAGCAATGGCGAGATCACCATTGGCAGTCACGCCACCGAAATCCGGTCGCTCCTCTCGCGTGCGAAGTGGCCGACCGACTGCCCGGACGGGAGGTGTGCCAAGCGATGAGTTCGACCGACCTCGAGGAGCACGTCTGGCAGGCCCTTTCGGCCTACCCCGTCCGCCGGTCCCTGCTCGGGCGAGAGCGGTGCGACGCCGTCGTGGCGACCGCTGTCGACGAGTCACCAAAGGGCAGCGAATCGCTGTTCGCCGGCCACGACAGCGCGGCCATGCGGGAGCGGTGGGAGCAGCGCGTCCGTCTCGTCTACCGGGATCGCTGCGGCTCGCCACTGTTGTCGATGCTCCTGTTCTGGGCAATCGGAAAGATCGTGGAGATCATCGTTCAGCGGTGGTGGGAAAAGCAATGACGCAACGGACAAGTGACATGATCGACGTAGGCATCCGCGTGGCCCGTGAATTTGGTTTCCCCTGCCTGATGCTGGGCCTGCTGCTATTTGGCCTCCGCGAGGCCGCACAGGCCCTCCACCGCACGGTCGTCGTTCCGGTGGTCGAATCACACTCCGCATTCCTCCGCCAGACCACCGCCACACTCGAAGGGCTTGGCCGCACCCAGGAGCAGCAGGCCGAGACGCTCCAAGAGCTGGCTGCCGGCCAGCGTGAGATCCTCGAGATCGTGGTAGGCCGCGACAAATGACGCAAACAGACGCCCCTCTCTCCCAGCTGCAAGCCCACATCCGCTACCGGCTCGCCCACCGGGTCGAGGCGACGGGCGCGTGGCGGATGGACGAACTGACGCGGCTCGTGATTTGGCACTGGCCGCATTCGCACCTCGACGCCGCCGACCGGGCCGGGGGCCGCCGCCACAAGGCGGTCGATCACGCCATGGCTCTCGTGCGGGCCCAGGTCCGCGAGCGATGGGAGGCGATGCACGGCGTGGGGCCGCTCTGGGGCATGGTGCTTGCCGACACCGTCGGCGGCATCTGCGAATGCGTGCTCGATCTCTGGTTTGCCGACACGCGATGGCGTGATCGTCTAGAAGAAATGAGAGAGGTGATTTGATGAGTTTTTCCATGCAGGGCTCCGTGCAAATTGTCCCGCGACTGACGGACGGGAACGCCACCGTGCAGGTGAACGCAAACCGGCAGCTCGTCTTCATCGACGGCACGGGTGCCGGCGAGGCTGATGCCTACTGGTCCAAGACATACGAAATCTCAGCCGGACAATCGCAGGCCGTTGACCTTCGTGCCCTGGTGGTAACCGTGCTGGGCGCAACCGGCACGCTGGTTCTCGACACGGTGAAACATTTGCTCGTGTTCAACCAATCGGCTGACACAAGCCTGACCGTCGGCCCCGGTGCCGTCGATGGCTGGGACGGCCTCGCCGGAGACATTCCTGTCGGCCGATCCGGGACGCTGATGCTTCACTCGCCTGTGTCTGGTGTGGCTGCATCGTCTGTAAGTAGGACTGTTGCAATCACAAACACCGACGTGGTCCACACGTTGAACGGCAACACGACCAGCGGCCAAAAGGCGATCACTGGCCTATCATCCACAACGAGCCTCGAGGTGGGGATGCTGGTGGCCGGAACCGGTATTCCGTCGGGAGCGACGATCGCAAGCATCACCAACGGCACCTCGGTGCAGCTGTCGGCCAACGCGACTGCGACCGGCACGGGCGTGTCGCTCACGTTTCGTCGGCCTCCGGCGACGGTCGAGATCCACGTAGTGGGCGTGGAAGACTGATAAACTGGCGGTAGCAGCGTGGAGAAGCCCAGTTGTTCTCGCCGGCCTCATAAGCCGGAGATCGTCGGTGCGAATCCGACCGCTGCCATTCAAATCCCGAGCCGCTGAAACACGCGGCCGGGTCGCCGGCGGGAGCCCCCATCCACGCCGCTGCGGCCGCTGCCGGGTGGGGGCGAAGCCCGGCAGCGGCACCAATTCAACACACCGGGCCCGCCTCTCGCCCACTGCCGGGGGCTGACGCGGATCAAGGCCCGGTCAGTTCAACGCCCGGCGGCGGCCGGCAGGCCCCGCCGGGTGTTGGACATCCGGCGGACAACTGGCGTGACACTGGCGTGACGTGTCACGCCAGTTTTTCAGCGACGCACGGTGGTTTTCGCGTTTTTGGCGTGACATCGGCCGGACATCCGGCGGACAAAAGTGTTGGCCAACAGTGTTGGATTGTTGGGCATCGGATATTCAACGTTGAACATGATGCTCAACGATTCAACGCCACTACCGCCAGACCGCCACGACGAGCTCGATCAGGTCGTGGATTGCCCGGGCCAGCCGGGAGTCGGTGCCGAGCTCCTGGCCGATCCGGATCAGGACCAGGGCGTGGAGGATCGACGACCAATTCAGGTGTGGCATGGGACACCCGCGAGCAACTGAGCAGGAAATCCAGCCACGGCAACCTCGCACGGGCTGACGATCCATTCGTACCGGCTGCCGTCCGGATGCCGCGACGGCGGGAGCACGCTCTGCGCCGCCCGTCCACCGATCCGGACCTCGAGGTCGTCCACATGCACGACGGCCGAGGCCGGCATCCACGGCTCCCAGCGGAAGAGTCGATGCTCGCCGCGGGACGACCGCCACGTGGGCGTGGGGATGTCGAGCACGCCGAATGCCGACAGCTGCTCCCGGCCGGCTTCGGCGTCGAACTCAACGTCGATCACCCCGGACGCCGGGCCGAGCAGGAGCCCGACGTTCGATCCGGCGGCGAGCCACTGATTGACATACGTCAAGTCGCCGGTGGCTTTTGTCTGCCATGCGACCCCGACGGGCCGTTTTTCGCCACGGGCCAGCCGCACGAAGCGGCAGCCGATGGACGCGAGGTGTGCAAGTTCTGCGGTCATGCTGCGGCCTCCTTCACCATAGCGGACTCGATCATCCGCACGGCCTCGCGTGCGGTCACCCACGTGCCGGGCTCCAGGCCGGCATCGGGGCAGACAACGGAATAGGCGGCCGGCCCAGGCTGCCAGCCGAGCCGGCCTGTCGGCATCATCGTCTCGACGAACGGCCGGCGGCAGTACACGTGGATGTCTTCGCGGCCGACCCAGCGGCACTCGCCGGAGGCCAGCCGGCAGACGGCGGCGGTGATTGCGGAGGCGGTCATGCTGTGGCCTCCAGTTCGCCGCAGAGGGCGAGGAACGCGGCCGACTCCATGCGGGCCTGGGCGACCCGCATGCAGGCGTCGAACACGATGTCGGACTCCGGGCGGAAGTCGGGCATCAGGCCGCACATCACATCACGGATCTGGTCGTCGGTCATGGCTTCGATGCGGGCGGTCATGGTTTCGGCGGCGGTCATGGGTTGGGTTCCGTGGTTTTGGGGTGGTGTTGCCCGCCGGCCCCGTGCCGGCGGGCGTGGAGGTCAAGCGGCCGTGCATCGAAACTCGCGGACATCACGACCAAGGCCCATCGTGCAAGTCCAATCCTCGGTCATTCTGTTGCCATGCCACCGATAGCACTTGTTGACGGTAATGATTGCCGTCGCAATCTCGGCTTCAGTTGCGGCCCGCCAAACATCGGAACCAAGCTGGCGAACTTCATAGGTCTTTGTTGATGAGGTCATCGTTTTGTCTCCATGCTTGTCGGCCGCGGGTCACTCGCCCGCGTCATGCCCACAGTATATCCATTCGGCAATACCATGCAAGTGCATTGAGCGGATTTTCTTTGGTGGTCGTTTTCCAGCGAGAAAACGCTACTTCTTCGGCTTTCGACCACCGGACACCCGGGGCCGTCCGGCGGTCGGGTGCCGCTCAAAAGCCTCGGCGGCCGAGCGGAGCACGAACCAGATGCCATCGATCTCGACGGCCGGAATGCGGCCCGCCTGGGCCTGAGTCCGCATCCACATCCGCGACACGTCCGCGAGCTCCGCGGCGTGGCCGACCGTGACATAGAGGGAGGGGTCGATCTTCATGCGAGCCAGTATTGCCGACCGGAAGCGTGGGTCAATGCTACTCGAGCAATTCGGCTTCGATCACGGTCGCGTTCCCTGATTGGTGCAGCTGGAGTCGCACCACATACCACGTGCGGATCATGGCACCAAACGAGTTTTGTGAGTCCACAAACGACCTCACGACGTAGGTGCCATCGGCCATTTTCGTGGCATGCTGGCGGCCGTCTGGAACGTCGAACATTCCCGGCCACTTCGCAGACCTTGGCGCTTTCAGCATGTCTTTGATGTGTGACTGAGCGCAGACCAAGGCGAGCGAACGGTTGTCGGCTTGCTCGAATTGTTCCGGCGTTTCCTTCGGAAGATTTTGCAGCCAGTACGTGCATCCGCCGACGAGTAGCAGCGCCATCAGGCATCCGGCCGCCTTTGATGGTTTGGGTTTCTTCGCAGGCGGTGGACGGCTCTGGGCTGTGTTGATTCGGATAGTTCCGTCGTCTTGGCCGTGATCGTGCAGAAACGAAAAATCAGGCATGACAACCTCCTCGTTGGGGTGGTGTGATCCTACTCCGGAATCACCCCGCATCCAACCGCGGGAGCATGTCGGCCGGCCGAGGCCCGCGATTCAAGTAGCGTGGGTCGATGTACCACTTGCGAGTCGTGGCCGCTTGGGCGTGGCCGGCGAAGGCCACCGCGGTCGCGTCGTTCGTCGCCTTCGCCATGTGGCTGATTGCCGACCGCCTCACCTGCTGAAATGCCATCCGCTTTCCGGCCAGCCCAGCCGTGGAGAGGATTTGTTTCACCTTGTCCCACAGATACGTTCGCGTTTTCGGCCACGCGAAAATCTTGGCCTTGTTGACCCGAAGGAGCCGCTCGATCCGGTCGCATGCTTCTGGCGACAGTTCGTAGACGCGGGCCCGCCTGCCTCCCTTCCTGATCTCGCCGGGCACGGTCAGGAAAGGCCGTGCGTAATGCTTCGGCTCGACATCGAGCAGAGCCCCGATCCGCTCCGTCGTCTCGAAGCACACGGTGATGATGGCTGGGAAATACTCCCCTGCCGGCACAAGGCCGACGTAGCCGCTGGCAGCAGCTGCTGCCTTGAACGCTCGCCGCAGCTCGTCTGCCGACCATGCGACCGGTACGCGGTCTGGCAACGGCGAAGGCTCGCACGACGGGAGCGAAGGAATCATCCGCCTGTCATTCGCCAGCCGGGCCATGGCCATAAGCTGCGATCGCTCTTTCTCGGCCGTGTACGGCGACACCGTGGATTGCCGGTGATCCATGAAGCCGGCAAGGGTGATTTCCTCGAGGTCTGCCAACATCGGCGTTCGCTCAAGGAACTTGGCAAACGCTCGGATCGTGGCAGCGTACAGCCGCGACGTTCCGGGCGACTTGCCGCGCAGTTTCAGCGGACGATAGTAGCGGTCGAAAAACTGTTGAAGAGTCATGGCGTGTACCTCCTGCAAGGGGATAGTTCACGCTTCCGTGCCATGCAAACCGCCCCCCTCCTTTGGGTCGGTTCGTGGCGGTTATGACACTTTTCCGAGACACCGTTGGTCGGTGAACCCGAAGGGCGTCCCCGCCACTCGGGTCGTCGCGATGGTCCTTCCGGAGGGCCATCGCGGCGACTTCTATCTCGACGATTGCTTCGGGATCGCACCGAAGCAAGCATTGGCATGGAGGGCCGCGAAAATGGCTACGGTGAGCGAGAGACACCCGGGCGGGAGGCCACCGAAGCACAAGCGGTCAGCTATGTTTTTGCGTGTCAAGGAAATGGCACGCCGGAAAGGCCTGCATCTAGACGAGTTGGCTTCCAGGTCCGGGCTGTCAGACACGGCCTTCTACAAACTGAAAGACCCGCGACTATCGACGTTGCGGAAATTGTCCAACGCCCTTGGCGTCACGATCGACAAACTGACTCGCGACGTGAATCTCGAAGAAGCATCGCAGCAGTGAAGCTCAGCGACGGTCAATTTCATTCGCTAGCTTGAAGCGAATGCCCAGTTGACCGAGAGGCCTTGATGGCGGCGATCTTCGCCCGTGCCCGCTCAAAGAGTTCTTCGCTTTCGAGCATAATCCGCACTCTGCGATTCACTTGTTCTTCCGTAACTCGCGGAGACAAGTCCTCTCTTTCGACGCCGACAAATCCGTCGGAGTGGTCTCGAATCAGCTGAGCAAGCTGCAGGGCCTCCTCCTTTTCAAGCCGGACGTACGCCCGCTCGCCGCTTGCGAGCGTGAATCCCACGCCGACTGATCCATGCCAGAACGGCGTGACGACCGTCAGGCTTGCCGCCTTGAAGATCGGTGGAATTCGGTCTTGGGTTTCTGTGGCTTCGTTGCTCATCGTCTGTACCTCCTGTGGAGTGGTGGATCCTAAAAACGCAGCGGATTCTAGCATCTTTGACGTTTATCAGAACTCATGTTGACAGAGTTTTGATAACCGGATAAAACCTCGCCCCAACGTCGATCACCGCGATCGACGGGACACGTGGCGAGGGATTGCCGGTGGCACGCAAACAGCAGGACGCGACGCGGCAAGCCCCATGCACCGGAGGCTGCCATGAGCGATGCGGAACGGATCGATCACAACGGGCCCGCGGCCAACCGCGGCCGGCGGGGCGGACAGATGAAGCCCGCCCCGGTGCCGAACGAGCTGCTGATCCAGCTCACGACAAGCGGGCTGCGGCTGAACGCGGCCAAGCTCGAGCCGGAACGTGCGGCCTCGCCGGTGTTCCTGACGACTCTGCCCGCGGATCTATCGCGGCTGATGCTCGCGACCGGCTGATCCGCGAAGTCCACTCGATCGCGTGGGGGCTCTGCACGCGGGCTCTCAACTCGGCCGGTAGCGTGCGGGCGATCCCCGTCGATCAGCAGGCCGACATGAGCCTCGACGAGCGGATCGACGCTGGAGATCGCGAAGCCATCTACGACGCGGTCGTCGAAGCCCAAGAGCAACTCCGCGAGGTGCGGTCCAAGCTCGGATCGCTCCTCGTCGAGGACGCCGACGTTCTGGACCGCCTGGCCGCAGTGAAGCGGGCCCGGCTCACCAATGGCGATCCGCCCATCGTGCGGCCACGCCGACGCAAGCAAAAGGAGACCGCTGGTACGGACGCCGGCGGGAAGGAGCGGCATAGGAGCCGCATCAACAGGAGTCAACCCGCCAGCCACGGTCGGTGAAGCGGGAGCGAAACACATGCTTTTGGTCGCGTGCAAGTTGGACGACGGCGTCACGGTGGAGGTGCCAGGGCACGGCACGATTCACGTGCTCATCACGCGGATCAGGGCGGGCGAAGTTCGGCTGGGAATCACGGCACCGCGGGAATGGCCCGTCGTGCGTGATGAGGTTCGGAGGCGTTTGTCACAGGAGGTGAAGCGATGAGACATGCACGTGGTGCGGTGATGGCGAGCCGCGTCGATGGCGGCGTGGCCGACATGGCGAGGCAGCGGAGCACGGTGGAGCGGTGCAAGCTGCTCACGGCGGTGCGGGCGGCGCGGCGAGTGGCGATCGACGGCCGGCGAGTGGCCGGCGGGCTCTACGAGATCGATTCGACGGCGTGGCTGGCGATGCTCCACGCGATCGACGAGGCGAGCGACTACGTGGCTGGCCTCGGCTACGGCACCCACCCTGGCGACGCGGAGGCCGACGGTGCCGCGGCCGGCATGCAGGAGGTCTACGGATGACATCGCACATCGTGACCGCCGTCCTGGCGGTGGCAGGAACTCTCGCAGTGATTGGTGTGGCCGTTCTGGTTTTGGTGGTTTTGCAACTCAACAAGGAGGTGAAGTGATGGCTCTGAAGATCGTGAAAGGCAGGCAGCGTCCGCCGCTGCGTGGTGTGATCTACGGCGTTGAGGGCATCGGAAAAACGACGCTTTGTTCGAGGTTCCCGAAGCCGCTGTTCCTCGACACTGAGGACGGGTCGGCGCACCTCGACGTGGATCGTGTGCCGTGCCGCACGCTTGCGGCCCTAGAGGGTGCGATGCACTCGCTGTATCGCGATGCGGAGGGCTACCAGACGGTGGTCATTGATTCGGCCGACTGGGCCGAGCGGATGGCCCAGGAGCAGCTGCTCGCGACGCACAACAAGCGGAGTGTGGAGGAGTTCGGCTTCGGTAAGGGCTACGTGATGCTCGCCGAGCAAGTGGCCCGGCTGATCGGCGTGGCGGACCAGCTCGTTGCCCGCGGGCTCAACGTGATTTGGGTGGCCCACGCGAAGGTCGTGCGGGTGAGCCCGCCTGACCAGACCGACGGCTTCGACCGGTACGAACTGAAGATGCACAAGCAGGTGGCTCCGCTCTTCAAGGAGTGGTGCGATCTGCTCCTGTTCTTGAACTACCGAACCGTCATTGCCGAGGGCGACGACGGCCGCAGCAAGGGCCGTGGGGGCAAGGAGCGGATCATGCACTGCCAGCGGTCGGCGGCGTGGGATGCGAAGAACAGGTTCGACATGCCGGAAACGCTGCCGATGGACGCCAAGCATCTGCTTCCGCTGTTCGCGGGCGGGCCGGCTGCCGAGCCGGTGGCAGAGCCGCAGGCTGCCGAGCCGCCGCTGTTCGACCGCGTCGCCGCGAGGATCCGCGAGACGACGAACGTCGGTGGCCTTGGTCGAATCGCTGACAGGATCGAGATCCTCGAAAGCGAAGGGCAGCTCACCGCCGACCAGGCGGGCGAGCTGTCGAAGCTCATCGACGCCCGTCACAACGAGCTCGAGCCGGTGGAGGTGGCGAATGGATGACGCCGGCAACATTGACGGCACCGTGGCCGTGCATCGCATCGCACGGATCGCGGAGGTGATCCAGCAGTTCAACGCGGGCGATTTGAACGCCCGGGAAGCCCTCTCGCGGATCGGTGACACCGTGTCGCCGGTGGTGCGGGTCGGCCAGCAGCACGTTCCGGAGATCCAGACATGAGGTTTGACCAGTTCGACGCCGCCTTTGAGGAGTCGGAGATGCTCCTGCCAGACGGCACGCACGAGTGCGAGATCACGAAGACGAAGGTGTGGCGAGCGCAAGACCAGAGCCGAACGGCACTGATCGTCACGCTCCAGCCGGTGGAGGCGGGCTACTCGCCTGTCGAGAAGTGGCTGAACCCGGCCGAGAAGCGGGACCACAAGACGGCCATGCAGCTCGCCGACGCTCTCGGGATCGCACGCGATGCCGAGCTCGACGATGCGATCGTCGGGCGGCGTGTGATGGTCGTGGCGAAGCAAGGCGTGTCGAAGAAGACCGGCGAGCCGACGGTGTACGTCAACGGCTTCGTGGCGGCCCCAGATGCCCCGGCGTGGGAGCAGCAGGCCGAGGCCAAGCGGCCCGCGGCCCGCACCCAGGCGGCGAAGGCGCATCGCGAGGTCACGGAGGGCGATCCCGATGTCATCCCTTTCTGACGGAACGAAGGTATTCGAGGTCGAGGTCTGGGGCGGTGAGACGCATCACCTCGAGCGTTCCGGCGAGCTCGTGACAGTCGGCAACGCTGCGATGGTGCGGCTGGCTCACGGAACGATCGTCAAGCAAGACGGCCGTTTTCACGCATCGATGGCCGACGCCAAGCGGGCGGCGGCCGACAAGCTGGAAGCCATTCGGTACGAGATCGGCGAGAAGGCCCGGGCGTTGCGGATCGAGGCGAGCCTTTTGGATGCCAGGGAGGGCAAGGCATGAGCGACGACGACCGCGAGCCGGACGAGGATCGGATGCAGTCCAACCGGCAATGGAATGCGTACCTCGACGCCATCGACCGCGACATCGAAGAGGAGTCGCGGCCGGAGGTCATTGAGGAGCGGAAGCGAGAGGCGGCCGCACGCGAGCGGTGGAGGAATCTGCCGCCGGTGCAGCTGCGAGGCGGGACGAACGGGCCACGGACGGAGCAGGAGGAAGCCTTGGCCGATCGGCTGGGCTACTGACGGATCGGCGAAACCACGGAGGGCGAAGCGATGGCCGGAATTTTGAAGGAATGGGGCTGGCGGTGTCGCGAGCGTGTGTTGCAGCTCGAGGTCGAGAACGACGAGCTGCGGGATCACCTGCGCAACAAGCAGCTCATCATCGACGACTTGCTCGCCGCCATCGCAAGGCTGACGAAGGCCAGCCTTCAGGAGGAGCAAAAGCAATGAGCGACTACTACCCGCAGACGAGCGACTACGGGCCGCTGTTTCGGAAGGCCGATCCGCCGACGAGTAAGGCGGCGGGCGTGGCCGCAGCCGACTTCATCGGCACCCATGAGGCCCAAATCCTCGAGGCCCTGGAGCTCGGGCCCGCGCACCGCGACCTGATCGCGTCGCGGGCCGGCATGGAGCGCTCGGAGGTGTGGAGGCGGCTCGCCGCGATGGAGCGGCGCGGGCTGATCCGGAAGACCGGGCAGCAGGCGCGAGGGGAGAGCGGGATGCGGCAGAGCATCTACGAGACATTGTCGGCGTCACGGTGACGCTTATCGAGAGATCACGGAGGAAATGATGGGCCGTCTTTTTACGCATCGCCAAAAGCAGGCAGTTGAAATTGTCACCGGTCAGTCAGGAAACGGAGACCATATCGTTCCGTACGTCGAGGGTGGTGAAACGGCTGTTGAGAACTGCCAGCTCATTTCGCGCGACGCTAACCAGAAGAAGGGCAGCTCCCACTACGATCTGCGGCGATGGCAGAAGGAGTTCATGAACCAGTGGATGGCTCGCACATCCAGCACGTTCATGCTGATTGTTATTCCGGGCGGCGGTAAGACTGTGGCCGCGATTCATGCCGCTCGGTCGTGGATGGCTGCCGGAGCCGATCGCCGCGTGATCGTCGTCGTGCCGACCGACAACCTGCGCGAGCAGTGGCGGGAGGAAGCGTCTCGCCACGGCATCGAACTTCAGACGAAAGAGTTCGGCACGAACTTCAAGCACGGATTTCAGGGAGGCGTTGTCACCTACAGCCTTGTGGCGAGCCAGTCGCTTGTCTTCCGAAAGCTGTGCAGTGTCGCACCAACGATGGTTATCTTTGACGAGATTCACCACTGTGGGGACGACGCCAGCTTCGGCCGCGGTGTGCGTGAAGCGTTCGAGCTGGCGAAAGAGCGGTTGCTGATGTCCGGCACTGCGTGGCGCAGCGACGGAAGTCAGATCCCGTGGGTGCAGTACGACGGGAACGGGTTTGCGGTGGCCGACTATTCGTACGACTACCCGCACGCCCTCAATGAGGACGTGGTGCGGTTTCTCGTTTTCGACTACTCGCGCGGCAGCATCACCCACGACACCACTGGCGAGACGCACACTCTGTCCAGCGACAGCTCGGAGGACGACGCAAGCCGGCTCCTTCGTCGCCTGCTCGACGCCCGCGGCGACTTCGTCCGCGAGCAGATTCGCATGGCTCACCAGAAGCTGGTCGAGCTCCGCAAGTCATTCCCAGACGCGGCCGCCATGGCGGCGTGCATCGACCAGGCCCACGCGGTGATGGTGCGAGACGTGATCCGCCAGGAGACCGGGTGCGACCCGAGTGTGATCGTCAGCGACACCGATGTCGAGAACGATACGGTCCGTTCTTTTCGTGACGCGAAGAAGGAATGGATTGTTGCTGTCCGTAAGGTGAGCGAAGGCACCGACATCAAGCGGCTCATGGTGCTGTGCTACCTCACGAACACGACCGCGGAGCTGTTCTTTCGCCAGCTCGTAGGCCGCGCGTCAAGGTATCGCGGCGAGGAGGATCGCGAGGCTTACGTCTACCTGCCTGCAGATCCGCGACTCATCTCGTGCGCGCAGAACATCGAGAACGCACAGGTCCAAGCCCTTCGCAATCAACGAGAGGCTGGCGAAGTTGTCCGCGAGCCTTTTGGCCGTACTCAGTCGCAGCTGTTCGATTCGTTTTCAACGGCACACGACGGCACAGACCTAGTGATGATCGGTGGCGAACGAGTCTCCGAGGAAATCGCTCGCACGATTCAGCAGATCTCGGAGGCCGAGTCGCTTCCGATGCAGAAGGTACTCGCCGTGATGCAGAGGCTTGGCGGTCACCAGCTCGCAGCGCCGCAACAGCAGGCAGTGAAGAGTAAGGAGGAGCTGCTCGACGAGCTTCGTAGCAAATGCAACAAGCAGGCGTTTCGGCTGTCGAAGTTCGCCGAGTGCCACGTCAAGGAAATCCACTGCAGGTTTCGCCCACAGAACGACATGACCGAATCGGAGCTGCGGGCCAAGCTGGCCGCCATCATTGCGGAGATCGCCAAGTATGGGTGAGCTCAACGAGATCGAGCGGGCGCAGTTATGTCAGTCCACGATCGAGTCGCTCTACGAGGCGACCGGTGGTCTCCGCCAGTTTCCTTCGCTGCTCAAGAAGGTGATCGAGACAAAAGCGTGGGAGCGCCGCAGGGTAGGCGGCAAGGTGATCGAACTGAAGAGTCTCCGCGAACTGATCGTGTCGAAGCCCGTCCACGGATGGGGCGAAGACCCATCGAAGGTCGAGGCCGTGATCCGCGACGACCCTGAGGCGCTGGCCGCGTTCAGGGAGGCGATGCTCGGCGAGCAGGGCCGGAAGCCGGAAACGGATAACAATGTAATCCCAATAGATACACCGCAAGGCAACTCCCGCGCCTACTCAATCACCCGCGTGCAGCGCGAGTGCGACGCGGAGACTGTGGCCGCGGTGATGGCTGGCGAGATGTCGCCGAACGCTGCCCTCGTGAAGGCTGGCGTCCGCGAGAACCGCCAGGTCTACATCCCGCGCGACCCTGCAGGCGCAGTCGCCAAGCTGCGGAGGCAGTTCGGAGACGACTTCATTCGTGCAATGAGGGAGGCCATGGATGGCCAGTAGCTGGTTTCCACTCTTCGGACGCGACTACCTGGCCGCCACCATGGGGTGGACGGCCGAGGAGCGTGGCCACTACACCGTCCTGCTCATCACTCAGTGGGAGCAGGGCGGCATCCCGGACGACCTGAAGCGCCTCGAGCTGATCTCCCCTGGGATCACCAAGGCGTGGAAGACGATTTCACCCAAGTTTCCCAAATCAACAGGCGGGCTACGGAAGAACACCCGCCTGGAGCATGAGCGGCACCTGTCCCACGAACGGAGCGAGCGGGCTCGTCAGTCCGCCTCCGCGAGGTGGGCCAAGGAGGCCGCGGCCGAAACTCCCCCCCAGGGTTTTTCGGCCGAATCTGAAGATTCTCCATGCGATGGCATATGCGACCGCACATGCGAACGCATATGCCCGGACGATGCTTCCATGTCCATGTCTTATTCACCACCACCACCACCCCCGCCGCCGGAGGCTTTCGGGGAGGGTTGGGGCAGGCTCGTGACGGCCTGGAACGCCACGTGGGGGGAGAAACGCCAGTGGAGGTCATCCGAGCCGCCTCAGGAGGCAATCGACCGTCTGCGGGAGCCTGGATGGCTGGAAGAAGCCCTCCTGGCGATACCGGAGATCAAGAAGGGCATGTGCGACGGGTTCAAGACGCCCCCGACCCTTCGGCAGTTCTGCGGCCGGACGGAAAAGGGCACGTTCGTGGCCCGGATGCTCGGCGGTGAGTTCGTTGACGAATCGGTGAGGACCGCGAAGCGGCACCTTCAGGAGGCCGGAACATGAAACGGGTCAAGCTCGTGCGGATGGAAGACGGCAACGGACGCGAGTGGTGGCAGATCGCGATATGCGGCCCGTGGTGGTGGCCGACCAAGCGGTGGGCTCAAAGGCTGAAGGTGATCGAGATCAACGGGATCGACATCCCTGTGGGCATCGAGGTGGCCACATACACGACGAAGGAGGAGGCCGACGCTGGCGTTCGCTCGGCACTCGACCGCATCCGCTCGAAGGCCGTGCGGATCGTCGAAACACAACGTGTGGGAGAATGAACGGCATGGGAATCGTGATTGGAATCGACCCGGGCGTGAGCGGTGCGGTGGCGGTGCTGTCGGAAGATGGGATCACCACGTACGACATGCCGACAGTTGAAGTACGCGGGAAGCGGAAGGTGTGCCCGCACGGGCTGCGGTCGCTGCTCTGCCACCTTGACCCGACAGGGCCGGCGGTCGTCGACGCCGTGGTGCTCGAGCACGTCCAAGGCGTGCAGGGCACTGGCGCGACATCGGCGTTTTCGTTTGGTCGATCGTTTGGCATTGTCGAAGGCGTGGTGGCCGGGCTGGCGCTTCCGCTCACGCTTGTGAGGCCGCAGGCATGGACCAAGGCGCTTGGTGTGTCGAGAGACAAGGGAGCCCACAGGCAGGCAGCGGCAAACCTGTGGCCTGCACAGGCCAGCCTGTTCGCTCGCGTGAAGGACGACGGGCGAGCCGATGCCGCCCTGCTTTGCCATTGGTGGATTCGGCAACGAAATGCTGCGTGATTGGCACGGCACGTGCAGACGGGCCGAGGCGTCAAGCCCGAGGCCGACCGCACGCAAACCCCTAGAAAACAAGGACAAAACGCACATGACCCCCAAAAAACACGGGCGAAACGCGATGCACACCCCCCCTAGGGGGGGGTGCCGGGCGGGTCCTCCCGGCCGCGGCACGCGGCTTGCCCCGGCTGCGAAATCCGCACTTGCCCTGACTCTCTCCCGACCAGCATGGCCCGCAAACAAGCTCCCCCAGCTCCTGCCGTGACCGCTGCGGCCAGTTCCGACGCCAAACGGGTCGCCGACATCGAGCGATCTCGGGCCCGCACGCGGGCAGGGAGCGACATTGGCGAGATCCCGAAAATCGTCGATCCCGCGCGCCGCGCGGCATGCGAACGCGACCTCGAGCTGTTCCTGCGGGTCTACTTCCCGTTCTCAACCGGCATGACGCCGTTCTCCGACGATCACCACCGCGTGATCGCCCGCACCCAAGGCTGCCTGCTCGGCGGGGGGCGGTTTTGCAACGCCGTCTACCGTGGATTCGCAAAGTCCACGATCAGCGAAAACGCTCTGCTCTGGGCAACCCTTTACGGGCATCGGAAGTTCGTCGCGATCTTCGCGGCCGAGGCCGGGCTGGCCGACAAGGCGATCACGTCGATCAAAACAGAGCTCTCCGACAACGACCTCCTCTACGAGGACTTCCCGGAGGTGTGCCATGCGGTGCGGGCCCTCGAAGGCAAGCCGCAGCGGTGCAACTCACAGACCTACGGCGGCAAGCGGACGCACATCCAGTGGAAACAGGACACGATCGTGCTGCCGGCCATCGAGGGCAGCCGGTCGGCCGGCTCGATCATCGTGTCGAAGGGCCTCACGGCGTCGATCCTCGGCCTCCGTCACAAAGCCCCGGACGGCCGTCAGCTGCGGCCGGACTTCACGATCGTGGACGATCCGCAGACCCGCGAGTCGGCGAAGTCGCCGGTGCAGTGCAAGACGCGGCTCGACATCCTCAAGAAGTCGGTGCTGAAGTTGGCCGGCCACCGCACGACGATGGCGTGCGTGGTGAATGCCACCGTGATCGCGGTGGACGACATGGTGGACCAGCTGCTCAGCGCACCCGGCTGGCAGTGCGAGCGGATCCCGATGGTGCGGTCGTGGTCGAAGCGGCACGAAGACCTGTGGATGGACAGATACGCCTCCATCCGGCGGACGTTCTCGCAGGACATCATCGGCGACCAGGACCGAGCCAAGGCCGCCGGAAACGAGTTTTATCTGGCCAACCGGGCCGAGATGGACGAGGGGTGCGTGGTGTCATGGGAGTCGTGTTTTGATGCCGATTCCGAACACTCCGCGATCCAGCACGCCTACAACGCCCTCATCGACGACGGCGAGGACGTGTTCGCGTCCGAGTTTCAGCAGCAGCCGTTGAAGAACGAGGCGGCGTCGGCCGGGCTTTCTCCCGAGGACGTGCGATCGCGGGCGATCAACGTCCCACGCTGGACAGTCCCCCGCGGCCTCGACACGCTCACCGCGTTCGTGGACGTGCAGAAGGAGCTCCTTTACTGGGCTGTCGTGGCGTGGGGCCACCAGTTCCGCGGCCACGTCGTGGCCTACGGCACGTACCCGGACCAGGGGCGCTCGTACTTCACGCTCCGCGACGCGAAGAAGACGCTGAGCCGTGCCCACGGGGCAAACGTCGAGGCGGCGATCCTTGCCGGCCTGGAGGCGCTCGCCGGCGACCTGCTCGAGCGGGAGTTCGTCCGCGAGACCGACGATGCCGTGATGCGGCTGGGCCAGCTGTGCATCGATGCCAACTGGGCACAGTCGCAAGGCGTGGTGCGGGACTTCGCCCGGCGGTCGAAGTGGGGTCCGCGGGTGCTGCCCACACACGGCCGATTCGTCGGGGCGAGCGGCCAGACGATCAGCGACAAGGCCCCCGACCGCGGCGAGCGGATTGGGGCCAACTGGCGGACGTCCACGATCCAGCGCCAGAGGCACGTGCTCTACGACACCAACGCCTGGAAGACGTTTGTGGCCGCACGGTTTAAGCTGCCGGTTGGCGATCCGCAGGGGCTCACGGTGCACGCCGGCGAACACGACATGCTCGCGGAGCAGCTGTCGAGCGAAGTGCCGGTGAGGGTCGAGAGCCGCCAGCGGGTTGTGGACGAGTGGCGGCTGATCCCCGGCCGGGACAACCATCTCTGGGACTGTGTGATCGGGGCCGCGGTGGCGGCAAGCTACACGGGCGTGTCGGCCGTGGGGGCCGACGGTGCTGGGCCCGTGCAACGAAACGCCCTCACTCGCGAAGAGATGGCCGCCGCACGGGCCCGAATCCTGGCCAAGATGGGCCGGTGATCTCGCATTGACCACGTTTCCGGATGTGGCAGTCTGCGGGCATGCGAATGACTCTTGCAGTTATCGCCGCGGTGTTGCTGTCCGGCTGCGTGTCGCCCAAGCCGCAGCCGGACGGCCCGCCGCCGGTATCCGTGTCGCTTTGGACGATGGAGCATCGCGGGCACTTGTACGTTCTTCGTGGAAACTACAACGGCCACTTCATCCACTCACCGGCGTGCCCGTGCCGCCACCTCGAGGATCCGAACGATGGCCAGTAGCAGCAAGCCGCGACCGCTCGACCTTACGCGAAACGCGGACGCCGAGGCTCACCCAAGTCTCGGCGATCTCATGCCGCAGCGCGCCGAGTGCGACCAGTGGGAGTGCGACATGGACGGCAGCGGCACGTATGAGTGCGGCCGCACGGTGCGTGTGCCGTGCGTCGTGTTCGACGAAGGCGACGCGAAGAAGATCCGCAAGCTCGCGGAATGGCTCCAGATGGCAGCGACATGGGTGGAGAGCGGACGATGATGCTCGTCTACCCTGCCACAGACACCGTCTACCTCCGCATGGCGGCGCGGCTCGCCTCGACGCGGTCACACGACCGCCGCACGCAAAATGGATGCGTGATCGCACGCGGCGATGAAATGCTCGCCTCCGGCGTGAACCACTACCCTGTCATGTCGTGGATGCACGACGCGAGAACGGCCGGCGAAGGGAAATACACGTACATCGAGCACGCCGAGCGGGCCGCCGTCTATCAGGCCGCAGCCCACGGCAAGCGGCTGGACGGGGCCACGCTCTACGCCGTGTGGGCCGCGTGCCCGGAGTGTGCTCGGGCGATCATCATGGCCGGGATCGATCGCGTGGTGTGCCTGTTGCAACCGCGGCTACAGACGCCGAGCAGGTGGATCGAGCCGATCCGTGCCGCCGACGAAATGCTGGCCGATGCCGGCGTGCAGCTCGAGCTCGTCACGCCGGAGCTTGGCGTGGAGATCCTCTTCGATGGCAAGGAGATGCGACTGTGAACGACTTCTCTCCCGTCACCGCGGCCGTAATCTTCGCCACCTACGTCGCGGTGGACATCCTCTACGCGGCCTACATCATCGCGGTCGAGAAGCGACGGCCGCTCATGGCGGCCTCGATCTCGTCTGTGCTGTATTCGCTCCTGGCCTTCGGCGTAATCACGTATTCCAAAAATCCGATCTACCTCATTCCGCTCGCGTCCGGGGCGTGGATCGGCACGTACCTCACGGTACGGTGGCACGAGCGGAAGGCTCCTACCACACCCGGATGAGCGGTCGGTGATGGCCGGCCGGACGCGGTCGCGGCGGTGCTACGGTGAAGACAGACACCGGAGGCCGCCATGCGAGTCGATGAAGTCTGGCAGGAGTTCTTCGAGGGTCTCGACGACGAGGAATCGCTGGTCGAGTTCCTCTGAGGCTGCCACTCCCCCCTAAGGTGTGCATGGACACTGGTACACTCATGGTAGTGGGGCATTGCGCCCCCACATGCCAGGAGCGGTGCCGGTGCCGACGCCGAACGAGGACATCATCGACGCAGTGGCCGCGAATCTCGCGCAGCCGCGGCGTGCCCGCACCGACGCCGGCGAGGTGGAGCAGCACGAGCTCGACCGCCAGGTGGAGGCCGCCAAGTTCGTGGCCAACGCCCGAGTGGCGGCCGGCAACCCGTTCGCCGCCGTGCGGATGGCCCGCATCCAAAGCCCCGGAGCAACCGGCTGACCATGGGGCTGTTCGGCAAACTTCTTTCCGGAACGCCGTCGCGACAGGCGATGGCCAGGACGATCACGGAGCAGCGATCCGCGATCAGCAAGCTGGTTCGCGCCCGGTTCGACGCCGCCGAAACCACCGACCTCAACCGCAACCACTGGGGCCAAGCCGATCACCTTTCGGCCGACGCCGCCCTTTCGCCGTGGAAGCGGCGAGTGTTGCGGAGCCGGGCCCGCTACGAGGCCGCCAACAACGGCTACCTCGCTGGCATGGTGACCACGCTGGCCACCGACGCGATCGGCACCGGCCCCACGCTCCTGCTCGACTGCGGACCGGACGCCGACCAATCGGCCGTCGCCCGCGTCGAGGACAACGTTTTCGAGTGGCACCAGCGGATCGACCTCGCCCGCAAGCTCCGCGTGGCCCGCGTGGCCAAGGCGATCGACGGCGAGCAGTTCGGTATCGCTACGAACAACCGCCAGCTGAAGGGCGTGCAGCTCGACGTGCGATTCGTCGAGGCGGAATTGATTGCCGACCCGGCCAGCCGTTGGGATCTCGCTGGCTCAATCGACGGCGTCCGCTTCGACGAGGACGGCAACCCGTCGGAGTATTACCTCCTGAAGCATCACCCGGGCTCGATGCACTTCGGCGTCACTCTCGAAGGTCGATGGGTGCGGGCCGACAAGGTTTTCCACTACTACCACGCCACGCGAGCCGGACAGCATCGCGGCATGGGCGAGGTTGTGCCGGCCCTCGAGCTGTTCGCGATGCTCCGGCGGTATCAGTACGCGGTCGTGACCGCGGCCGAGACGGCCGCCGACCTCGCCGTGATCCTGAAGACGACCATGCCGGCCGCCGGTTCGGCCACCGGAATCCCCGCCTGGGACACGATGCCCATCGTTCGCGGGATGGCCATGGCACCGCCGGAAGGCTGGGAGCCCTATCAGCTGAAGGCCGAACAGCCGACGAGCACGTTCGACGCTTTCGAGCGGCGAATCCTGATGCAGATCAGCCGGTCGCTGAACATGCCATACATCGTGGCCGTCATGGACGCCACGGGTGCGAATTACTCGACCATGCGTGGCGACTACCTCGTTTATCGCAAGCATCTGGCCGCGGAGCGGGCGGATGTTGAGCGTGTGGTTCTCGACCCGCTGCTCGAGCGATGGATCGACGAAGCCTCCGTCGTCGACGGCATGATCCCCGACGGCCTGCCGCCTCGCGATCAGTGGACGTGGCGGTGGCGGTGGGACGGGTTCGAGCACATCGACCCCATGAAGGAGGCCCAGGCCGAGAGCGTGGGGCTCGCCGCAAAGACCGTAAGCCGCGCAGAGGCGTGTGCCCGCCGCGGGAAGGACTGGCGGCAAGTGTTCCGCCAGATCGCCGCAGAGCGGGCCTACGCGGAGGAATTGGGAATCGACCTGTCGCAGCAGCCGTCCAACTCGCCGGCCAGTGACGCACAACAGCAGGAGCAAGACGCATGAGCCAGCGGATCACGATCTCCGGTGAAGCCACGCTCGTCGAAGCCCCGCTCCGTGCGGACGGCTCCGGTGCAGGCGGCAACCCGAAGTTCTCGCTCTTGGGCTACACCGGCCGGGCCATCCGGCAGGCGTGGAGCCGCAATCCGCTCGTCGTCGATCTCGCCGGGATGGACACGACCAGCCAAGCCATCGCCGTGATGTACGGCCACCAGTACGACATCGACCACGCAGTCGGCCAGGCGTCGGACGTCGTGAACAGCGGCACCGACCTTACCGTCGCCACCGAAGTGATCGGCGACGGGCCCGACGTGCAAAAGGCCGTCGCCCTGGCCCGCAAGGGCTGGAAGTTCCAGGCGTCGATCGGGGCCGATGTCGGCCGGATCGAAAACATCGCCGCCGGCGAGACCGTCGAGGTGAACGGCCGTCAGTTCTCGGGCCCGATCAGCGTGGTGCGTGCGAGCACGCTCCGCGAGGTTTCCATCGTTCTGTTCGGAGCGGACGCCGCTACGTCCGCCGCTATCGCTGCGGAAGCGAGTTCAGGAGAGTTCCCCATGGCGAATGACGCCAACCAGACGCCCGCTGAGCCGATCAAGGCCCAGGCGGAAGACGCGGCGAAGGTCGCCGCGGGTGCCCCGACCCCCGCTCCCGTGCAGCTTCCCGGCGTGACCGCCGGAACCGGCGGCGACGGTGCCCAGCTCGTCGACGCCGACTCGATCGCCGCCAAGGTGCTCGAGCGGCTGAAGGCCGACATCAAGGCGGAGGCCCTCGCCGGCATCCGTGCCGATCGGCCCTCGGTTCCGGCCGCCCACGTCGTGGCGAAGCCGGCCGAGACGGATGAGGTGCTCCTGGCCTCCATCTGCCTCGCGGGCAACCTGCCCGGCGTGGAGAAGCAGTTCGGCGAGCGGACGCTGGAAGCCGCCCACAAGCGGCGCAACATCGGCCTCCAGGAGATGCTCCTGCGGGCCGCGAAGTCGAACGGGTACGACGGAGACGTGTACCGTGTCACCGACGGCAATCTCCGTCAGGTGCTGCGGGCCGCGTTCGCCACGCACTCAATCGCGAACGTGACCGGAACGGCCTACGGCAAGTTCTTGCTCAACGGCTACACCTCGGTGGAATCGGTGTGGGATCGGATCTCCATGGTCCGGCCCGTGTCCGACTTCAAGCAGGTGACCGGCGTGCGGGTGAACGGCGGGTTCGTCTTCGAGGAGGTTGGCCCGGCCGGTGAGCTGAAGTCGGCCGAAGCGACCGACGAGGCTCGTTCGTTCGGTGCAAAGTCCTACGGGCGGATCAGCTCGATCACCCGGCGGGACATCATCAACGATGACCTCGGTGCCCTGACGGTGGTGCCTTCCAGGCTTGGCCGTGGTGCGGCCATCCGCCTGAACACCAACTTCTGGACTGAGTTCCAGGCCAACAACGCCAACTACTTTGAGAAGGCCACGGCCGCGAGCGGCAACGCTCTCAGCCTTACCTCGCTCAAGGCGGCGGTGGCGGCCTACCGGAAGCTCAACGATCCGGACGGCAACCCGCTGGGTGTCGCTCCTGCGATGCTGCTGCTCCCGCCGGAGCTGGAGACCGCCGGTGCCGAGCTCATGGGTTCGGCGCTGATCCACGGCACGAGCGGTGCGGCTCCCAGCACGAACGTGCTGGCCGGTCGCTACCAGGTCGTGTCGAGCGCCTACCTGACGAGCGCAAGCACGTGGTGGCTCGTGGCGAACCCCGGCGACCTGAACGCTATGGAGGTGCTGTTTCTCAACGGCAACCGCAACCCCGTCGTGGAGCAGGCCGAAGCGGACTTCGACACGCTCGGCATTCAGGTTCGCGGATACTTTGACTTCGGCGTCGCCAAGGGCGAGCCGAAGTCGTGCTACCGCATGGCCACGGCCTGAGGCTAACAGTGCAAATCGTGCCCGGGGCCGGGAGCCCAAGCCCGGCCCCGGGGTGACGACTCAAGTTCTTTCCAGATACCAGAAAGCGAGATCAACATGGCGACGTTTGTGCAGGAAGGGGAGTCGATCGACTACACCCCGGTGGCCGCTGCTGCGGCTGGGGCGGTGGTCGTGATGGGCAGCGTGGGCATCGGCGTTGTGCCGGTGGCGTTGGCGGCCGGCGAGAAGGGCAGCCTCGTGGTCGACGGTGTCGTGCGTCATGCGAAGACCGCCAATCAGGCGATCAACGCCTACGCCAAGGTTTACTGGGACGCTACCAACAGCGTCTTCACCGGCACCGCGGGCACCAACGTGCTCGTGGGCTACGCGGTGGCCACGGCCGCCGCTGGCGATGCGACCGTCGATGTCAAGCTGATGAAGTCTTGATCCCGAGCGCGCACCAGGCCGGGGGTCCGGCAGCGGATAACGCCGCTGGCCCCCGGCCTTGGGTGTGGAGATTGCCGTGCAGGACATGCTCAAAAAGGCCGAGGCGTGGTTCGAAGGACAGCGGCGAGAGCACTTGTCTGTCAACGTCGAATACCGCCCGAAGGTCGGCCTTCCGAGAGCCTGCCGGGCAACGCTGGTTGTGGGGCGATGGGAGGCGGTCGACAAGGCCGGCAACCTCGTCCGGATCGAGACTCGCGACTTCCTGATCCACCGCGACGATTTGCGGCAGGATCCGGCCCGCGGGGATCGGGTGGCGGTGACAGAAAACGGAGCCGAGAAGCTCTACGAAGTGGCGATCCCGGATGGATCGCAGAACGCATGGCGCTGGTCCGACCGCTCGGAAACGATTCGCAGGATTCATACGATGGCCGTTGCTGGTTCCGCTGCCGTGCCCAACGAAACGCTGCTCGTGCGTGCGATCGGCGTTTCGACGGCCGCGGCCATCACCGACCAGCAGATCGCGGAGCAGCTGTCGCTCGACCTCGGCACCAACCGGGCAGTGTCGAAGACGCTGTCGCCGGCGTCGGCCTACGTCTACGTCGTGCTACCTGTAAGCATGGGCGAGCCGATGATCTCAGTGAACGGCATCCCCGCGAGTGCCTGGGAAATCACCACCCGCTCGATCGCGTTCTCCGGGCAGGCCGCTCGGCCCTACAACGTCTATCGGTCGACCTACGCCGTCACCGGCACGCTCAAGCTCGAGGTGGCGTGATGGCAAAGATTCCAGGCACCAACGTCATCGCCCCCGTCGTGCCGTTCGACACGGCCGACGTTCATCCGTCGCATGACGCCCGCTACGGCAAGGGCGGCTACCGCACGGTGGCCACGCTGGTCGAGCGGGACGCGATCCCGGCCCCTCGCCGCGAGGCGGGGATGCTGGTTTTTGTGACGGCTGACGAAACGACGTGGCGGCTGGCGTCCGACCTGGCCACGTGGGAAGCCTACGTCGCTGATGGCGGCGGTGGCGTCGAGCTGGCCTTTGCCGGCGGCTCTGTGTCGCCGCTCATCCTCACGATCACCCAGCAGGTGCAAGAATGACCACGCCCGCCACGTTCACGACCCGCGTCACCTTCGACCACGTCCGCAACACGGCCGCCGGCTTCACGACCGCGAATCCCGTGCTCGGGTACGGCGTCATCGGCCTTGAGACCGATAGCGGCAAGATCAAGGTGGGCAACGGCACGACGGCCTGGTCTGCCCTGCCCTACTCCGGCGGCGGTGCTGTCGAGATCGAGGACGTGACGGGCCTCCAGGCCGCGCTCGACAACATCGAACTGACGCCCGGCCCGACCGGCCCGGCAGGCCCCACTGGGGCCACTGGACCGACCGGGGCTACCGGGCCTGCCGGAGCGACCGGTGCCACTGGGCCACAGGGGCCGGCCGGTCCTACCGGGGCGACCGGAGCCAAGGGCGACCAGGGCGATACCGGGCCAGCCGGCCCAACTGGTCCGCAGGGGCCACAGGGCGTTGCGGGCGCGACCGGAGCCGCCGGTGCCACCGGAGCGACAGGCCCACAGGGTCCGCAGGGCGATCCCGGCCCGCAGGGCATCCAGGGCGTAGCGGGTGCCACAGGCCCCGCTGGCGCGACCGGGCCGGCCGGAACGACGACGTGGGCTGGCATCACCGACAAGCCGGCGACGTTCGCTCCGGAGGCTCATGCGTCGAGCCACCAGACGGGCGGGGCCGACACGATTGCGAACGTCGTGACGAGCCCGGCCCAGCTCACAGCCGACCAGAACGACTACGCCATCGGAACCGGAGACATTTTCCGAGTGTCGGCAAGCGCGGCCCGCAACATCACCGGGGTCGTGGCCGGCACGTCGGGGCAGGCCGTGCTCCTGGTGAACGTCGGCACGTTTGCGATCACGCTGAAACACCAATCGACCAGCTCGGCCGCCGCCAACCGGCTCGTTGTGCCGTGGGCAGGGGATTACGTCATGTCCGCAAGCGGCGGCGCGGCGCTCCTGGTCTACGACGCGACCGATAGCCGGTGGCGGGTCGTCTGACGGCCCCACATCCCTAACGGTAGCGCACTTCCCATGCCAATGTCGCCCCGCCTCCTGCGACCGCGTGCCAGCGGCACCGCCGTCCACCCGGAAGCCGTCGATTGGGCGACCCGCGTCACGGCGAACGGCGGCACCGTCAGCAGCAACACGCTGGCGGCGGTTTCGACGTTCTGTGCCAGCATCGCTCTGGAATCCGGCCTGCGGTCCGCGATCCTGCGGCTGAACCTGTTCGCAGGCAACTCCGACGCATCGCTAAACGCTGTGCGGACGCCTCTGTACCTGTCTGGATCGCTTGGCGGCGCAACGATTGGTAACACCACCGACACTAATTTCAACTTCGTCGCAGGCGACTACGCAGAGACGGGCAGCGGTGGCGGCCTGAAGGGCGACGGCACCAGCAAATACCTCAACACCGGGTTCAACTACAGCAGTATTCCTAGCGCCAACAGCACGCACCTGTCGTTCAGCGGTACATCGCTGGAAACCACCAGCGGCGACCGCATGGCTCTAGGAAGCTTTGAATTTCCTGGCGACCTGAACAGGCTTTGTATTCTGGACATCCAAACAGGCACTTCACTCAGAGGATACAGGTCTTCAACCGTTGGGCAGGCGCAGTTCAACAACTCTGGCATTACGGCCGAACCGCACATGATCGGAACGCGAACGTCCGTCACTCTCAACAGAGTCTACCGAAGCGGATCGCAGGCGGCAGAATCGACAACCACTGCCGGGCCTACAACGTTTGCGAGGCCATTTGCTGTTTTCGCTGGCAATAACAACGGCACCGTTTCTGCGTTTACTGCCGGCCGCCTCCGCATGTACTCCATCGGCAACGGTCTGACGGCGGCCCAAGCTCTCGCGTTCTCTAACGCGGTCATCGCCTTCAACACTGCACTGGGGCGAGCATGACACTAGGCGACCTCACGCTTCCGATTTCCTACGCTGACGCCAGCCAATACGCTCTGGTGTTCACGCCGCAGCTTGCGGCCCGCCTCGCGGAACTACACGCCGAATACGGTCGGCCCGATTGCGTGGCCGCACCGCGTGCGATGGTGGACGGCAGGCTCATGCTTCCCGCCGCACTACTTACCGCCATCGAACCCGGCGGCTGGCTGCATGAGATGTGGGAACACGCCGACAAAGCGGTGCTGAACGCTGCGGTGGAGGTTCTGCCTTGGGCCGACGCGGTGGCCCTACTGCCGCCCGATCCGCCGATGCCGGCGTGACCGTACACCCACAGAGAAAAGCGATTGGCAGTAGCGTCGCTATACAGACCAGGGAAGAATTTTGTGCTGACTACTGAGCAAAAAGCGACGAACAACGACACGTTTCGCCACATTGAGCGAGTTCGCAATCTGCTGAACGCATGTGCTATCGACTTGCTCAGAAGGGGCGAGCAGCATGACCAGACAAAACTAGAATCGCCAGAGGTGGAGGCGTTCACGGAATACACGCCGAAGTTAGCTGGCTGCACATACGGCAGCGACGAATATCGCGGCTACTTGGCGGCAATCAAGTTCGCGTTGGATCATCACTACGCCCACAACCGCCACCACCCGGAACACCACAAGAACGGGGTGGATGACATGAATCTGCTTGACATTGTGGAGATGCTCTGCGACTGGAAAGCGGCGAGCGAGCGGCACAACGACGGTAACATCCGTAGGTCGATTGAGATCAACGCGAACCGCTTTGGCCTGTCGCCGCAACTGGTGGCGATTCTGGAAAACACCGCCGATCTGTTGTTCAAGTGACGCTACACACCGTAGGTGCGGCGGTCGAATTAGGTAAGATCGCAAGAACTAGGTAGTAAATTAGGTAATACCGAACACTAAGCCATCCGTCAGCCGACGCCGCGCCACACGGCGTCTATGGTGGCTGGCGGCGGGCAGGGGCGAGACGTAGCACGCCGGGATACAAACCGGATCGGTGACGAGTGGGCCGCCCCAGTGGCTTTGCAACGCCTGCGACCGGGCTTTCGCAATTCTGGAATCTGGAACATGACACTCCCTCACGAGCGAACGCGAGCCGTCTTGGGCACGCAGGATTTCCTCCTGCGGCTGACCTCGCCCTACAACGGCGGGATCAAGGGCGTGCCGAAGCCCGTCCGCGAGGAGGCTAGGCGGCTGCTGCGGCACTATCCGCTTTGGTTCGACCTGGGCCGGGCCGACTCGTTCGACGCCGAGGCCGCCAAGCGGATCGCGGAAGCGGACGAGCGTTGACCCGATTGACGGGTCCGCTACGCTGCACCGAGCGGGACAAAGCGACCGCCAGGGCGAGAATCTGCCCGAGCGGGACAACAACGCCGCGCCGGCGGCGACAGCTTGCGACAGCGACCGGCCCGATAATCCGGCACCGCGACCCGCAGGCACCGGCGATACACGCCCGAATCGTATTTGAGAACAGACGAATCGCGTCGGATTGCCAATATGATCCGGCAGTTTTTTTGCGAAGAACTTTGACATTACACGCCGCAGGTAAAGACGTTTCTTATCTACGAAACCAAAGGAGTTTCCATGTTTGGCTGGCTCAGAAAAAAGAAGCCGAAGCACGCAATCGTCACTGCCGTGCCTGCATCGTCTGACGATGGTT
>Ga0315901_10000882_pt1 | contig 43525 bp, 35 predicted proteins | sample LakEriMetagenome_10_FD_203761 | JGI IMG/M metagenome (GOLD analysis project Ga0315901, IMG submission 203761) | Freshwater fungal communities from buoy surface, Lake Erie, Ohio, United States - Buoy 2 MA116 | ecosystem: Environmental > Aquatic > Freshwater > Lake | place: USA: Lake Erie, Ohio...
CCTGCTACAAAAAGTTTAATGAGCTCGCTTTGTTTTCGAGCTGGAAGTCGGCTTTTTCGTTGATACATTGGCTTGTCTAACTATGCGATTTTTCCTCGCTTAGCTAGTACAGCCCCAAAAATAAAGACTACGGTCGATTCGGATTTGGTTTGATGGGTTTGTTGGCGACTGGGGAAAAATCTCATCTTGAAGTCGTTAGAACTGCGATTCGCGAACTCGATTGGGCTAAGCCGGATGTAAAGCTGACCTTGGGGCCTGAAGGCAGTGCTTGGGCTTATGGCTATCAGAACATCTTGTTGTGCGAATACTATCTGCGGACAAAAGATGATTACGTTTTACCTGCGATCAATAAGTATGCGGTGACGCTTGCCAAGGGACGCGATGCGGCAGGTCTCTGGGGGCACAGGATGGCAAATCCAGAGGCAAATCGCGGGCAGTTGCATGGCAGATTGTATGGCTACGCGGTGATGAACTCATCCAGTTTGCCTTGTTATATCTCCTTGTTGTTAGCTCAAAAATGTGGCGTCAAAGATCCGGAGCTTTCAGCAGCGATTGAGCAGGGTCGCACATTCTACGGCAGTTTTGTCGGCAAAGGAACCTTGCCGTATGGTGTGCATGATCCTAATACCAAAGCGTTCAACAACAACGGCATGAGCGGCATGGCCGCCATTGCGCTCTCGCTCGCGGAAGACAAGCAAGGTTCGGCGTTTTTCTCAAAAATGTCATTGGCATCCACCAACATGATGGAAACGGGACACACGGGTCATTTTTTCAATCAGCTATGGACGGGACTGGGCGCTGGACTAGCTGGCCCGAGTGCAACGACGGCATTTTTCAAAGAAACTGCCTGGCTGCATACGCTCAATCGCAAATGGGATGGCGGCTTCACCTATGACAGCGGGGAAGATTATTCGTATAGCGGATTCAACGATGCCGCATCTCATTTGCTGAACTATTGCGTTCCGCGTCACCAACTCTACATCAATGGCAAAGATGCCGATAAATCGATTTTCCTATCTGCGGCCGCCGCTCAACAGATCGCAGGCCTTGCAACATTGGATGTCAAAAAACTCAGCGAAGATGAGTTGTTCAAATTGTTAGATCATGAGATGCCAAAAGTAAGGCAAGAAGCTGTATGGCAACTCCGAGGACGACCTCACAAGTATGTCAACGACATCGTTAAAATGCTAACAAATGGAACCGCTTTGCAGCGCAAAAGTGCGGTCGAGTATTTTGGATATCAATGCCCGCCTGATCAAGCCAGCTTGGCAGTCGAATCCATGGCTGCGCTCTTGAAAGACAGCAAGCAGGAGATGTCGATGCGAGCAGATATCGCAAGTTCGATCGCTAATTTGGGTGCCGGAGCTCATGCCTATTACCCAGATATATTGAAGCTGGTGTTAGAAAAAAAACCTGAGGATAAGCTCGGTGAAATCGATATGGAATTGGGTCGCGCCTTGGTTACGATGTGCGCCGATCCCTATGCCGCTGGATTGGTGAAGGATAAGGAATTGTTTTACGCGGCAGCAAACAAACTGATGGCACACAAGCGCTCCTATGGTCGTGCGACAGGTGTTAAAATGATCTCAGCGGTGCCGCTGGAAGATTTCCATTGGGTTGCGGATAGCGTTAAGACCATCATGGATGATCAGGATCTCACCTATACAAGCTATCACAATTTCGAGCCCAAGATCGAAGCGGTTGGCATTTATGCTAGGTTGAACATCGAAGGTGGGATTGAAGGCGCGTTAGCGGCTTTCGATTCCGACACCGGCAAAGCTGGCTTCAAAATCCGAATGTTGATGAGCGTGCTTCCCGTCTATGGCGCAAATGCCAAGTATATCTTACCTAAAGTGAAAGAGATCAATCCCGGAAAATTCAAAGGCCAATGGGATAAGATCATCGCTGATATTGAAACTGCAGATCCCGTCGCCGCGAAGAAGATGCTCAAGTTCGAGGAAGCAAAAAACTTCGGCAAGACGAAGTAAAAGAACCACCGATAAAGAACGTATTTACGAATACCCAAGTAACAGAAATAGAACCACGGGTGAACACAGATAAGAAATAGAATAATCTTGGGGGACTGAACGAATAACTTCTAACTAATAATTTCTTTATCTGCGTCCATCTGCGTTCATCCGTGGTTCGCTTTTTCTAAAAAATCTCTAACACCTCCACTCTATGCAAACCTCAAATATTATGAAATTCCCTATTCTCATCACCGCTGCCATGGCGCTTGTTACTATGGTCGAAGCCAAGCCGCTTAAAGTTTTCATTCTCGCAGGCCAATCTAACATGGAAGGACATGCAGAATCCTATACCTTCCCCGCCATTGCCAAGGATCCAAAGACGGCCGACCTCTACAAGCAGATGGTGGATGCCGAAGGAAAGCCGGTGGTTTGCAAAGACGTTTGGATCTCCTACGCATACGGTGATTTTGGCGGCAATCCGATCGGCCGTAAGGCAGGTAATCTAACTGCGGGTTGGGGTAGTCAGCATCACAACATTTGCAAGATCGGGCCCGAGTACACCTTTGGTATCACGATGCAAAAGCACCTCGGCGAGCCTATTCTGATAATCAAAAACGCATGGGGTGGAAAGAGCCTGATGGTTGACTTCCGTCCACCCAGTGGCGGTGAGCCAAGCGATCCGAAGCACAAGGAAAACGCAGGTAAATATTACGGTCACATGATGTCGCACGTGAGGGATGTGTTGGCGGATCCCAAAAAAGTCTATGCGGGTTACAATGAGAAGGAGGGTTATGAGATTGCAGGCTTTGTCTGGTTCCAAGGTTTCAATGATCTCGTAGGTCCTTATCCTGGCGACCCTACCAAGAAGAGCATCAAGGACTACTCCGAATACAGCCGTTTGCTTGCATGCCTCATCCGTGATCTGCGCAAGGATCTCAATACACCGAAAATGCCTTTCGTGACAGGAGTGCTTGGCGTGGGTGGCGAGACTACTGGTGATGGTGCTGAGGCTTTTCGTAATGCCATGGCAGCTCCTGCAGAGATCGATGAATTCAAGGGCACCGTGGCAAATGTATACACCCACAAGTTTTGGCCTGCAGATATCGAAGCGATCAAATCGAAAGTTTCAACAGCCACCGCTGAACTAAGTAAGCAAAACAATGTTCTCAAGATGCGCGCCAAGAAGGGCGAGGACGTCAAGGAGGAGAGTGCCAAGCTAGCCGCCGAGATCAAAGAGGTCAGTGACAAGGCGCTCAGCGAGGACGAGAAGTTCCTGCTCAAAAACGGCAGCTCGAATCAGGGATTCCATTACCACGGCTCAGCAAAATTTTTCGCTCAGACTGGTAAAGCCTTCGCGGATGAATTGGTGGGTTTGAAGAAGTAGTCTTTATGCAAAATCGCGCTCGGCTATATTGTCGAACTAGCTGCGTGGCTCAAGTTTATGATTCTGGAGGGATTGATCAGTTGTATATTTTAAGAACCCCCTGAAAATTACAAATCTAAGCCTTAAAGATTGATCTGGCTCGACCTCAGGGAAATGAGTCATATATTCCGAGCGTGCGCATTTTATTTCCATCATCTCGGGTCATTCTTACGACACTCGGGCTGATTACCGTTCTTGGTGGGAGCCTTCATGCAGCCCCTGTCATTCCTGGTCTGGAGCACAAGCATCCATTGACTGAGGCCCAAAAAGGCGCGGTTCTGATCGAGGAACTGCGCTGCGCCTCATGTCATGAAGGCATGCCTGGAGCTCAAAAAGCCGCGGGTCCCGATCTGCGTGAAGTTGGCTCGAGAATTCAGCCCGATTTCTTGAAAAAGTTTATTCAAAATCCCGCCTTATACGATCCCGGTACGAAGATGCCAGATGTCATGGGCAATCGTTCCGAGGAGGAGAAAGCAAAGATTGCTACCGAGATCAGCGCTTATCTGCTCTCGTTACAAAAGGCAGAGGAAAAGCCCACGCCTCTACCGATGGATAAAGCTGAGGAAGGGAAAAAACTTTTCCATGAGGTTGGCTGCGTGGTTTGTCACGGACCGAAGGATGGCAATGCAGATGTTAAAAATCTAACAGGATATGTTGGCTTGTCTCACGTTTCGAAAAAATATCACCCAACGGGCTTGGCGGACTTTTTACATGAGCCCTTGAAAGTCAGACCCGATGGACGGATGCCTGATATGCGATTGAGTCGGAGCGAAGCAGAGCTTCTCTCCGCGTTCTTGATCGGATCTGAAGCAGCGGCATCAAAAGCGGAGACGCATACGCCTGAGATGATCGCCGCGGGCAAAAAGGCATTTGAGGCGATGAGTTGCAATGCTTGCCACAACGTCGATTCCATTCCTAAGCCCACGCTTCTACCTCCTAAAGCCAAACTAAGCCTGAATGGTTGTATTTCTGAAAACACTGGCAAGGCACCGAACTATCAACTGAACGATATTCAGAGAAAAGCCATTCGCGCCGCTCTAACAGAAATGTCAAAAAAACCCACAGCTGCAGAATCCATCAATATGCGACTCACACAGCTGAACTGCATTTCCTGTCATCAACGCGATGAGTTCGGCGGAGTGAAGCCTGAGCTCGATAGTTATTTCCACTCCACCGAAGAAGCGCTCGGCAACGAAAGCCGCATCCCGCCGCCGCTGACGCTCGTGGGCGCCAAACTCCGTCCAGAATGGTTGAACAAAGTTCTCTACGAAGGACAAGCCGTCCGCCCATACATGACCACACGCATGCCGCAATACGGCAATCATGCTCTCGATGGCTTGCAGCAATTTTTCGGAGAAACCGACAAGCTCGAGCCTTTTGATTATGCAGAGATCAAAAAAGAATCCGCACCGATGATGCGTGACGAGGGTCACAGGTTGATAGGTGATCAGGGCTTGAGTTGTATTTCATGCCACAACTACAACGGCATCGATTCTCCGAGTATGAAAGGGCTCGATCTCATGACGTCTTACCAACGCCTCCAGCCAGCATGGTTTGATCAGTTCATGAAAAACCCAGCGAAGTTTCGCCCTGGAATCATCATGCCTTCCTTCTGGCCAGATGGCAAAGCGGTGCAAACCGAAATCCTCGATGGAAACACCGATGCCCAACTCCAAGCTCTCTGGCATCAGTTTTCTCTCGGTCGCTCCGCCCGCGATCCATCGGGACTCCGCGCTGCTGATCCCGAACTTATCGTTACCGATCAAACCCGCACCTACCGCGGACGCAGCACGGTCGCGGGTTATCGCGGCATCGCGGTCGGCTTCCCTGGCGGCATGAACTACGCGTTCAACGCCCACAACGGCGCGCTCTCCGCTTTCTGGACAGGGAAATTCGTCACCGTCGGTTGGCGCGGCCAAGGCTCAGGAAACTTCATACCTGCCGCCCCTGCGATCCAGCTCGCCGAGGATGTCGCGTTTCTAACAGAGCTGCCAGAAACCTGGCCGCTCAAGCCCGTACGCACCAAAGAAGCCCCCGTCAACCCAGATCCAACCTACCCCTCCCAATACGGCTATTCTTTCAAAGGATATTCCATAGGTGAAAAAGGAGTTCTGACATTCCGTTATCATTGCGGCGAAGTTGCGATCGAAGACACATCTGTCACAGGCGGTGAAAACGGCAAACTCAATCGAACCCTGACGTTCAATTCTAACAAATCCTCCACACTCTATTTCCGCGCTTTGTCAGGCAATATCGAATCCATCTCAGAGAGTTCATTTAAAATTCCAAAACTCCAACTCAACCTTGGAAAATCAAGCGCCAAGTTCTCTAACATCCTTAGAGCCGCAGGAGAGAACAAAGAACTCATTCTGAAACTCGATCTACCCGCCGGAACATCAACCCTCTCTTTCGATTATGTTCTCCAACCATAAAAAAAGTTTCTCAAAATCCTCTTCCTTTGCGGCTTTGCGACTTTGCGCGAGTTTCATGATTTTCTCCCTCTCGCTTCAAGCCGAAGAAGTCGGCGAGCGCTGGGGCACGGCCGAACGCGAACGCAAATACTACCGCTTGGTCGATCTTCCTATTCCGAAGAATCTCGTCATCGAAGCCGGCGCGTTCTGCGATTTGCCAGATGGTAGAATCGCGGTCGGCACGCGCCATGGCGATGTGTATTTCATCACCGGAGTGGATGCAGCCAATCCCGAACCGAAGTATCATCTTTTCGCCACAGGTCTTGATGAAATTTTTGGTCTCTCATGGAAAGACAACGGGCTTTTCGTAACTCATAGCGCAGAGCTTACCAAAGTTTCCGATACGAATAACGATGGCACCGCGGATCGGTATGATGTTGTTTCCGATGCATGGGGTTACGGCACCTATCACGAATACGCGTTCGGTTCGAAATTCGATCCGAAAGGAAATTTGTTCGTCGCGCTTGGCTTATCGAGCTCGTATCATTCGCAAGAACTGTTTCGTGGATGGATTTTAAAAGTCACTCCTGAGGGGAAATCGATCCCCTACGCCAGCGGCGTGCGTAGCCCGGGTGGAATTGGTTTTAACGAACACGGCGCCTTGTTTTACATCGAAAGCCAAGGTCCGTGGAACTCGGCGTGCAGTTTGAAGTTTGCCAAAGAAGGCGGGTTCATGGGACATCCGATCAGTTACAACTGGTACAAGTATGCGCCGAATATGGGAGACGCGCCTATCGAACCCAAAAACGGCTCATCCACTCTAGCAGAAAGCCAGAGGATCTCCCAACTCGATCCCTACGCGGTGGTGTTTCCTTACATTCGCATGGGTCGTTCGCTCAGTGGTTTTGTGGTTGATCAAACAGGAGGAAAGTTTGGGCCTTTCGAAAACCAAATCTTCATGGGTGATTACACTCAATCCATCATTGTGCGCGCCACCACCGAACAAGTGAATGGTGTCTGGCAGGGCGCGTGTTATCCGTTTCGCGAAGAACTTTCCACTGGTTTGCTTAATGTTAAATTCACGCCTCAGGGTCGGTTGATTTCAGGAGGAACAAATCGAGGTTGGCCGGTTCGCGGCCTCAAGCCTTATGCGCTCGAGCGTCTAGAATGGACGGGCGTCACTCCGTTTGAAATCAAACGAATCAACATCACGCCGAAAGGTTTCACGATACATTTCACCAAACCCGCCGATCCAAAGACCGCATCCCTTCCGGAGAATTATCGGGTTTCATCGTTTACCTATCCGTATCACCAAGGCTACGGCGGACCTGTCATTGAAGCCACGGATGCCAAAGTCACTCAAGTAGAACTAGCCAAGGACGGAATGAGTGCAACAATCACTGTCGATTCCATCATCAAAGGCCATATCCACGAATTTAACCTCGCTCCCATCCTTGATCTCGATGGCGAGACCTTGGTTCACAACTTTGCCTTTTACACGGTGAACGAAATCCCGAAATAAGAGACAAACCCTTCTTGTAAATTTACTTACCAAAACCCACCTATGTCACAACAACGTATTCTTCATTCTTTAGCGATCGCATCGCTACTCATCGTTCCTGTTTTCGCTGCGCCCAAGGTCACGATTACCAAACCAGATTTCACCAAAGGTGATCCCATTCCAGCAGGAGCGACTCATGATTGGAATCTTGGTGCAACCGGCCTACGTGGATGGATGTTTAGTGATAAACTTGAAACTTCCGATGCTAGACAAGTCCGTATCACGAAAGTCGAAAAAGGATCGCCTGCGGATGGGAAGCTCGAAGTGGGAGACGTCATTCTCGGAGTTGGCGGCAAACCATTTTCCTACGATCCTCGCACAGAGTTCGGCAAAGCTCTAACAGCTGCAGAGGCTGCGGATGGCAAGCTTTCACTGACACTTTGGAAGAACGGAGACATGGATGAAGTTGTACTCCAACTTCAAGTGCTTGGCGCCTACAGCAAGACCGCTCCATTTGATTGCAAAAAATCCGCAAAGGTTTTTCAAACAGGTTGTGATGCACTCGCCAAGCGCATGCAGGAGGATTCCAAATATGCGAATCAAGGCGCAATCCCTCGTTCACTCAATGCCCTAGCTCTGCTCTCCAGTGGTGATCCGAAATACATGGACCTGATCAAACGCGAGGTGAAATGGGCTCAGGATTTTTCCGCAGATAGCATGGCTACATGGTATTATGGCTATGTGATGATGTTCCTTGCGGAATACACCTTGGCAACGGGTGACACATCGGCACTTCCGGGTCTTCGCCGTCTTGCAATGGAAGCATCCAAAGGTCAAAGCAACGTCGGCTCATGGGGCCATAAATTCGCCACTCCAGATGGTCGGCTTTACGGCTACGGCATGATGAACGCGCCGGGTGTTCCTCTAACAACAGCTCTGGTTCTTGCGGAAAAGGCAGGAATCAAAGAGCCTGAGGTCAAACTCGCGATCGAGCGCAGCATGAAGCTGATCCGCTTTTTTGATGGCAAAGGTTCCGTGCCTTATGGGGATCACAATCCATGGATTCAAACCCATGACGATAATGGGAAAAATGGCATGTCTGCGGTCTTGTTCAATTTAGCCAATGAAGCTGGACCCGCCGAATATTTTTCCCGTATGAGCCTCGCGAGTCATGGCTCGGAGCGCGACACAGGACACACTGGAAATTTTTGGAACATGACATGGGCGATGCCAGGTGTTGCGCCTTCTGGCCCGAACGCCACGGGTGCATGGATGCAGGAATTTGGTTCATGGTATTATGATCTCGCGCGCAGCCACAATGGTGCTTTTCCTCATCAAGGCCCACCAAGCGCCACACCAGACCACACCCGTGGTTGGGACGCTACAGGTTCTTTCCTGCTCGCCTACGCGATGCCGCTGAAAAAAATCTACCTCACAGGCAAGCAACCAAGCAAAGTGCCACAGCTTTCTAACAAAGAAGCCGAATCGATCATCATCGATGGGCGTGGTTGGACGAATAAAAACCGTTTCGAGACTTATGATAAATTTAGCGATGCTGAGTTGCTAGAGCGGCTTGGTAGTTGGTCGCCAACAGTTCGCGACCGCGCAGGCATCGCATTAGCTCGTCGCAAAGGCACGGCGCCTCCCATTGATGCGATCGTTGCTCTGCTTGATTCAGAAAAAATTCATGCTCGCTACGGCGCCTGCCAAGCATTGATTCAGTTGAAAGCCGCCGCCGCGCCCGCCATTCCGGCACTTCTTAAAACGTTGAAGCATGAGGATTTGTGGTTACGCATTCTAGCCGCCGAGGCCATTTCACAGATGGGCGCATCTGCCAAAGACGCGCTTCCTGAAATGCTCACCATGCTCGCCAAAGGCGAATCTCCCAAAGACCCTCGTGGCATGGAACAACGTTACCTCAGCTATTTCATCTTCGGTGGGATGCTGAAAAGCATTTCCTTGAACGAGATCGATCAAAATCTCCTTCAAAAAGCGATCACCGCCGGTCTGCAAAACCAAGATGGTCGCGCTCGTGGTTCCATTTCAAATGTCTACGACAAACTTTCTTACGAACAACTGAAACCGCTTTTGCCCGCGATCCACGAAGCCATCGTCAAGCCCGCGCCAAGCGGTGAAATGTTTGCCGGCCAAGTTCGTGTTGCTGGAATCAAACTTTTTGCAAAACACAAAATCGCAGAAGGTCTTCCCCTATGTATTCCGACCATGGACATCCAATCTTGGGGCAAACAAGACCGCATCAACGGCATTCTCGGAGCCATTGAAATCTACGGCGCTGGCGCGAAAACCCTCCTTCCTGAACTTAAAAAACTCGAGGCAGATCTCAGTAGTCATGGCGAAGCTAAAAATTTGAAAGAGATCATCGATAGGGTGAAATCGATCACTCAAAAAATCGAGGCAACGACCGAAACTGTGGAGCTAAGGAGCATGAAGTAAGAGAAAAGAACTGCGGATTTCATTAATTTTTTATTCGGATCTGCTCCTGTCGATCAAACTATGTGGTTTTGGGTATCACTTACCCAGATTTTAATCATTTAGTGAGTCGATTTAGTATTTACGCCATGATTTATAAAAATAGCATTTGCGCATGAACGGTTCTCACCAGCTGCGCAGAAAGCAGTTTTATCAAAATTTAAATGCAGGCGAAGCGGTAGTTTTATTTGCTGGAGCAGCTCCTCGAAAGACAGCGGATGCGAGTTATCCGTTTTTCACCAACCGGAATTTTTACTATCTAACAGGCATTCTGCAAATCGATAGTATCTTCTTCGCGATCAATCAAGGCGGGAGGGTTGAGGAGACTTTATTTATTCATGATAAAAATCCGATGGCGGAACGCTGGCACGGTTATCGTATTTCTCATCAGGAGGCGATTGAAGCATCAGGTATCAAAAATATTTCTGAAATCAAAAAATTCGATGAGTTTCTGAAGGATATTTTAGAAGCGAGATCTATTTCTTCGCTGTGGTATGATTTCGATAAGTTCGATGAAGGACGCAAGGATGCGCCGCAAAACAAGCACAGCGAATCGCTCCTTTCTGCGTATTCATGGCTGAATTGTAAAAACGCATATCCATTGATTTGTGAGGCGCGCACGATTAAGGATGCCGGTGAAATCGCGGAAATACGCAATGCTCTCGGCGTCACGCGAGATGGTATTCATGCGATGATGAAGGCGGTAAAATCGGGGATGTATGAATATCAACTTGAAGGTGTATTTAACAAAGTTTTGGCAGACGCAGGCGTTCGTGAACCAGCTTTCGCCAATATCGTTTCCTCAGGGCGTAACAATTTCTTTATTCATTACGAAGAGCCAATGGGAATTATCAATGATGGAGATTTAATTCTAACAGATGTAGGAGCTAGGAAAAACCAATACGTCAGCGATATCTCACGCGCCTTTCCAGTGAATGGAAAGTTTACGCCTGAACAAAAAGAAATTTATTCGATCGCACTCAAGGTTAACAAAGAACTCATGAGCTTGCTTGTTCCTGGTGAAATTTCTTTTGAACAAATCGAAGCATATGCGCGGCGGAGAATCAGCGAGGAATTGGTCGCCGCCGGCCATCTCGGCAAGGATGAGGACGTCAGCAAATACTATTGGCATAAAGGAACTCACCACATCGGCTTAGACGTGCATGACGTTGGCCCACATGGAAATCCCATCGCGCCAGGCATGGTCTTCACCATTGATGTCGGGATCTACATGGAAGACAAAAACATCGGTTTCCGCATTGAGGATAATGTCCTCATCACAGAGACCGGATACGAACATCTTTCAGCGGATATCGTGCGTGAGATCCACGATATCGAGGCGATGATGTGTAGTTGAATTTTTGGACTGCGAGAGCCCACTCGCGCAGGATGAAAGGGCATGCTCCATCGTCGCCAGCGGGCTAAGGCGTGACTGGAGTCACGCGGTCCATTCGTTTGCCTATTCTCTCACAACTTCTGTCCATCTGCGACCAGTTTAGCTCGTAGTTTTTCATACGGTACTCTCTGCACAGGAACATTGTCATCGATGGCCATGCCTGCGGCAGTTCCCGCGCTCTGGCCAAGCACCATGAATACGGGTTCCATGCGGATGGAACCGAAAGCAATGTGCGAAGCTGATAAGGCCCATGGCACGAAAAGATTTTCGCATTCGCCGACCCTTGGAACGATGGAGCGATAGGAAATCCCGTAGGGTTTCCCGCTGAGATAAGTTTGGATATCGCCTTCGTTCATCACCATGCCGTTGTGGACGAAGCGTTGGGTGTTGTGAGAATCGAGGGTGTAAGCGCCTTGTCCGACAGGATCATCGACAGGGATTTTCAGTTTGCAGTGATCTTCTGTCATCACAAGATCCGAAATCATTCTCCGTGCTTCGCGCACATAGAGGTTGTATGGCCAGTGACCGTTATCGGGAAATTCATCTTTCGTTAAACCCCATGCCGCATAGGACTTCCGAATGGCTTCGGGAACTCGCGGATGATTCTGAACCGTCCAGACCAAGCCGAGTTGATAGTCGCGGTGTTTTGCAGCTAGCGCCTCGCGCTCCGCATGGCTCAGAGTTGCCCAGTTCCATTCCTTGCCATAATTTCCACCGATCCAATCACATGAAATTCCGCCAGTGTTGTTAGAATCTGTTTTCCCATTCGGGATCATCGAGGTTTTAAAAAAACCAGATTTCTGTCCTACCTCGATTGCGCGGAACAAAATTTCGAAATCGGCTTCGTTATAATTCTTTGGTTTTGTTATCATGATCCGGTTTTCCGGAACATTGGTTAGAACCATGCGGTAGCAATAGGCTTGTAGCTTTTCATCACCACCACCGGCCGCGCCGCCCATGTCGAGATTGACTCCTGGCAACAAGCCGCTACTTGCGTCGCCTTTGACGACATAGGGATCGATTCCTTTGGGCAATTGGTTTTTTTTCGCCACACCCGTGATGCCGTTGCCGACTTCATTATACTTGGCATTTGCCTCACGACCGATGGTGAAAGACACCCCAGCGAGCGGGAGCAGATCGCCTTCGTAGGAGGCATCGATGAACATTTTCCCTTCGATCACATCACCATTTTCTAACAATATTTTCGAAATCCGCTTACCATCCATCACCACGCCTTTTTTCAAATCCAAACGACCTTTGATGATGTTCACTCCCGCATCTTTGATCATGCTATCGAAGATGCTTTCGGCGATTTTCGGTTCAAACACCGAAGCGAGTTCATTCTTCGGATTGAAAGCCAGAGTGCCTTGAGCCATCTCAGGGAAAACATCTCGTTTTTGCAGAGTCCATGAGCCGTCTTTTAGATAGTGTAAATAAGCGGCGTGGTAAAAATCCCGCGATAAACCACCAAGGATCGCGTCGTTTCCGATATCTGTCCAACCCAGTCCGCTGCTGGTCAACCCGCCGAGGTGGCCGTATTGGGAGACTAGAATCACGCTTTTGCCCATGCGTTTCGCCTGCACGGCTGCGGTCACCCCGCCTGAGGCATCGCCGTAGACCACCACATCGGCCTTGTGCTCTGCGGCGGATAAAATTCCAGAAGCGGAGAGTAGAGAGGCGAGGGCGAGATGGGGAAAAGGGGCGAGGTATTTCATGGTGGATTTTAGGAACCTAGAATACGCCAGAGGGCGGGGATGTTTTTCACTCATCCAACAGCTTGCGGTCTAGGCATCACTAGCTTACATATTTACACATCATGAAATCTAATTTTTTTCTTGGCTTACTTGCCAGCGTATCCGGCTTTATGGTTTGCACGCATAACTCCATGGCAGAATCCACCGAAAAACTTCAATGGCTCTCTTACAAAGGTGGGGAAGGCCCCGGGAAAGGCAAACACATCGTTCTTATCTCCGCCGAACAGGAATACCGCAGCGAACAAGCCATCCCCATGCTTGCGCGGATTCTTTCTACGCATCATGGCTTCGATACCACTGTGCTTTTCAGCGTGAACGCAGAGGGCATGGTCGATCCCACTTTGCCGACCCCCGATCGCAAGGACGAAACCACATTTAGAAAGCACAACATTCCCGGTCTCGAGCATCTTGCCAAAGCGGATTCGCTCATACTCTTTACCCGCCTAATCAGTCTGCCATTGGAGCAGGAAAAACTCATCGTGAATTATTTTGATTCCGGCAAACCCATCATCGCCCTGCGCACTTCCAATCATGGTTTCGCCGCCAATCTTGATTACAAAATCAATGGGCAACAGGTCACGCTCAGCCAAATCTTTGGCGGCGCGTTCATGAATCATCACGGTGAGTGGCAGGCGGATTCGACCCGTGGTGACATCGTTCCTGAAATGAAAGATCATCCCATTCTCAAAGGCGTCAAAGACATCTGGGGTCTGACCGATGTGTATCGCACGTATCCCGAGGGCGGCTCGCTTCCAGAAGGCTGCACCGCTCTCGTTAACGGTCAGCCACTGATTGGTCGTGAACAAGGTGGCGCAAACAATCCTGAAAAAGAACCGCTTCCTGTTGTTTGGGTGAAAAATTGGAAAACCAGCAGCGGGGCGGAAGCCCGCATCCTCCATTCCACCATGGGCAGCAGCAAAGATTTCCAAAGTCCTGGTTTACGCCGCCTTATAATCAACGGAGTTTACTGGGGGTTGAAGCTCGAAGATAAAATTTCAGCAGACAGCAGAGTCGAATACGTCGGCGAATATAACCCGCTTTCTCATGGCTTCAATCACGAGAAGCTCGGTGTGGTTCCACGTCCCGTTTCTTATTATCGTTAATTCAGTTTCATCTATAAACCCAAAATCAAATTCCCATGAAATCAAAAATCTTATCCCGTTCTGTGCTCGCCACTCTTTTGTTAGGATTTACGCCACTTGATTCCGCAGAAATTATGGTTAATCCAAAAGCAGAAACCACAGCGAAAGCCCAAGTGACTCAATCCATGATTGGTTATCGGGACACCTTGTTGTTCTACACCTTTGCCGTAGAGAAAGCGGTGCTTGTGGTTAGAATCGATAACAAAAATGACCAATTTCCAATCAAGGCAGAGCTGAATGTTTTTCCTAAAAACGCCACCAACGAAGGAATTTCGAATTGGATCAACAACCAACATTCATGCGGCCTATTTCCCGATGTTCCTGAGCCGGTTGCGGTTCACAACATTCCCGCAACATCCTTCGCAGTCGTTTCCAAAAAAATAGCAGAAGCGATTGTGGTGGAAGAAGGTCCGCCGAATGCTGGTAAATTCAATCGTTACGAAGTTGAATTCAAACTCGAAAACATCCCAGTAGTTGGTGAATTAAAATTAAAGACTTCACCGATACCGCTAGTGTTTTTGTTAAAGGTTAAAACTAAAGAAGGCGGCTGATTGCCGCCTTCTTCCTGTGTATTTAAAAGGGCGGCATTTTGGCGCCCTTTCTTTTTTTATTGGCCTAACACACCTGTGCCGCCTTCTTCATCTCCATCGCCGCCAGCGTTGTTATGTTTCCTTTTCTCTTCTTCGGCGCGTTCTTTTTCGCGGCGCTCTTTATCAGGATCTTTGTCGCGATCTTTACTCTCATCTTTTTTCCGCGCTTCATCATAGGCTTTGCGGAGTTCGTTGTTGAGAGCGCGGTTTTCAAGATTCAATTTTTCATTAGCAGCGTTCGCTTCGTTCTTAGCGCGGGTTGCTAACAAAATAGCCTTTTCATTGGCGTCGATTTTACTGACTAATGCGGCAACATCTCTGTCGCGGGTTTTCACGGTCATATTTTTACGTTCCGCTGCGGAAGCAACATATCGTAATGTCATTTCAGCTAAGTTGGCATCTGCAGAAGCGGCGTTGGCGACTTGTTTTGCCTCGGATAATACATCGATACTGCTGGCGCCTTCGGCTTTACGGATGACCCCATCCCAAGCCTCGGCCGCTTTCTTGTTAGCTGCCAACATAGCTGTCAAATGATCGGGATGCTTTTCTTTCAGATGGCCGAATCTTTCTTGGAATTTTTCGATATTCGAGTGGTTTTTCATGCTCTCTTGAGCTCGGGCGCGTTCTTTCGCAACAGCCTCTCTCATGTATTGCTCTTGTTCGGCTTTATCGCCCGCTGACGCAATGCTGAGAGGAAGGAGGGTTGCTAGAATGAGATGAATAAAGAGTTTCATATTAGTTTAATTCTAAAATTATTTTTTTAATCTAGCAGTCGAACAAGTCAAAGAGAAAAAAGCATGAAGGAGTAGTCACTTTGTCTTGAGTGCCATTTCATCCAGTAAGTGGATATCAAGGGATAATCACCACTTGATCGGCTTCAACGCCTGTGAGAATTTCCGTGGTTTCGCCGTTGGATTTTCCGCGAGTGACAACACGGCGTTCGGTTTTTCCATCGGCGAGTTTCACCGATATCGTCCAGCCTTTCGCGCCGAGTTCGATGGCTTTTGTGGGCACGGTGATTGCTTTCTCGTTTTCATACGTAATGACTTTGACGTCCAGAGTTTGGCCTGGTGCAGGAGTCAGAGACTTCGGCCATTCCGCAGAAAAAGTCATGGGGTAGGTGCCGTGGGCTGCTGGAATATCAGATGACTTGGAAAGGGTCACTGGAATCAACACCTCTTCTGTTCCTGTGAGCATGGCGAAGCCTTTCGCGCCTTTTTTCAGCTCTTCCGCTTCGGCTTGGGTGGCGAAACTTTCGATCATCAATGTTGTAGCGGAAGGAATGAAATTCGCGAAGGTCTTACCAACGGGTGCGGCGCCTTTAGGAACGAGAGTTTTGATGAGATCGCCCGTGGACCAAGTCCCGTTTTCGATACTGCCATGATAAAACAAACCATCCGCAGGAGCTTTGAATTCGAACAGTTTACGATCTTGCTCAAGCTCGGAAAAATCTTCGCGTTGGCGTTTCAAGGAAACTCTCATTTTATCCACCTCAATTTTTTTCAGTTCCAATGAGCGCGGTAAATCCTGTTTAGCCTTTGAGAGCTGCAGGGCGGTATCATCGCGTTTTTCTGTTAGAGCGATAAGCTCACGTGGTAAGGTGACCTCATGAATGCGCTTGTGATTGAGGGTTTCCATTCGCACGGCAAACTCGGCAAGTTCCACGGCGTCTTTTTGTTTTTGTAGGATGATTTCCTCGGTATCTTCAGTGATGTCGTCGGCTTTATACATTTTAAGAAGCTGCCTGAGTTCTTCTTGGTATGAAGCGAGGATCTGCTTTTGGCGTTTCAAATCATGATCTGCATCTTGCTTTGAAGCATCCAGCCGAGTCGTTTGAAAATAAGCTAATTCTTCGGCTGCAATCTTTGCACCGCGCTCCATGCGTGCTAGTTGTTCGGGAATATTTTTTTCCAAAGTCGTGAGATCGAGTTCTGCCTGTGCCAAGCCAAGCTCCGTAGCCGTTAGCGCTTGCTTGGTATCGGCGATTTTTTCATCCACGGCATCGGATTTGAAAACGATCAATGACTCACCTTTTTTAACCGAGCTCCCATGGTTGGCGATTGAGACGATTTCAAACGTTGGCCACACTTTGGCATCCAGACGAATAGGCACGACAGTCTCAGGTAAAACGGTTGCTTTTAAATTGTGGCTCACAGTGAAAGGTTTCACCGCTAAGGTGATTTCACCGGCGTGAGCTGCGGTGATGAGAAGAGTGGGGAGTAGATAATGAAATGCAGTCATGATAATGAGATAGGGATTTAAAAACAGGATAGTGGGAAATCAAGCGACACCGCGTGATTTCCTTGCCAACCAGATTGGCAGAAAACGAGGTTTTTTCGCCATTGGCGATGAGGGAACAAAATGCTCCACGACTTCGTAACCATCACGCTCAAGGTTACGAGTCAGGTTTGCCACGGGACGAGTGGATGCAATTGCCAACAATCCGCCAGGCTGCAATGCCTCATAGGTTGCGGCGATCCAACGTTTGTCATTGACGAAAAATCGTTGCTTTCCAGCCAAGGGCGCGGAGTCGAGATGGATCATGATCGCGTGCAAACAACCCGATTGCTTGTTAAGCGCATTCGCCCCGGGATCGTTTTCGATCACCACGCGTGGATCATCCAGAGGAGTATCAGGAAAAAATTTGCGATTCCAATCGATCAGTTCGCTGCGGTTTTCTGCGATCGTGTAGACAGCGCGCTTTTGTGGAAGCTCATGCATGATGGATTTCAACATGTGCCCAAGGCCAAGGCCTATCATCCAAATACGTGGTTGCCGAGCTGGGCGAAACGGCGCGGCAGCAAGCTTTGCAAGCTCTTCTTCTGATGCGCGTGTGCTGGGTCCGCAGATCTGCTGGCCTTCTACGAGTAAATAACGACGACCGTCGTGTTCTTGAAGTTCGAGAGGCGAGCCATCGGCTAAAGTGGTAGAGGCTAAGGTGATGCGTGGTTTCATGTCGGCTTAATGCTTGCTAGAATGAACAATTTCAGATAATCGACAACCACCATGTCAGAAGAATCTTCCACCCCTCTATCCACAACGCCCCCTACATCAGGATTTACTAAAGAACAAAAAGACAAAAAGCTCATTGCCGGTCTTCTTGGGATTTTACTTGGTGGCCTGGGTATTCACAAATTCTACCTCGGGTACACCAAGGAAGGAATTATCCAAATTGTCGTCACAATTGTTACCTGTGGCTTCGGTTCCATTGTCGGCCTTATCGAGGGAATTCTCTACCTCACCAAAACGGATGACGAATTTGTCGCCACCTATGTGGTAGGCCGCAAAGGCTGGTTCTAAAACCTTGATTCATTAATCTCCAAAAAGAAAACCTCGGCCCATTTCAGGCCGAGGTTTTTTAGGTTTCGGTTTTCACCGCAGGAGCTGGAGCTGGAGCTGTTGGCTGAGGCTAAGGTGGTGCGTGGTTTCATATCGGCTTAACACTTGCTAGGATGACTGAAATCAGGTAATCGATAATCACCATGTCAGAAGAATCTTCCTCTCCAGAATCGGCTACACCTCCAGAACAGCCAACAACTCCCCCAGTTCAGCAGCCAACAGCTCCTGATCCAGCCGCATATACCAAAGATCAAAAAGATAAAAAAATTATCGCTGGGATATTGGCAATTCTTCTTGGCGGCTTGGGCATCCACAAATTTGTTTTAGGCTACACGGTTGAAGGCGTTATCATGCTAGCGGTGAGCATCGTGGGAATGTTCGTCATGTGCGGCATTCCTTTGGCCCCAGTTGCAATGGGCGTCATCGGCCTTATCGAGGGAATTCTCTACCTCACCAAAACGGATGACGAATTTGTCGCCACCTATGTGGTAGGCCGCAAAGGCTGGTTCTAAAACCTTGATTCATTAATCTCCAAAAAGAAAACCTCGGCCCATTTCAGGCCGAGGTTTTTTAGGTTTTGAAGATCTTTTGTTTAGCGGCAAGCCGCTAAGACATTAGAGACTTGCTTTAAGTGCGGAGGATGCTTTGAAACCAACCGACTTGGAAGCGGCGATTTTAAGGGATTCTCCAGTCTTCGGATTGCGTCCGATACGTGCTGCACGCTTCTTGACTTCAAAAGTACCAAATCCGATGATTTGGACTTTCTTGTCTTTTTTCACGCCTTTGGCGATCGAGTCGAGGACTGCGTCGAGGGCTTGTTCAGCGGCACGCTTGGTTGCGTCTGCTCCGAGGGCTTTTTGGATGGATTCAATGAGTTCTGCTTTGTTCATGGCAAAGGTGTTTGTGCTAATCGCGTCGCGTCTTGGCAAGACAAAATCTTCAATATTTGTAAGGATTTTTTTAAACGAGCTGCTTGACTTCTGGACGATTTCTGACTGGCGCGCCTTTGGAGGCAGGGGGGTTGGGGGGGGAATGCCTGGTCTAACAGAGATCGAATTGCGACTCGCTGGTTGTACCTAGCATTTTTCTAACAGGATAAAGGAGGGAATGGAGAAGATGAGAAAAGCGGGCTCTTCACGCACGATATGATCCGCTCACACACCGCCCATAAACATCATCTTGCTGCAACCCCATCGCCACATACTCACCTCATGCATCAGATGGAAATGGATGTGAGTGGCTGATGTATTCCTAATAACCCATATCGAATAACCGCATGGAAGCCGCAGTGATAAGTGCGGCTTCCATATTTATCTCTTCTCTCTATGTAAATAACGCGCTTGTAGCCTGATGCGTGGAAATTTCGGTTTTGTGAAATAGCAGGAGCGCTCTGAGGGCGGGGCGTCGAGCCTGAGATGCTAAAAAAGCCCTGATTCTACGTGGAGTTTCCGTAAAAAACCGACTTTGTGAAAATTTTCACAAATAGATCTTGCGGTGGATTGGAGTGCTAGGTATCAACCGCCGCCTCACTTTCCCAGCATCTCACTTTTCCTGTATTCTCCCATGACGCGTTTTTTAGTCACAACTTTAGGCCTCTGGCTTCTGGCATTCGCACCAGCTTTCGGCGCGGAGGGAGGCGAGCCTCATACATTGCCATTTCAAGCACCGGTTGTTTTTGAAATTGGTTTTTTCAAAGTGACGAACTCCATGATCGCGATGTGGACGGTTGGTGCGCTCATCATTCTGGTTGCTCAGCTCGCGACACGTAAGATTTCACTTATCCCCAGCGGCCTTCAAAACCTAGCTGAAACGGTAGTCGAAGGGCTTCAAGGATTTTTGGGTGGCATCATGGGTGAAAAACTTGCGCGCGAGACCTTTTGGTTTTTCGGTTCTGTGTTCATTTTCATCATCTGCGCCAACTGGATGGGGCTTTTCCCGGGCGTAGGGACAGTGGGTCACAAGCTTATTGATGCAAGTGGGCATGAAGTTGGTTTCGTGCCATGGCTCCGCGGCGCCAACGCCGATATCAACATGACTCTCGGTCTTGCCTGCGTTTTCTTCCTGCTTTGGCTGTTTTGGTCGATCAAGCACAACGGCGTAGGTGGTTTCCTCTCTCACATCTTCGTTTATCAAGGTGAAGGTGCAGGATTCATGAAAATGCTCCTTATTGTCATTTTCTTCCTCGTCGGGTTCCTTGAGGTCATTTCGATCATGATCCGTCCGCTTTCCCTTACGTTCCGTTTGTATGGAAATATATACGCGGGCGAAAACCTCCTAGAGCTCATGCTTCAAATGGGAGGAACCTATTTCGGCTGGTTAGCCGCATTGCCTTTCTACTTCCTCGAGCTGATGGTTGGAGCCATTCAGGCCTTGGTATTCACCCTTTTAACTGCCGTATTCACTGGACTCATGTGCCATCACGAAGAAGGAGAACACGGCCACTAACCCCTTTGGAAATCGGACCATGGCAAAGATCTGTGGAGGTTTCCAAACACACTAAACAAATAATCGAAATAACAATATGTCAGGTAACATCGCTATCGCAGGTGCCGCTCTCGGTGCCACCATCGCTCTTGGTCTTATCGGTCTTAAGGCTTGTGAAGCCGTAGGTCGTAACCCAGGCGCATCCGGTAAGGTTCTCGTTCAATCTCTCCTCATCTCCGCTCTCGCGGAAGGTGCGTTGATCATCACGATCCTTCTCGGCAAATAATCCGATTTTGGGGAGGTGGACTCACCTCCATCTCCCCAACTCCTCTTTCTCGCTCGCTCTCTTAGTTTTCAATTTCAGCCACGCTTCAACCTATGGAACTCATCAGCCTTTTTTCACAAACCGCTAGCATCGCCACCGATCTTCAGGCAGTGGCTGATAACTTGCGCAAAGATTTCGGCATGCATGGTCAATTGCTGATTTCACAAGCCATCGGGTTCATCATTTTTGCTGTCGCTCTCAAGATTTTTGCCTTCAAGCCCATTACCGCCATGCTTGAGCAACGCCGTGAGCGCATTGCTGCTGGCGAAGAAAAACTCAAGCGCATCGAGAAACAACTCGCTGAATCCGAAGCCACGACCGCTGCTGCGATCGCCAAGGCCAATGAAGATGCTCTGCGTTTGATCACCGAAGCCAAACAAGGCGCCGCTGCTTTCACCGAACAGAAAGCGCAGGACGCCATCGCTCAAGCCCAGCAAATCCTTGCGAAAGCCGAGGCCGCTGCCAACGCCGACCGCGAGCGCATCTCTGCCGAGTTGAAACGCGAATTCGGTCGCCTCGTCGCAAGCACCACTTCCCAAGTCACTGGCAAAGTCCTCACCGATGCAGACCAACATCGCATCAACGAAGAAGCCCTCGCCAAAGTTGGCAACTAATTTCTCCTTTCTCTCAACCAGACCACGATGAAAATCTCCAAAATCGCTGCTGCCACCGCTCGCCGTCTCTACGGCTTGTGCCAAGTGAACGGCCAGCTTGATGACAACAAGCTGCGGGATCTGGTTTCCAAACTTATCGCTGCAAAACCACGCGATTTCCAAGCGATCCTTGCTTCGATCCAACGCCTCACGCGTCTCGAGCAAGCTCGTCGTGCCGTGGTGGTTGAAAGCGCCACCGCGTTGAACGATGCCGAGCGTCAGAAAGTCGTCGCAGGTCTCACCAAAGACTATGGCGCAAAACTTACCATCGAATACAAAATCAAACCAGAGCTCCTCGGCGGGCTTCGCATCAAAGTCGGCGACGACGTCCTAGACGGTTCCGTTCAAGGTCGAATCGATCGTCTCTCCAAAGCGTTCTAACATTTCCCTTTTCACCATTCACTACTCACTCCTCACCCTTATCTTATGAGCAGCATCCTCCAGGACATCGAAAAACAAATCGCCGGCATTAGCTCGAGCGTTGAAAAAACCAATACCGGCGTCGTCCGTAAAGTCGGTGACGGCGTCGCCATCGTCGAAGGCCTCTCCGACGTCATGCTCAATGAAATGATTGAGTTCGATGGCGGCGTGACGGGCATGGCGCTGAACCTTGAGGAAAGTGAAGTGGGTGTCGTTCTTCTCGGCGATTATACCGCCGTGACCGAAGGCGCAACCTGCCGCACTTCCGGTAAACTTCTTTCCATTCCAGTTGGTGAAGCCATGCTCGGCCGCGTGGTTAACGCCCTCGGCGCACCGCTTGACGGCAAAGGCGAGATCGCCGCATCCGCTCAATACCCGATGGAGAAAATCGCTCCTGGTATCATCAAACGGAAATCCGTTTCCGTGCCAGTGCAGACCGGCATCATGGCCATCGATGCGATGGTGCCAATCGGCCGTGGTCAGCGCGAGTTGATCATTGGTGACCGTGCAACTGGTAAAACCACCATCGCTGTGGACACCATCATTTCCCAAGCCCAGCAAAACAAAGCTGCTGAGCAAGGCAAGCTGCAGAACTACAAGCCGATGTTTTGTATCTATGTCGCCATCGGTCAAAAACTCTCCAACGTTGCTCGTATTCAGAAGACTCTCGAAGACGCTGGTGCGATGGAATACACCACCATCGTTTCCGCCTCCGCTTCCGATGCAGCTGCCATGCAGTTCCTCGCACCATACGCGGGTTGCGCAATCGCCGAATACCTCATGGATAAAGGTCAAGACTGCTTGATCGTGTTCGATGACCTTTCCAAACACGCTGTGGCTTATCGCCAAGTGTCCCTCATCCTGCGCCGCCCCTCCGGTCGTGAGGCTTACCCAGGTGACGTTTTCTACCTCCACTCCCGCCTCCTCGAGCGTTCCGCTCGTCTCACCGATGCAGCTGGCGGCGGTTCACTCACCGCGCTACCTATCATCGAAACCCAAGCAGGCGACGTTTCCGCATACATCCCAACCAACGTGATCTCCATCACCGACGGCCAGATCTATCTTGAAACCGACCTTTTCTACCAAGGTATCCGTCCCGCGATCTCGGTCGGTCTCTCGGTTTCCCGCGTGGGTTCCGCTGCGCAAACCAAGACCATCAAATCCGTTGCAGGAACCACGAAACTCGACCTCGCTCAATACCGCGAGCTTCAAGCCTTCGCTCAGTTCGGCTCCGACCTTGATGCGCAGACCAAGAAGAAACTCGAGCGTGGTGCTCGTATCGTTGAGCTCTTCAAGCAAAACCAATACTCCCCACTCGCGATGGAAATGGAATCCATCTACCTCTTCGCGATGCAGAACGGCTTCTTCGACGACGTCGCAGTCAAAGACATCGGCCGTTGCCAAGACGCAATGGGCGAGTTCTTCAACACCCGCAAAGGCGATATCCTCGACAAGATCCGTAACGAAAAACCAGATCTCAAGAAAGACGCCGCGATGGTCGAAGCCGTCAAACAAGCCATCGGCGACTTCAAGCAATCTTGGAAATAAACTCTTTTCTCTAAGCTCCTAGCTCCAACCTCTCCGCTAAAACATGGCCAACCTCCGAGACATCCGCCGCCGAATCAAATCGGTCAAGAACACCGCCCAAATCACCCGGGCGATGCAACTCGTTGCGGCCGCGAAGATGAAAAAAGCCCAAGACCAAGCCATGGCTGGTCGTGATTACTCATCCCAGCTCAACGCTGTCTTGAGTGACATCTCCGCGAACTTTAACGACGAAGCTTCCCACCCACTCCTGGAAGCTCGCGAAGGCAACCGCGAGTTGGTGCTGGTGATCTCCACCGACAAAGGTCTCTGCGGACCGCTCAATACCAACCTCGCGAAAAAACTCCGCGCAGAAACTTCCGCCACTGCCGACTACGTCACGGTTGGTCGTAAACTCCGCGTGATGTTAGAAAAACTGGGCAAAAAAATCCTCGCCGACTTCACAGTGAAGGATCCTGTCCCCTTCCCAGATGCACGCGCTATCGCGGCTTTCCTCACCAAGCAATTCACCGAAGGGAAATACGATAAAGTTTCCATCGTCTTCACTCGCTTCGTGAACACGCTCACGCAAGTTCCTGAGGTCAAACAACTTCTTCCCGTTCTGCCACCGACTCAATCTGATGACAGCGGCTTGATCGATGGCGATAGCAAAGATTCTCTCTTCGAGCCTTCCGTCGACGAAGTCCTCGCATCCATTCTTCCGCTTTACGTGAACTTCCAAGTCTATCAAGCGCTCCTAGAATCCCGCGCCACCGAGCACTCCGCTCGTATGGTCGCGATGAAAGCCGCTACCGATAACGCCAAGAAATTCATCAAAGAGCTCACGCTGGAATACAACAAAGTCCGCCAAGCCGCCATCACCTCCGAACTTCTAGAAATCACCACCGCCATGAAAGCGATGGAATAACATCAAGTTTGCTAGTTTCCAGTTTTCAGTGATCAGAAAATACCGAAAACAAAGCTAGCGCCCCACAAAATCTTTTCACTGAACACTTCAAACTTCCAACTAGCAACTTCCTCCACCATGAGCAACCAAGGAACCATCGTCCAAATCATCGGCGCCGTTATCGACGCCGATTTCTCCAAAGCCAGCAAACTGCCGGGAATCTACAACGCACTTGAGATCAAATACGTTCTCAACGGTGTCGATACCAAGCTGGTTCTCGAAGTTCAACAACACCTTGGCGACGGCTGGGTGCGCGCTGTTGCGATGTCCACCACGGACGGTCTCAAGCGCGGCATGAGCCTCACCGATACCGGTAAAGCCATCGCGGTTCCTGTCGGCAAACAAGTGCTCGGACGTATCTTCAACGTCACTGGTGACCTCGTGGACGAAAACGTTGCGCTTGCTGATGCAAACCATCGTTCTCCTATCCATCGCCCAGCTCCTTCTCTAACAGACCAATCCGCCGCGACCGAAGTTCTCGTCACCGGTATCAAAGTCATCGACCTTATCTGCCCGCTGCTCAAGGGTGGTAAAGGTGGTATGTTCGGTGGTGCAGGTGTGGGTAAAACCGTGGTTATCATGGAGCTCATCAACAACATCGCGAAAGCACACGGTGGTTTCTCCGTATTCGCAGGTGTGGGTGAGCGGACCCGTGAAGGTAACGACCTCTACTGGGAAATGATCGAGTCCGGCGTTATCGCCACCGAGAAAGACGAAAAAGGTCATCCAAAACTCGATGCCAAAGGCAATCCAGTGCTCTCCGCAGAAGGCTCCAAAGTGGCTCTCTGCTACGGCCAGATGAACGAGCCTCCAGGTGCTCGTCTCCGCGTTGCTCTTTCCGCTCTCACCATGGCGGAATACTTCCGTGACGAAGAAGGCCAGGACGTTCTTCTCTTCGTCGACAACATCTTCCGTTTCTCCCAAGCCGGTTCCGAAGTTTCCGCTCTTCTCGGACGGACTCCTTCCGCTGTGGGTTACCAGCCAACTCTTTCCGAGGAAATGTCCGTTCTCCAAGAGCGCATCACTTCCACCAACAAAGGTTCCATCACTTCCATCCAAGCCGTTTACGTTCCTGCGGACGACTTGACCGACCCAGCTCCTGCCAACACCTTCGCTCACCTTGACGCGACCGTGGTTCTTGAGCGCTCGCTCGCAGAACAAGCGCTCTTCCCAGCGGTTGATCCTCTCGCCTCCACTTCCAAAGCACTTGCTCCGGAAGTTGTCGGTGAAGAACATTACCGCGTTGCCCGTGGCGTTCAGCTCGTGCTTCAGCGTTACAAAGACCTTCAGGACATCATCGCCATTCTCGGTATGGACGAACTCAACGACGAAGACAAAATGACCGTCTTCCGCGCTCGTAAAATTCAACGTTTCCTCACCCAGCCATTCCACGTTGCTGAGATTTTCACCAACGTTCCTGGCGCTCTCGTTTCTCTAGAAGACACCGTCAAAGGCTTCGCAGAAATCCTCGATGGCAAATGGGACGATGTCTCCGAAGGTAACTTCTACATGAGAGCCGGTATCGAAACCGTTTCCCGCGACTAACTTAATGAACCCAGAGTCCAGAAACCAGAGTCCAGACTCGCGGTTTTCAAGCTCTGGCTTCTGGACTCTAACTTCTGAAATCTAATGAGCCTTCATCTCGAAATCGTCACACCTGAGAAAAAGATTTTCTCGGACACCGTCGAAAATGTCTATCTGCCAGGTGCAGATGGTGAGATGGGAATTTTGCCAAGTCACGCCGGCTTGGTGACTGCACTCCAGCCCGGAGAACTCCGCTATCTTCATCAAGGTCAGATCGTCACTTTAGCAATCGGCTCCGGCTTCGCGGAAATCAGCCAAACCAAAGCCGTCGTTCTAACAGATATGGCTCTTGGCGAATCTGAGATCGATGAACACGCAACCGAGGAAGCGATCAAACGCGCCGAGGAAAAACTGCTAACCGTCGATCACAGTATGGACGCAGAAGAAGTCGCTTACCTCCAAGGCATCATCGCCAAACAAGCCGCCGCACTCCGCTTCAAGCGCAAGTATCAGCACTGAGCTGCATTGGCGATTCCGGCTTTCTTCAGCGAGGAGAAGTGGGAGAAGAGGAGGAAGAATGCATCAAAAGTTTGGTGGGCGCCCTATCGCCAGCTCATTTCCTCCCCATCTACTCAACCTCCTCTTTCCTGTTAGAAAAAAGCCTGAATCATCTAGCTAGTTCCCGATCTACCTCACCACCTGCTTTAAGACCGTAGAAACCAATGCGCAGCGTATCTCTACTTTTGGATAAATTTTACTGACGGCTGTGCGGTAGGATTCCATTTGGGTGGCGTAGCGATCTTTGAGCTCGGCGGCGTTGAGGACGCGGTCGGTTTTGAAATCGATGATTTCGACGAGGGTTTGATCGGTGTGGACGTGGAGCCTGTCGATCACGCCGCTCATCCATTTGTCGTTGAGAAGTGCTTCAATGCGTTGCTCGCGAAAGAGTTGTATGGTTTTGCCATTGTGGGAAAGCAGGGTGCGGATATCGGGTGTGGCCAACACGTCTGCCATCGCATCTGAGATATCGGGAGAAAATTCCAACAATTCAGAATCATCGAGCCAGCCGATATTTTCGAAGGCGCGATGGATGGTGATGCCTTTGCGTCGGGCGGAGGCGTTGCCGGTTCCCGTGATGACGACTTTTTTTCCACTGCTAGGGGTGGTGCGTCCGCGTTTCGGGATGGCTTTTGAAATACTGGGGATGGCTGCGGGTTGTAGGTCTGTGTGAGGTGGAATGGCGGCATGCCAGGAATCCGAACCAATTTCAAAAACCTCATTCGCCTCGTGTCCCATACCCAGGCTGTTGCGCAGCCAATTTCCCAAGCTGGGTTTGTTAGGTTCTGGATTTTTCGAAAGCGCATCGAGATAGATATACAAGCCGCGTTTCGCGCGGGTGAGTGCGACATAGAATTTGCAGAATGCCTCGTAGGCTTGTTGGCTCACCCATGCATTTTCAGCCTCGCGCAATTCCGGGATCACTTTTCTGACCCATGAAGGTGGCGCACTGGAAGTCCAAGTCTCAGTCTTCAACGAGTTAAAATGGGTCAGCGATGGAATCTTGTCGTTGCTCACGCCTGGTAAAATCACGACATCGAAACCGAGGCCTTTGGATTTATGGATAGTCATCACTTGGATCGCCGCAACACCTGGGCTTTGTGAAATTTTCATCCTGCCTATCCAATCCGCTGCGTCTTTTAACAACACCACGCCTTGATCATCGAGTTGTTTGAGCGCTTGTAAAATATCCTCGAATCGACGTTTTCCAAACGCCCGCCATGTTTCTGAAATAGGTTCTAACAACTCACGTATCGTTTCACTGAAGCCGATCTCAGAACATTTCGTGCTGAGCACATCCCAAGTGACTCGGAAATCTTTGCCGTATTGATGTGTGAAAATTTCGCCGAGCGGAGACATGATGACGACTTGCTTCGCGAATGTATCCGATGGATCGGCAAGCCAACGCAGCAGATGCCAGATCATCACGCCAACCGGATGATCGCGTCCTGGTTCGCGCACGCCTTCTTCCACTACCTGAAAACCTTCTTCACGCAGTGCGTCAGCCCATTCTCTGACCTCGTCGTTTTTGGAGACCAAGATTCCGCATGAAAGTTTTTTGGTGCCGATTCCAAGATCGTGGAGTTGCGCAATGACACGCAACGTCAGGTCGTCTTTTTCAACAATTTCAACACGTGCGTGTCCGGATTTTTCTGGCGCGGATAGTGGTTTAGCGGAGATGTGTTTTTCCCAGCCACTGTTCCAACTGTCTGCGGCATCGCCGAAAAGTTCGGCCATGCTTGTTGCGTCGCCGCAAACTTGATTAACCAAGCCAAGCACCTCGGGGCAGGACCGCCAGGATTCCGCCATGGTATCGATCTGTAACGCCAAAGGATCATCTTTTGCACCGCGGTATTTCTCGGTGAGTTCGTCGAACAAACCGACCTCGCCACCGCGCCACGCATAGATTGCCTGCTTTTTATCGCCGACCACAAATACGCTTGCGGCTTGATCCGTGAGCGCTTCATCGATCCATGGTTCCAAGCCGTTCCATTCGTCTTTGCTGGTGTCTTGGAATTCATCTAACAGCCAATGTTGATAACGAGCATCGAGTCGAAAATCGATCGCTTCTCGGCGAAGACGCGCGTCCTCATTTTGAATCCAATTTCCCATCAAGCGTTTTACGTCGTTGAATCCGAGTCGGCCTTTGCTGCGTAGCTCACGTTCCATTAACGCATCATAGGAATGGATGACTTGATGGATTCCGCGAGTTCTTGAAAGTGCAGCTGCGAATTCGCAATGCGCAGCAAGAGTGATGATTTTGCGTAAATTTTGAGCAGCGATCCCAGTGATCGTGAATGCTTTCTGAAAAGTAGTATGAATCTCTCCTTCGGATTCGCAGATCGCATCGATGGTGTTTGATAAAAGGCTCGTTGCCTTATCAAACGAACCGCTGCCTATCGTGTGTTGCTCGAAACTGGTCATCATTTTCTCAAACGCCCCCTGTTGACCATTGTGGGTCATGACCACATTCGGCCAATCACGGCGGATTGATTCGATTAATCCCATCTTCTGTTTTTCCCAATCGCCGATGTCATGAGGCGAGAGCGTCGCGGGGCCCCATTCGAGATTGTCACGTGAGCCGTAGATGGAATGCCAGTTGGAGATAAATTTTCTCAAGTCATCCAATACCAAGGCGTTTTCTTTTCCCGCAGTGGCGCGACGGAAAATCTCCACGAATTCCTCTTCGAACGCCGCATCCAACCCACCGTCCAATAGGGTTTCCATCAGTTCGTCCTGAACGGAGATCGCGACCTCGCCCTCAAGTAATTCAAATTTTCCACCCGTGATCCCGAGCTCGTATTGGAAACTTTTTACCACCCGTGCGAAAAACGCGTCCATGGTCCCAAGGGTCAGTTTGGGCAGGCTTTTCACCATTTTTTCCAGAAGTTCTGTGAAATCTACGTCTTTCGCAGAGATCCGCTCAGATAGCTTGTTGCCGCATTTCGGATCGCTGGCGGCTTCGGCGAGTTTTTCAAGGATGGCATCGGCGAATTCACCTGCAGCCTTGCGGGTAAAAGTAAGGGCAACGATTTTCTCAGGATCGACTCCCATCGCCGCCAGAGCGATGATGCGGTCGCTCAGGCAAAACGTTTTGCCAGAACCCGCGGAGGCTAGAACCAAGAGATTTTTCCTGAAGTCATCCATGCTTTATCGCTAATGAAATTGGCGTGCTCCAGTTGTTTGTCACGCCTTTCTTCATCCTCGTTTACATGGTGAATATCCAAAGCACAACAAGTCTGGAAAATAGGATTCCGATCACGAATAACGCGAACACCCTATGAGCGGTAGCGAATTACTACGAACAGCGAAGCCAGACTGTTTAGCCGGAGTATACGCAGGCAATGGGCACGAATAAGAGAGGTTATTTCATTCCAAAAATTCGAGTCATTCGTGAAATTCGTGGTTAAAAACTCTTCATTTCTTCATCCTCGCTAGATTGCCCCTCATAGCAGCCGAATTCCCTTTATCCATAAAGAAACCTCAAGATTTGCGGAGTTTTTGTGAAAAATCGTTTCTTGCCTGTGCGCAAGTATCGGGTTAAATAGGAGTCCACTCTGTGGCGCATAATAATGCCGGCCACAGGTAATGATAATATAAAATTATGTTTCGTATCCCCTTTGACCGCGTGAACTGGATCACTTCCAGTTTCCTTATCGGCACAGCCCTTATCGCCCTTATCGGCGCTCCTATCTATCTCTATCATTTTGGAATCGATTGGTTCCAGTTTGGCATGTTCTTCTTTTACCTCTGTGCGACGATGATGAGTATCACAGTCGGTTACCACCGCCTTTTTTCCCACATTTCCTTCAAAGCAAAGACTCCCGTGAAACTTTTCACCCTGCTTTTCGGTGCCTGCGCCTTTGAAAACTCTTGCCTCAACTGGTCCTCCGACCATCGCCGTCACCACAAGCACGTCGATCATGACGAAGACCCATACGACATTTCAAAGGGTTTTTTCTGGGCGCACATCGGTTGGCTGCTATTCAAGCTCAATCCTGAGCCTCCCATCGACAACGTTGCCGATCTCCGTAAAGACAAGTTGGTCATGTGGCAGCATAAATACACCCATTGGATCGGCCTTATACTCGGACTGATTATCCCAACTTTGCTTGGTTACGGCTACAATTCATTGATGGGCCTCGATCCTGTGCAGGGTGCCCTCGGGGGGTTCCTCATCGCCGGCGTGACCCGCATCGTCATCGCTCAACATTGCACCTTCTTCATCAACTCACTTTGCCATACGGTCGGCAAACAACCCTATTCCACCAAACATTCTGCCCGCGACAGCGCGCTTATGGCTTTCCTCACCTTCGGCGAGGGTTACCATAACTATCACCATGAATTCCAACACGATTATCGCAACGGTGTGAAGCCATGGCAGTGGGATCCAACCAAATGGACGATTTGGACACTTTCTAAAATCGGTCTCGTCGAAGGTCTGCGCCGCGTACCGGATAGTAAAATCCTACTCGCAGAAATGGGCGAAGCTCGCCGTGTAGTTGAAGAGCGTCTCTCACAAATTCAAGCCGCGCCAGATTACAGCCAGCGCACCGCAGAGGCACTTACTCAGCTTTATGAAAAAATATGCGAAAATTATCGCGAGCTTGAGCAAGCCCTTGCCGATCGTGTTGATCTCTCGCGAAAAGCACTTCAAAACTGGCAGGATGAAACTCGTGCTTTGATGCGGCAGTTCCTGCATCTCGCCAGACCCGCTATGGGGTAAGTTGGATTTGCGTTTCAATTCATCAAGGGAGGCAGCAATGTCTCCCTGTTTTGTTTACAGAGCAAAAGTATCCGGCTAAAGTCTACAAAGTCATCGAATGTGATCCGAGGCACTGGATCAAGATGTGTTAAAACTACACTTATGAAAATCCTCATCACTGGTGGCTGCGGTTTTATCGGTAGTAATCTTGTTCGCATGTTCCTTACGGCTACGGAACACACCGTCCTCAATCTGGATGCGCTTACCTATGCTGGTAATCATCACTCACTCGATGATCTTACGGCGCATTCCCGTTATCGTTTTGCCCATGCAGATATTTGTGATCCCGCTACGCTCAAGAAGCATGTAGATGATTTTCAACCTGACTGGATCATTCATCTCGCCGCCGAGAGTCACGTAGATCGTTCGATCGATGATACTAATCAATTCATCCAAACCAATATTATCGGTACTTATAACTTATTAGAGGCTGCTCGTTCGCATTTTGACTCTCTGAAAGGAGATGGCAAAAGCCGATTCAGATTTCTACATGTATCAACTGATGAAGTCTATGGCTCGCTGGGTTCCAGTGGTCATTTCACGGAGGAAACGGCATATGATCCTCACTCGCCGTATTCGGCGAGCAAAGCTTCATCAGATCATCTTGTTCGTGCTTGGGCCACTACTTATAGTCTACCCGTATTGCTGACCAATTGTTCTAACAATTATGGACCCTACCAATTTCCGGAAAAACTGATCCCTGTGGTTATTCTTAAAGCGCTGCGTGACGAAGCAATTCCTGTCTATGGTGATGGCGAAAATGTCCGAGATTGGATCTATGTGCTAGATCACGTTGAGGCGATACATGCTGTGATTGCTCGAGGTCGTTGCGGCCAGACCTATAATATTGGAGCTAATAACGAGCGAAGAAATATCGATTTGGTGCGTCTGCTTTGTGCTCTTCTTGATGAGCTTCGTCCCCGCGCTGACGGAAAATCTTACGCAGAAAAAATACGTTTTGTGCCTGACCGCCCAGGCCACGATTTTCGTTATGCGATTGACGCGACCAAGATCCAGGAGGAGTTGGGTTGGTCGCCTAAGCAAGATCTGATTTCTGGATTCCGCGAGACCATCAAATGGTATCTGGACAACTCAACTTGGTGGCAAAATATTTTGGATAACTCATACAAGCTTGAGCGGTTGGGCTCTAAAAATAATCGCTAGTGATCGCTATTATGTTAGAGCTTGAGGTAAGCTTGGCGGAAGATCACTAAGCTTTGGGCTGCGCGTTAAGATGATGCCACCACGTGAGAGATGGAGAAGATAAAGTTGCTTTAGTAAGTGCTGCCACGTGAAAGTGATCACTGGAAACCCGGCGAAAAATCCGATGTAACAGGTGCAAACTCCTAAGATCATCATCACGATGCTCATTGCAAAGAAAAACAGCGTTGAGATGAGCAGTTCTCTCCAGACCAATGTGAGGAAGTTGCGGAGAAAGCGGATATTGAAAGCTGGCACAAAGTCCTGTGCGATCGTTGCCGCGATTGAAATAGGAGCAATGATGAAGTTCATCGCCAATACGATGATAAGGTAGACAAAAAAGCCGATCATCATCACAAGAGCACCAATGACATCATTGTTTTCGGTGATTGGAACAGCGACCATCATGAAGACGAAGAACAGCACGAGGAAGACCGGCATCATGATCAAGCCACCAACCATTTGGGCCAGAAACGACCACATACCGCGCATGAGATATTTGGTGAAATATTGAAAATCAAAAGGCGGATATTCAGATGGATTCTTCTCATCGCCCCGACCCCAAAGTTGGGTGATAGCCCATCCACTCACGATGATGGGGCCAATCATAGGTATAAGGATACATACCCCACCTAAGAACATGTTCATGCCCCATTTTTGGGGTTTGAAGAAGTCAGTGATAGATGCGAAGTAGTTCATAATAGTCGATAGTAGGGGTTACTTCACCACGTATTCGGCACGGACGATGGTGATGATGTCTTTCTCGTAGGAAGTGGTGTCGTTGTTGCCTTCGGTGGAGGTTTCAGTGGAGTTGGCGGGGTTGATGTTGATGATACCCATTGAAGAATCAACAAGTGGGCCTATCTGCGTATTGCCTGCGGAGCTAAGGATATTTTCAGCGCGATTACGCGCATCCTTGGCCGCTTCTGCTAGCATCTCAAGTTTGAGTTCGCCGAGGCGCGTGTAGTAATAGCTTGGTTCATTAGAAGTTACATTCACGTTTTTTTCTAACAGGGAAGTGATTTCACGTGATGCCTTTTCAATTTGTTGTACGTTGGAAGAACTGACAGAAACGACTTGGAATGCCCTGAAACCAACGGATTTGCGTATTTCCGTGCGTATCGGAACGTTGGTGCCAGGTAGCACCTTGTCTTCGAGAATGGTTTCAAATTCTTCGACGATGCTTGCGGATTGCGTCTTGATCGCATCTGCCTGGATACCTTGGCTTTTGAGAAAATCGACCACTTTGTCGGTGCCGGTTTTCAACGCCAAATAGGCAGAGGTACGATCTTTACCTTTATCTTCGACAGTTGCAGACCACTCAATCAGGTCCGAAACAATTCTTTTTTTAGCGGATCCGGTGATGCGGATGTTGTTCTTTTCAGGTTGTTTGCGGACATCACGCCAAGTGGTAGCCGCGATGTAAGTGGAGCCGACCATGCCCAAGGCAAGAGCAAAGGCAGCAAGTGGAGGGAGGCTGATGCTTCGAATGGTTTTTTGTGAATCGTTGCTCATGGTTTTTGTTGGTTATATAGAGAGATTGGCTTACCGCAAATTCGACATCGTCTGGAAGATTGCTGTGATCATCAAATAGGCGAAAGTGCCGATCAGCAATGCCATGAAAATCAGCACCGCTGGCATGATGAGTGCCATGATGCGCTGGATATCTTTGTTGAGTTCTTTGTCATAGCGCTCCGCTGCGCGGCGTAGGGAGAGATCGATTTTTCCGGTTTGTTCGCCCACGGCAATCATGTCGATCAGTAGCGGAGGAAACGATTCTGAGCGAATCATCGCTTTTGAAAACGCACGGCCATCGCCAACTTGAGCGATAACGTCGTTGAGGTTTTTTCGGATCGCCAGATTTTGGGTTGCATCACGTGAGAGTTCGAGTGCGCGCAACAACGGTAGACCGTTACCCACCAAGTTCGCCATGGTTTCAAGAAACTGAACATAGAACCGTGAGGCAATCACAGCTCCAATGAGTGGAATTTTGAGTTTCATCTTATCCCACGTAGGTCGGTTTTCTTCATTGTCCTTCCATGCTTTGAAAAACAAGGAGCCACCGATCACCAGCAGCAGGATCACCACCCACCAAGTTTTGATGAAATCAGCGATATACATCAAGCCATTGATGGCCCACGGCAGTTTTCCTCCTGGAGTGTTTTTGATGAGCTCGGAGAGCTGGGGAATAAGCAATGTAACAAACACGACCCCGACACCGAGGCCCATCAGGATGAGAAACGATGGGTAAATCATCGCTAAGATCAATTTGCTCTGCAGTTCGGCAAGAGTTTTCAAATAGTATGCTTGGCGTTTTAAAATCGTATCTAAGGCACCCGATGCCTCGCCTGCTGCGGCTAAAGAACAATATAGTGGTCCGAAACTCGGGCTGACTTTTTTCAACGCTACCGAGAAGTTCACGCCGTCTCTAACAATTTCACGGATTCTTCGGGAAACATCTTTCAGGCTGCCGAGCTCTTGCCGCATCTCCATCGACTTCAGCGCTGGCTCCAATTGCAAACCTGCACCTATCATGTCGGAAAGTTCTTCGGTAAAAAGAATCACCTCCGCACGCTTGAGTTTGATCGTACCGTCAGCGGAAACTTCCGTTTTATCACTGACCGATTCCCGTGGCTTCGGTTTTGCGGTTTCCTTTTTTGTTAGGAATTTCGCCGACTCTTTAACTGTGACGGGTTGCAAGCCACGCTTGTCCAGAACCCGCAACGCTTCAGATCGATCCGACGCCTCAACCTCACCGGTTGATACGGTGCCGTTGGTTGCGAGAGCTTTGTAGGAAAATTGGGGCATCTGAAAATAAAAAGCTAATCTGCTCCACCAATCTCCAATGAGGTCACGGAGATCACTTCTTCAATCGTCGTTTGCCCTTGCATGACTTTGTGCCAGCCGTAAGTCCGCATCGGCACATAGCCGTCTCGGAATGCTTGAGCTTTGAGTTCGGGTAGCGGGCGGGAATGTGCGACGAGTTCCTGCATTTTCTGAGATAATATCACGACCTCGTAAATGGCGAGACGGCCGGAGAAGCCAGTCATGCGGCAACGGTCACAACCTTTGGGTGAGTAAACTTGCCCGGGGATGTCACTCGGGATTTCAAGATCGATAATGTCTTGGGTGGAAATTTGGCGTGGCACTTTGCAATGTGGGCAGAGTCGGCGCACAAGGCGTTGGGCAAGGAATGCGCGGACAGCGGCGGAAACCAAGAACGGCTCGACGCCCATATCGATCAAACGCGAAATACCGCCCATCGCATCGTTGGTGTGCAGGGTGGAAAACACCAAGTGACCTGTTAGAGACGCGCGGATGGCAATTTCAGCGGTTTCCAAATCTCGAATCTCACCGATCATGACGATGTTGGGATCGGCGCGAAGAATGGAGCGTAGGGCGGCGGCGAAGGTTAGACCGATCTCGGATTTCACCGCGATCTGCATGACGCCGGTGAGTTTGTTTTCCACAGGATCTTCCACCGTCACGATGCGTTTCTCGGGACTATTCACTTCGCTCAGGAAGGAATAGAGGCTGGTGGATTTACCGGAACCGGTCGGACCTGTGATGAGGATGATGCCGTTAGGCAGGTGGAGCAGGCTTTCGATTTTGCTTTGGACAAAAGGCTCTAACCCGAGCTTGGCGAGGTTGAATTTTTCTTGGTTGAGGAGACGAAGGGAAACGCTTTCGCCTTCAACAGTTGGCACGGTAGCAACCCGAACGTCGATGGTTGCGCCTTCAAACTGCAGGTTGATACGACCGTCCTGTGGGACGCGGCGCTCAGCGATGTCGAGGCGCGCCATGATTTTCAAACGAGCAATCACCGAGCTTTGCAGCGCTTTGATATTTTCCGGAACGGCAATTTCTAACAATCTTCCATCGATCCTGTAACGAATGCGGAGATTGTTTGCGAGCGGCTCGACGTGGATATCCGTGGCGCGCTGATCGAGTGCCTCGCGAATGATCTGGTTCACGAATTTCACCACGCTTGCCTCTTCGTCTTCATCCGCATCGATCACGTTTGCTTCGTCATCGGAGTCGGAAAGCTGATCGTAGTCCAAATCCCGACCATCCAAAATTTGTTCGAAGGTATCCGCACCAACGCCGTAGAGACGGCGCAAGGCTTCGTGGATTCTTTTGCGCGATGCCATTCGCCATTCGAACGGCATCGATAATTCCTGAGCCGCTGCTTGATGGGCGACGAGATTGAAGGGATCAAAGGTCGCGAGGATGAGTTTTTTCTGATCGCCTTCACCCTCGATGCTGACGGGGAGCAAGCGATGTTTGAGAGCGATTCGTGGTCGGCAAGCTTCGCGCAGCGGTAAGGTGTTTTCTTCATTTGTGATGCTTTCCAGCCAAGGGATATCAAGCTCATTAGCGAGTTCACGGAGGTAACTTTCCTCATCCACCACGGCGGCATCCAACAAATCATCAATGGGTGATTTCTGGCGCAATGCCGATGCTTTGAGTAGTTCGCTCACAGCAGGCAAATTGTCGCACCCAGATCTGCGGGCAGGCTCTAGTAAAAGTTCAGTCATTCGTTCTCCGTTAATCTGAGCCTAATTAACCTTCTGAAGGTCGATTTGTCGCTAAAAATCTTGAGTTCGGAGCATTTCGAGAGTTGCGCGGCAGCCCAACCTAATTACTCAATTAACTAATTTCTAATCACTGTTTTTCATTTTTTTCGCCTGCTCTTCCTTCAATCCCCCCAGGAACAACAACACCGCAGCGATGCAGATGCAGGAGTCGGCGACATTGAAGGTGGGCCACCAGCCATGGCTTGAGGGGACGATTTTATCGTAAAATGGCAGCCTGACGGAGATGAAATCGACCACATAGCCTTGTGAGAGGCGTTCCCAGAAACTGTCGTTTTTAGCATATTCTAAGAGGAATCCCTGCGCCAAACGATCCGTAAGATTTCCGAAAATCCCGCACAGCAAGAGCGAGACCGCCAGTTTCGAGTAAACATGCTCGAAAGCACCCTTTTTCCAAAAGTAGCGAATAATGAAGAGCGCGATGATGGGAACGACAAGAAATACAATTGGCGCCCAAGAAGTTCCGTTGCCCAAACCGAAAGCGACGCCTTGGTTGTGAACGCGTTTCCATTCAAACCAATCAGGAATGATCATCCATGGCATATCGAGCGAACCAAATCCCCCAGGAGGCGGCTCGGAAAAATTCGCCACCGTCCATGCCTTCGTGATTTGATCGAGGATGTAAAGCGGAAGGGTGAGGAAGAGGAGGAGACGGGGAAGGGTCACAAATTTTAAATTTTAAACTTCAAATAAAGAACTATGCCACCACTTCATCACATCTCGCGCAGAGACCGGATTCAAGAACTGGCTCGTGTCTACGGCAGCGGGGGCAGAGTGGGAGCTCAGTTTTTGCGGCGGTGGCGGAGAGCTCGGTTCCTTGGGTCACTTTGAGCTCGGCGATGATGAAAAACTCGGTAGCGAAATCGCGGTCGGTGAGTTTTTCTAACAAATGCGCGTCGGATGCGGGAACTGTGAGGGAGATCGCGGCTTCGTTGTTGCGGGTGAATTCCTTGGCTTGGATCTTTGCTTCGATCGCGGTTTGGATCACGGCTTTGATTTGGAAAAGGCGTTCTACGTCTTTACTGATCTGGCTTGGAGCGAAGGCAGGATTGGCAGTTGGGAAATCTTGTTCGTGCACGCAGTCGTTAGTAAACGCCGCGTGTTCCCATGCTTCATCCGCGGTGTAGGCGAGAATCGGCGCGAGCAAACGGGTGATGCTACTAAAGATCTCGTACATCGCTGCTTGTGATGCCAAGCGACGCGGTGAATCCGCCGCATCGCAATACATGCGGTCTTTTAGAGCATCGATATAGATCGCGGAAAGATCCGTGGTGCAGAATTGGTTGATCGAGTTGAAAACTTTGCGGAACTCAAAAGATTCGTAAGCGGTGAGGCATTCTTTGACGACGACGTGGAGTCGCTCCAAAATCCAAGCATCTAATAACGGGATTGACGATTGATGATTGATGATTGTTGATTGTTGATTGAAGCCATCCAAGTTGCCCAAGAGGATGCGGAGTGTATTACGCAAACGGCGGTATGGCTCGGCGACTTGTTTGAAGAGATCTTCGCCAAACGGAACTTCGTTTTGCCAATCGACACTGGAGGCCCAGAGGCGGACGATGTCGGCGCCGTATTGATTGTAGAAATGCGCAGCATCGATGGGTTTGCCGGCTTTTTCGGCTTCGGATTTCGAGAGTTTCTTTTTGTCCTTATCGACCACAAAGCCGTGGGTCATCACGGATTTGTAAGGTGCGTGACCGCGGAAGGCGGTGGAAAGCATGAGTGAGCTTTGGAACCAACCGCGGTGTTGGTCGGTGGCTTCGAGATAAAGATCGGCGGGGCAATGCAGCTCGGGATGCGTGTCCATCACGGCAGCGTGCGAGCAGCCGGAATCGATCCAAACATCGAGCGTGTCTTTGCCTTTTTTCAAGCCACTCGGCAGGCCGAGTTTTGCGGCGAGATCCTCATCAGAAGTTTCGAACCAAACATTGGTGCCTTCTTTTTCGACGAGGTCGGCGACCTTGTTTGCGAGTTCAGCAGAGAGGATGGCCTTGTTGTTTTCATCGAAGAAAACCGGAAGTGGAACGCCCCAAGTGCGCTGGCGGGAAATGCACCAATCGGGACGTGCTTCGACGGTTCCGTAGATGCGGTTGCGACCCCATGCAGGCATCCATTTCACTTTGTCGATTTCTTCGAGTGCTTGGCCGCGCAGGGTGTCGAGCGAGATGAAGAACTGTTCGACAGCACGGAAGATGATAGGCGTTTTCGAGCGCCAGCAATGTGGATAGGAATGTTTGTAATCCTCTTGACCGAGCAGGTGACCGCTTTCTGTTAGAATCTCGATGATGCGCTTGTTGGATTGAAAAACGTGTTTGCCGACGAGTTCCGCGACGCCGACTTCTTCGGTGAATTTACCTTCGTCGTCGACAGGGGAGAGAACACCCAAACCATTTTGTTGTCCCGCAACGTAGTCATCTGCGCCGTGGCCAGGAGCGGTATGAACGGCGCCGGTTCCGGTTTCGGTAGTGACATAGTTGGCGAGGATGATTTTAGATTTGCGATCGAGGAATGGATGCTGTGCCTCAGCTCCTTCAAGTTCTTTGCCTTTGATTTCAGAGAGAGTTTCTTTAAGGGCGTATCCAGTCTTTTCGGCAAACGCTTCGATCAGTTCGCGGACGATGACGAACGCTTCCTCTTTTTCACCATTTGAGAATTTACCTACGACGTAAGTGAACTCCGGATGCAGCGCGATCCCGAGGTTTGCTGGAAGTGTCCAAGGAGTGGTGGTCCAGATCACCATGTTGATGTCCGGGATGTTGGATAATGCGGGTGGGACGCCAACGCTCCCTTTGAGGGGAAATTTCACGAAGATCGAAGGCGAGATTTTATCGGCGTATTCGACTTCCGCTTCCGCGAGTGCGGTTTGCGCGCCGTAGGACCATTGAACGGGTTTCTTGGATTGGTAGATACAACCGTTTTCCACTAGCTTCGCAAACACCCGCAGGATGCTCGCCTCGTAAGCGGGATCCATGGTGAGGTAAGGATTTTTCCAATCGCCAAACACACCGAGGCGACGGAATGAGGCGCGTTGGATATCGATGAAACCAGCGGCAAACTCGGTACAGCGTCGGCGGATTTCCGCTGGCTCAAGTCCAGCGGCTTGTTTGACGACTTTGAATTCGATCGGCAAGCCGTGGCAGTCCCAACCCGGAATGAAGGGCGCGTGGAAACCTGCCATGGTTTTGGATTTCACCACCATGTCCTTGAGGAGTTTGTTCAGCGCAGTGCCCATGTGGACATCGCCGTTTGCAAATGGCGGGCCGTCGTGAAGGATGAAATCAGGTGCTCCAGCGGCTTTGCGGGCGGAGGTGATTTTATGGTAAAGTCCGTTTTTCTCCCAAATCTCCAAACGCTTCGGCTCGTTTTCGACCAAGTCCCCACGCATAGGGAAACTGGTCTGCGGCAAGGTCAGCGTGTCTTTGTAATTCGGGGCGTTGCTCATAACGGGGGGCGGAAGCTAGCAACCGAAATGCGCGGGGTCAACCCTAGGGGAGCGGGAGTTTTGTGCCCACATTCCAAAGTATTCAGGATGTAAACCCCCAAGAATTTGAAAGATCGGGTTACTCAGCCTCCTCAAGCCCGGTCATGTCCCACATGACGTAAAAACTGCGACCTGACTTATTGGCGATGCTTTGCAATTCTTTGAGGCGCCCAGCCAACGCTGGATCTGAGGCTTTGGAGGTAGGTGGAATTTCGATCTGGATAGATCCCAGATCCATGCTTTGTTTATCAACAGATACGGCTTTAAGGTAAGCAGCACGAGATTTCACCTCGGAAAAAGGGATCAATTTGCCGTCTTGATAAAACTGTCCGCGCTCGTCCATGAGAAAATGAAGTTCGCTAGCGAGTTTGCCCTTGGTTTCCGTATCGAGTTTTTCAAACGGAATCGGGGTATTTCCATGGGTGATAGCTACAGTGCCGTCTTTAAACCAAACTCCGAAAATTTCGGCTTCCATTCCACACGTGCAGTCATTGTGAGTGCTGGGTAATATTGTGTCGATTCGTTTAGGGGTTGCTGGGTTTTTTTGACGCACTTCCTGCCATTGGGCACGGGACAAGGTAAGGGTTCCTGCCACGGTCACTTCCTCTAGTTGATCTTCGTTGAGCTTCACCAAATAATGAGGGCCTACATATTTGGTGCGATCTTCGTTGAGAGATAGCCCCGCGCCAAAAACCAAACTGGGAATGAGGAATAATAGAGCGTATAAAATTCGCATATTCATAAATTTAAAGTTGGCTGAATTGAAGCAATAATCCGGCACGATGGGTAGAAGGATTTTAACAATTCGATAGAATGAGTTTACCAAGACTAGCGCTTGCCGAATCCCACCGCAGACAGCTAGATTTCGACCATGTCTTTTGCGGAACGCAGGGTGGCCCATGGTGGAGGGATGCTGGATCAGTTGTCACCTGTTGTGAAAGTGTTGTTGATTTTGAACATCGGAATCTACTTCGCGGATGTGTTGTTTTATGATCTGGCGATTCAGAATTTTGGGGCTTTTTCGATCAACAGTGCCATTTCGGAGGGGAGGATATGGGAGTTCATCACGTTTCAATTCATGCATGGCAGTGTGGGACATGTGCTGGCGAATTCGATGGGCTTGTTTTTCTTCGGGCCATTTGTGGAGCGGTGGTTGGGGTCGTTGCGGTTTTTTGTGTTTTATCTTGCCTGCGGAGTTGGCGGCGCGGCGTTTTTTGTGTTGCTGACATACTTGGAAATTCTTCCTGCGCTGAGTATGGTTACCTCATTGGTCGGGGCATCGGCGGGGATTTACGGAATCATGATCGCGGTGGCGGTGCTTGCGCCGCATCTGCAGGTGACGCTGTTTTTCCCGCCCATCACTTTGACGATGAGACAACTGGCGTTGTCGGTAATTGCGATTGCGGTGGCTGTGATTGTATTTGGGTTCGGCAACAACGAAGGCGGCGAAGCTGGGCATCTCGGAGGTGTGATCGTTGGATACATCTTGATTCGTATGGCGCCACTTTTCGGGGTTGATACGAGGCGCGAAATCAGGCGTCCGAGAAGATATTATGAGCCAAAAATCCGACCCCGCACGATTGTGGATTTGCAGGCGCAATCAGAGATAGACGAGATTTTGGATAAAATTTCTCGAGAGGGATTTCAGAGCTTAACGGATGAGGAACGAGATTTGCTTCACCGCGCATCAAAGAACGAACAGGATTGAACCATGACAGATGACGAGATGATTCATTGCGATGAGCCGAGCAAACAAATCGAGCGTTTGCGCGCGATCATGCATCGCTTGCGTGCGCCGGGTGGTTGTCCATGGGATGCGGAGCAGACGCATGAATCGATCATCTCGAATCTGATCGAGGAAACCTATGAATGTGTCGATGCGATCCGCTCCGGTGATGACGTGCACATGCGTGAGGAGTTAGGGGACTTGTTGCTTCAGGTTGTTTTCCACAGCGAGATTGCGGAAGAGCAGGGAAGGTTCGATCTCTATCAAGTGGCGGCGGAAATCTCCGAGAAATTGGTGCGTCGGCATCCACATGTTTATGGGGAGACTTCAGCGGAAGACTCCGATCAGGTGTTGAAGCAATGGGACGCGATCAAGCGCACCGAAAAAGGTGAAAAAGAAGTGCCCTATCTACATGGCACAGGCAAAGGTTTGCCGGCGTTGATCCGCGCCAATAAGCTGCTGAAAAAAGCATCGAAAGTGGGTTTCGATTGGCCAGAGGAAACGGGAGTGATTTCAAAAATTCAGGAGGAGTTCGGTGAGCTGGCCGCTGCGATCGAATCCAAAAACGATAACGAGATCGAAGAAGAACTCGGCGATTTGCTTTTCTCCGTGGTGAATCTAGCGCGATACCGAAAAATCGATCCCGAAGTATTGATGGCGACAGCGAACCAAAAATTCGAGCGTCGCTTTGGGACAATGGAGCAAGAGTTGAAATCTCGAGGCAAGAATTTGGAACAAGCAGACCTCAATGAAATGCAGGAAGCATGGCTGGCTGTGAAGGCACGTGGTTTGTGAGAGAGGGATAAGATTTAAGCAATAAAAGCACGAAGCGCTCGAGAGTTTTGGCAATAAATCCTTCCTTGAATGACTAGAGTGAACTGGCTCCTTTCTGAGCCGTGCGGCAATTCCCTTCCTGCGCTTCGCGGAGGGATACGGATTTATTTTCATTCCGATTATAAATCGAAACAATTCTGAGGCGGAAACTATATTTATTTTAGGATAGTCATGCAAAAAATCGTAAGCAAATTTCTTTGACGGTTGAGTCTAGTGGATTAGGTTTTTTATCGTCTAGGTCCAATATGTGATTTCAATTCCGAAAATTTAGACGCATGAAACCCAAATTTTCAGTCATCTCATTGCTTTTTGTCGGCAGCTTCTTGCTGTTGATTTCAAGCGTTCATGCTGCCACATACACTTGGACGCATAAATTGGGGTCATAAATTGGGGTCAGGTGTCGCATTTTAACATTTATCTTGCTGCTGCCAATGAGATAGCCAGATTGTGGTCATGCCACGAGCGTTAAGATATCAATATGCGGGAGCAGTTTATCATGTCATGGCTAGA
>Ga0315901_10000884_pt1 | contig 43365 bp, 60 predicted proteins | sample LakEriMetagenome_10_FD_203761 | JGI IMG/M metagenome (GOLD analysis project Ga0315901, IMG submission 203761) | Freshwater fungal communities from buoy surface, Lake Erie, Ohio, United States - Buoy 2 MA116 | ecosystem: Environmental > Aquatic > Freshwater > Lake | place: USA: Lake Erie, Ohio...
GAATCACTTTATCAATGGCCTTCACAGCATCATTGACAGAGTTACGCTCATCAGCTCTCATCTTCAGGGCTGCGTGTAGCTTGTCATATGCTGCATCAGCTTGTGCTGCTTCTTCATCGGAAGTAACGCCATTGAACCGGAATACTGGCACGGTGTAAGTGACACGGCCCTTCTTTCGAGTATCCACCTTGTCAAGTGTTACCCACTCATCAGCGAATCTCTGCTGACATTTGTTGAATACCTCACCCCATTCCTGAACTACAGCTCCCTTGATCTGAAGGTTCCAAACCTCACCGCTATCTACATTTACCATGATGTAGATAGACTTCGTATAGTGACCTCCGGCCTGCTGTACTCTCTCTTTGATGTCCTTGTAAACACCTTTGGCGATCACTCCACCCTTGAATGCCTTCACTTCCATCTCTTCAGTGCTGATGATTTTCACTTCGTTGGACCATATAGCCGACTGGGAAGCATCATTCCATCCCTTGACGGTGTGATACTGTGCAAGGACAAGGAAGCTCGGTAGATCGATGAATACATTCTCACCTTTGGCCTTGTCATAATACTTGAATTTCCCCTGTTCTGAAGCCCACTCAAGGTACTTCTCTGCTGGTCTCTCTGAAACCGTTACGAACTGCTCTTTTCTGCTCATAATTTTAGATTTATTTGGTTATTACTTGAATACAAAGATACATTTATTTTCTTTACTTGTTGTTCTTTTGTCTTATTTTTTTCTAAATATGTGACAAGTTTCATTCTTTCAATGGTCCTGATCTCTCCGGTATCCTCATTCTTCAGCGTATCTATTACCCCCTCATCAGTGTCAGCTGTGCCGATGCATTTCCATTGGTGCCCCTTGATGGTGAGGTAGATGTCAGGTAGTGGTGAGATCATAGTGACAGGATGAGTTCATCATACCACTCTTTGAAGCTATCGAAGTCACGGGCCACATAGTAAATACCTCCAGCTGCAACAGTACGCTCTGCATATTCTTTCTGTGCATCTGACATTCGATCCTTGCCATATTTTACCTCGAGCTTAATAGACCTTCCTTTGATGGTGCAGCTGATGTCTGCGGATCCTTTCACTCCTGTAGTGGGTGTGTACTTCCCCGGCATCTGTCGAATGCCTTCACCCACCTTCAGCTTCCTTCCTTGTCGGTAGGTGCCCTGAGTGTTTATCCTCTCAGCAAAGTGTCCTGACATATTCAAGAATCCGATAATGCTCTTGGTAAGTGCATTCGCTGAGTTATCCTGCCAGTTGGTTCCTGCAAGAGCGTGCTCCGGCATATTGGGATACTTTGCTCGCTGTTGTTCTCGCTCCATCCTTTGGAGTAGTTGTTTGTTTTCTTTATTCATCACTTTGATCTTTAAAACCTTCATTCATCCACTGCCTAAATGCCAGCTGGATGTCATTCTGTTGCTGTACTGATTCCTTGGATGCTGTATCCATGAAGAGCTTGTCCATCTCTCTGATGTGAGAGATCACCTTCGTTGCTTCCTGCTTTACCTTGAATCGGATCAGGCCATCCTCGATGCAGTCCTCAAGGAAGTCCGCAAGGACCGGAAGCATAGAAGTAGATGCGAGTATTTTTGCTTTTGGGGTCATATCTTAATCATTTTCGTGGTATCTTTTATGACATGGACTGCATAAAGAAAGTAATTCAAAAGCGAATTCCTTTTTCCAGTTTTTATACGTTATATGATGTACTTCTGTAGCTTGCCTTGATAGGCATCCTTGGCACAAATGCTTATCACGTTCCAATATCTTAATTCTTTTTCTCTTCCATTCTTCTGAATTAAGATATTCATTATGTTCACTAAACCAAAGATTCTTTTTATGAGACCTTTCATTCTCATGAATTATACTAATGTAATCATAATAAGTATTATAAACCGAATCAGACCTCATTGATGAATATTCAGGCAACTGACCTAATTTTGCTTTTATCTTGAAATCATTCAATTCACTTTGCTTATGAATTTTACGGTTACTATACCCGCATGATTGGCATTGACTTCTTAACTGATAAGTTCCAGCAGAATTAATATCATATACCCAAACTTCTAAATGATCTTCACATTCAGAAATGTATTTTAATTTGTATTCTTCCCAAGTCATCATGCCTCTTTTAGATAGTTAATAATTGTTCTCCTGGTCACATTGAGTAGCTCTGCCAGTTCCGTTCTGTTAAAATCAGGATTGATCTTGTGAACTGCTAATGTCTTCTCCTTATTCGATGCTCCTTGCATCTCTTTAAGTATTGTTTTCATCGTTTGAAATTCACTGCTCTGGATCTTTATCTTTTTAGCCATATTGATAAAGTACTTACTGAGCCTTTCAGCCTTCAAAATACTATCCTCTGAGATGTTCAAAACATTGCTCAGATAAATATTCCCGGAATCAAAATAATAGCAGTCCAGTACATGAATAAGCAATGCAAAGCGTGGAATGTAGCTCTTTTGTTTTGGAAGCATACTCTTCATGTACTCATTCTCATCATTGCTGTTCTGTATCTCAGTGATCTCATTGAATATTCTCTTCCATTGCTCCTTTGCTTCAGGTGAGAATTTTGCGATTAAAGACTGTATCTCCATATCGAAGTCATAATCTATCACCTTATCCTTAATAGTCCTATACAGCTTAATAATGAAAGCCTCAAACCATTCAAGAGCTGTTTGGTCCATCTCATTATCATTGTATCCTTCGACATCTAAATGAGGAAAGCAAGTGAGAATCCTGTCAACGAATCCGTTATCCTTATTCTCCTCAGTATAGAACTGATTCAATATACCGGGCTGAACACCTCCGAGAATAGGAATAACAGGAGATTCAACAAAGGAGCTCTTTGCTGTCTTTCTATTCAGAGCTATTCCCTTATTGGACCATGAAGATAGCCAAAACTCAAGATCAGAACCAGCTCTATACTTGTTCATGTCCTTCAACCATCCTGCAAGCTCATCCTTGAATACAGCTACAGCATTTTTATTCTCTTCATGTAGCTCAACCAATGCTTCGATGGTGATATCAGATGCAATAAACTGAGTCTTTGAAGGCTTACTTATCTCTTCAGATACCTCTTTTTGACCTTTGTCAAGGGATTGATACTTTTTAAAACGATCCATCTGATCAATGTACTTCTTGATCTCATTGTTGTTGGCCTTCTGAAGAGGGAATATGACGTTGTTAATGTTTGGAGTCTTACCTACTCCGGGCCTTCCTACAAGAGCAATCCATAAAATGCCAGCCTCAACCCATCCTGTTTTTACCTGAACCTTTATAGAGTTTCCTACTATCAATGAAAGCATCCAAAGCATTGAACATCCCATGTAATCAATGGATGAGTTCAGTGTAGTATTGCACTGGATGAGATAGTTCTGTATTGCTTCCGGGAAGATATCCAAAGGAAATTCCATCATTTGCTGATCTATCTGAATAGTCTCAGGTTGATCTTGTTGTTTCACTATCCTGGTTCCATATCCTTTGGAGTAAACATCCTTTGCAGCTGCTGAGAAATCACCATGATGGTACCGGTATGTGTATGCTTGGAATGGATTGATAGGAGCCTCATGAGGATAATGAGTGCCTGTGCTGAACAGGTACATCAGCCCGCTGTCATCATAGATATATCCTGAATGCTCTGAAGATGCTCCATGCCTTCTGATTATCTTTTTGCCTCTGATGGATCTTATTATCTCGAACTCATCATGAACAATATCCCAAACATTATTCTTGTTGTTGAAGTCAGCCCAAGGAGTGATCTCCTGCTCATTGTATTCTGTTTTCGGCTCTTCTACTTTAACAGGTTCCTTGTAATCATACATCCTGCAGATGCTCAGTAGTACCTCCCTATCCTTAAGAGATACTTCCTGAACCGCTGTATATCCGTTCTTTGATACTCTTTTTGTATAGATGAACACATATCCTCCGGTACCTCTTGTTTCAATGATAGCTTCCTTGTGACCTTTGAGCTTTGCGAGTTTCTTATTCCCTTCGATCTGCTCACATCGGTACAGGATATGGTACCCGTTGTTAATTGTTTTGTAAATCACGAACTTCTCTTCGAAGTCTGCAATATTATCACATAGCAAAGAGTAGAATTCATTCCAAAAGTCCTGCTGGTCCTGAAGAGTTGGAAGTATCTTGAGATCAATGTCAACAACCTCAAGCCCATTGAACCCTGTGACTATTCCATAGCCTTTGGTAGTTGGATCATTGTAAACGAAAGCAAACTCCTCTTTACTGAATGCTTTGGTTTGATTATCCTTCCATGGATGATTCGGTCTTTTCCCTTCACCGATACAGATCAGTGAGAATCCACTGTCGATTAGTCTATTTAAATGCGTTAGCTCTATCATACAAAAATAAAAATCCACCCTTTCGAGGTCGTGCAACTCTACTCAGGTGGATCATAAATATCCTATTGTCCGCACGACTGGACTATCAAATATACAAAGAATTTAAATACCTGCAAATTCTTATTTTTTCACACCGTTTTCACACCATTTTCACACTAATTTTCACACCTGAGAGCCTTGTAACTTATTGAATATCAAGCCTACTACGAGCAATTTTCACACTTTTCACACCTATTTTGAAACTTTACTTTTTTCTTAGAGGTATACCCCTCTATTTTTAGGTGTGAAAAGGTGTGAAAGTGGGAAAATTTTACACATCCATCCAGTTGATCATTGCATGAGCGAATGAGTATTTTTCAGCCATATAATAGATATCATTCCCTCGCTCGTATTTAATCGGTGCATCGAACTCCTCTTTAAGGATGAATAAATCTTTCTCAATTGTACTGTTGCATACTCTATCACCGAGCCTTCTTTCAACAACATCACGGATAGCATTCTTGCTTCGTGGCCTTTCTTCTATGCACTGAGTGATGATGAACATCCTCTGTATTGCTTTCTTAATTCTCGGCATTGCTCCACAATTTAATGATCATGTTCAATTCTTTCTTGGATAGCATATGTTCAACAGCATTACCATCCTTGAAAACGCTAACTGTTCTCTCGATTATATCCCATGAAAGGGAGACATCATTGCTCAGATCCATACTCAGTCCGAAATATCGGAACCCATAGCACTGGAAGAAGATCTCATCCTCTCCATCCCATCTCTTGAATCCCATATCCAAGAGTTCTTTATATTCATACTGTTGCATGACGTTCCACTTTAATAATTACTCCCGGCCACTTGTCTGCTTTACGGATGGCCTCTGTGCGTGTATCGGCTGTGACGGTGATAGTCTCGATCTGCCACCTGTTGCCGTACTTACTTCTGAATGTTATTGTCCAGTTCATAACTGTATGGGTTAATGATTCGTAATTCTTCCTTTCTCTGCTTCCTGAGATCCTGCACCGGAAGATGTGCAAGGATAATGATTAGAATGATTGATTTCATGATATTACATATTTACACCACACATTTCAAGACAAGTTGCGCATTTACCAAAATAAGTTTTTTTATTTGCTTTGCTTATCAATGCGTTTTTACCTAAAAATTTGGTTTTATGAACTTTAATTATTCCATTCTTTACAAGTTTATTAGATTTTGATGAACGGAATACAGTATCTAATACAGGATAACGAAGAAATAATTCATCTTGTATTGCTTTGAATTCTTTACCTTGGTCATTATCTTCATTAAAATCAAATGAAACAATTCTAAGAATTGATTTGCAATAAGGTTTTAAGCGTTCATATTGCTTTATCCTATGCTTTAATGTATCCAGTTTATCAATTGCGCTTATTGAGGTATTAATGCAGATATTCAATTTATTTAATTCATGAAGTAAATGATCAGGAATACATTCCCAGTGTTTTGTAATTATTACAATCTGCTTATCATTTTTTATATGTCCAAAAATATCTATTTGAATATTCCTTAAACCTGATTGAATTTTTCTGCAAATATTTATAGTATGCTCCCATGCCTCTGAAGGATCACCAGAACTACCAATACGAATGAATGGCATATCAACTTTTGAAATTTCATTTACAATTTGCTGTAATTGTTTTTTGCTTTCAAAATCTCTTACTACTGTCTGCGAAAAGTCATACCCGTATAAACGGGCAGACTTTGCAGAATAACATTCATCATAGCATCCATTCTTTCCCTCTTTCATTCCGGAAGCACATCCCATAGTTGTATCAATCGTAAACACTCCCCTGGAATTTTCATTCAATGAAATTATAGATGAAAAAGTTTTCATAGGCGACCGATGTTTGGGAATAGTTCTTTAATCTTATTCGGATCACCTTTGTAAAAAGCATAAATTTTCTGCTCGCACTTTGGATACTTTCGGCTGTTTAATGTCATTTTAGCCGTTGCTCTACGTGTAAATTCAGATTCAAGATATACAATTCGGTTGTATATCAAAAGCCCCTGTTCTTTGAAAAACAATTCATGTTCAGCTTCACATCCATAATAACCTTGATCTTTTCCACGGCTGTCACCAGTCATAACAACAAAGAATGTATTATCATTCATTGCTTCAATTGCATTTTTGTAACCTTCAAAAAGCATATCCCTAAACTTTTCATAAGTGTCAATTGAATTTAATTCACCTTCAGGACTATTTCCATCATAATCAATGTACTTTTCAACCTTATAATAAGGAGGGCAACTGAAAACAAGATCATATTTTTGCTTTGGTTTGAACTTTGTTGAATCAGATTTGATCCATTTAACATTAGGAAAGTCTTGACACAGTGCGTTATTTGCATCACATTGATTTTGTCTAATTTCAGATGAGGTGTATTCATATCCACAGCCACCGGCAACAAAGCCCATCTGAACGCCCCCGCCAAAAGGATTATAAACTCTTGCACCACCTTCAGGCATAAACATTCTAACAATAATCTCACAAGCAGCTGGATCAAGAACTGAAGCATTACCATTCAATTCTTTTGATTTATCTGTGATTATTTCATCTCCCTCTACTTTTTGTTTTGAAAGGACAACATTGGACATACCAGCTTTACCTTGCCAACATCCTTCACGACTTGCAAAGCGTGGATTAGGGATGTCATATTTCAAGCCTGAAGCATCTAACTTAGCATTCCATTCTCTTTTGATCTTAAGCCATTCTCCTGAAGTTGAATTCCAAAGATTTGTCATTGCCATGTGGCAAAGTCTTTTTACACGAACTTGCTCTTCATTCCCATAGTACATATAAACAAATTCGGCCTTTTCTAAATTCACTTTGAATCCCATTGCAGCAAATACTTTAGGATTTTCAAGATCATGTTTTTTAGAAACGGTCATAATCATGTGATAACCGTAAACATTTTGGTCAATGATCTTTTGAATCATCATTGAATAAATTTCTTTATCCTTTCGATCAGGATACATTGCAGACTGCAGTAAACAAAATTCACCTACCTTATGATTTACCTCATAAGTAAAGAATCCGCTAAATTCATCGTTAATCAAAAGTATAATTGCAGAATGTTTCTGCATATTCTTACGGGCTGCCCTGTATGCAATTTTATCAATTAAAGCTAATTCAGCAACTTTAGCCTCATACCCTGAACCAATTACACTATCAACTTGTATTAGTTCAATTTTGTCTTCAAATAATTTACCTTGTTTCATGGTTTTTGTTTTTATTTAGTTATTCGTTTATATTCTTTCAGCTCCCAACCTTTGAGCTCTGAGGGGTCATACGTTGGATCTAATGCCTCGAATATCTCCTTTTCAGTATTCCAGTACTTACGCTCAGGCATACGCTCTCTGAGGGCATTTTCTTGCTTTACCCTGTGGATGCACTGCGAGTAGATGTTATTCATCTGAGTGATGCTGCACCCGTACTGAGCTGCAAGGGTTGAGATGCTGTGCTTCCTGAAGGTTAGATATATCTCCTCGATCTCTTCCGGGGATAGCTTCCTGTATTCCTTTTTCATGGTTCGATGTCATCCATTAGCTTGACAATACTCTCAAGCATTGCAACCTGTTCCTCCTTGTTGCGGACCTGGTTCTCAATATAAGCCTCCATTGCAGGGCTGTGAGCTGTCATATTCTCATATCGGATGATAGATTCCTGCTGTATCTTGATTAGGGAATCAATATACTTTCTAACGTATCTCATTTCTCAATGTTTAAAATTACTTCCTCTCCCGGTATTGCCTCAGAACAGAACTCGCATAGCCATTCATAGTCAACGAATGCAGCATTGAGCTTCTTGTATGTGGAGATGTACCCGATGTTCATTTCCTTGCATACCCTTGTAAGGGTCTTTTCCTGCGATTTAAGAGCAGTTCTTACCCACTGGTATACATCTCCATTCTCTTGCTTTAGAACTATTCGCATATCATTTGAATTTAGCCTCACAATAAGCGAGGTATAGTTCCACATTGAATGAGCCTCCTTTGTCATTCTCTATTGATTGCTTTCTCCACCAGCGGATTTGTCTTACCAGTGGAAGTCTTAACGGTATGAATGTGTTCTTCTTCATATTATTTCGCCTTGAATTATTTGCTCGATTGTTCTGATGGTCCTGAGATAGGACCTGATCAGCTTTTGCATCTTGATCTTATGCTCTTTGATGAGCATATCCTTGTCGTATTGATCACCTTCGCCCTGTGATATTTGTGCGATGGTTCTCTCTTCAGCCTGTGCAAGTACTATCAGGTTTGTTGCTGCTGTGTGTAATTCCATTATCCGGTTCATGGTTTCTCGTTTAGTACCCACTTTAATACTTTGATGTCTGCCTTGTAAGAGCTGATACAGTAATCAGCTGTATAGGCATCAATCTCACCATCTTCTAAGTTCTGCAATACCTTGAGTATTGTAGCTTCGAGTACTGTGATCTCGAATCTGATCTCTTCTTCGGTTCTCATATCGCTGCAAAGATTAAGATTGAACCGATCACAAAGGCCATCATTGCCAATGCTTGATTGAATTGTTGCTTTTCTGTCATGGTTATTTGTTTTTAATTGATACTTCGTATATCTCAAATGATACGCAGTCATCATTTGTATTTGCTATCTTCTTATCAGCATAATTGACAGCATCTTTTTCATCAAGGAAAGTATCTACTTTTGAATAGATAACATTTCCTTCTTGGTCTTCGAAATTGATTTTAAATGTTTTCATCTCTTTTCTGTTTTTGTTAATTGATATGGACAAATCTAAAAATACTTTTTTATATTTTCCTAAAATTAGTAATTTATTTTTCCTAAAAATTGAAAATAATTTAATTAGCTTGATTTTACTGGGGTTTCAAGTGTATAGAAAAGTGCAATATAGTATACTTTAAAGCTGAATAATGTATAAAAAGACTAATATTTTATACATAAAGTGCAGTATAGTGTACATTATAAGGATAAAACCTGAAAGAATAGATAAAGAATTAAGGCTATACAATGAAAAAAACCCCTCGAAATCGAGAGGTTTCCTAACCATTGAACCTAATTACTACAGAAAAGACTATATAAATGTAATTAATTATCTGATCTTACCGTCAACTATCCTCATATTTTTTACCTCGAACTCTCCTGAGCTGTCAGTATCCACCCAACAGAAGCCATGATTCCACTTATTAAAAGGAAAATATTCCGGGGATAGTCCACACAGCGCACCCATTGACCAGGTTGTAACTACATTCCCTGCCATGTCCTTCTCTGAATGCTCAGATGTTTGGTGATGATGTCCACAGATAGCTGATACCTTCGCCTTCATATACAGCCCCCTTGCAGGGTTAACCGGTGAGAATATCGCATGGCCCATCTCATGGCCGTGACAGATGGTCAGCTTCCCTGCCTTGATGATCTGTTTTGATTTTATCTCACTTACTCCATACTCTCCAAAGCGAAGCAATGAGCTGAGATGGAACTCAGGGATTCCGAGAAGCTCAGGAGCTGACACCTTGAGATAATTTTGCCATCGATCCTCATGGTTACCCATCTTAAAGTAAATCGGGCATGAGAACTCATGCTGTAATGCTTCGAGAAAATCACGTGTCATCTCAAGTTCCCCGGCAAGGTTCCGCAGTGTAGGGTCCTTGATGAACCGGGAGGCCTGATACATATCCATTGTGTCACCATTCAGGATGATCGCATTCGGTTTGTTCCTGATGCCGTAATCAATAGCTATATCAAGGGCTCTCTCATCATGGTAAGGGAGGTGAATATCACTCATCACAAGGATGCGATTATTCCCGGTAGGCATCACGAACTCAGGTACCTCTTCATAATCTGATTTAGGGGCTCCCCTCCATCCATTAGATTCTTTCTTTTGCTCTTCACTTCGGATCCCGACAACATTAGAAGTCTTTTGATCCTTGTGATGCTCTCCTCTATAATACCTCACAGCTGATCTCGCTTGTTCATAAGAAGCAAACCATAGCGGATGAGTAGAATGAAGCAGCTTTGCAATGGTATTGGTCCCGAGTTCAGGATTCTCAGTGATGACCTTTTTAACCAGGTCCGCTTTTGGGTTAGAACTCATTCAATAAACAATAGGTTATCGATGTAGCTGCAGGGATCAGGTTGATAAATTTTCTGTACTTCTCCATATTATTCACCACCTGACAGCCAGCACTCCATCCATTCACAAGTGATCCTGTGCTTTTCGCATTGATATCATAGGTATTGGGATGGAAGTTAATACCAAAGAAGCCCTCCTGCTGGATCAGTGATTCCTCAGATTGATCATCCTTATCACCATCCCTCCACACCTTTATCTGTGCTCCTATCTGAATGAGTGCTGTGATCTTGCCCTGATGCTTTCCTTTCCTCCATACGCCATAATACCACTGATCAGCGACCACTACAGCTGCTCCCTTCGCATTAAACTTAGAGTAGTTACGCAGTACGGTAGTACCCGGATTAGTAGTACATGAGGTCACATCCACGAACTGCTCACCTTTGAAGAGGTAGATCTTGTCATCAAATCGATTAGGCTCATCCTCTGAGGACCTAACTCCGAGCAGCCAGTACCCGGAAGGGATGTCCTTGAAAGAATCGAGCTCCTTCACTCTTTGAAGCAGCTCTTTGTCTGTATATGCTCTTACCATCTTTTAATCATGTATATCGCAGCGAGTGCCATTGCTGCCATTGCTACCCATATCCACAGCTTCCTGTCATCATTACGCTTCTCTTTCCACTGGTACCTGATCTCCTTCTCTTTGATTCGGAGCGTATCCCTGCGAAGCCTCTCATCGTATCTGATCTCACGGATTGTTTTCGGGACCACTCTATCATTTACTATCACAAGTGAATCCTTTGTATAGTATCTCCAAATGATAGTATCTTTTTGGATAATCGGAAAAGAATCGACTATCTGTATTGCATCTATCACTCCACAGATTCCCCCTTTATCCTGGTACTTTCTCAGGTGATACTGAGCTGAACACCCATAAAGGAATATTATTGCAATAAATGAGATGCAGAAAGCAAAAAATAAAGCAATAAGGTGATCAATATTAATTTTCATCAGTGAAGAAATTCGTGAGGAACTTACCTACTACACCACACACAAAGATGCTCACAGCAATGTATGTATGCCCTGTGAGCTCTGCTGGAATTCCGAGCATGGAGATGGCCAGCAGGGCATCCCCGAACTTGCGTATCTTTACCGGTGTAGGCTTATAGTAGTTCTTTATCATTGCTTTCAATTTTGATTTCCTTCGGAAGCACAGCATAAACAGGTGTACCTTGCTCATGTTCCCTATGATTCACACTCTTTCTGTTGTACGTTGCAGCATCTTCGTAGCAGTCATATAAACGAGCTTCTACACCATTGAGCCTGTCATTGAACCAAAGCAAGGCACAGGCCATCAAACCTGTTACCCCGTACTTATGAATGATCTTAACGAATGTCTCCATTATTGCTCGTATTGTGTTAACCATGTATCAACCATCCTTGAGATCTCGCTATCCTCCCAAGTATCTTTGTACGGCATATCTTCAGCCCTTACTCCGAATGATGCTGTATCTGTTGTTAGTACCACATCAACAGAAAGAAGTTGATCAATAGCCCTATCAGAGATGCTGTTCATGTCTATCTCTATTTTTGGGTTAACTATTTGTACTTTGAACTGTGGGAAAATATACGTTGCCATAATTATGAAAGTGTTGTACCTGTTACTGTGAAGGTGCGAACTGGAATCCATCGGGGCTGAAAAGCTGCTGTTTTAGAGACGTTTTCTATTGCCGTTGAATTTCTTGTCACACAGAATGCTTGTGTAGTATTTGCTGCATTTGTTGTAGATGTCCAATAATAACCATTCTCAGTAGGTATATTGAATGGAGAGTAATTGCCGAATGATGAAATCGATGAATCAATTAAAGAATCTATTTCCCTTCTATTTGGCAACCTCCACCCACTTGTAAATGTGCCAACTGAATGAGCCAAAGCAGCATCAATAGCAGCATTCCATTGCACATCTACATTTGAGCCACCTCCATTTCTTCGCCTATCCCAACCTAAAACAGTTGAACCGTTAAATGTAGACCAATCAATAACAATATTATTAGCATAGGTCTGACCTCCTAAAGTGTCCGTGAATCGGTTAATATTTCCAAATGGATTGTTTACTGAAAGAACCGTAAAGGATACAGCCCTTCCCGCTTGTATAGCTCCGTCATCTCCAACTCTGTATTGTACTGTCTGGTTAGTCTTCATCAAAGTAGCTCCACTTACAGGAGTACTTACATTCAATTCTATTTTAACATGATCACCTCCATGCTGAATATTTGTCGGGGTTAGCACATTATTTGACTGGTCACGCAAACGAATATCCAAAGAATTAGTGGCGTGAATATCGAACTCTAAATTACCGTTTACTAAGATGTCATTATTTGCCACAGTATATTCATTTGCTGAATTACTTTGAAGCGAAAGATTAGCAATAGTTCCATCATTCTCAGCCTTGATATGAAGTCTTGCATCGGGTGCTATAATTGTTGCAGAACCTTCGGCGAGTATATTCGTTGTACTTATTGGTGTACCGTCAGAATCATCAAGGTATGCAATACTGTCAGAGATAACTTGATTAAGTGAACCTCCTGAAGCTACCTCACCTGAATAAAGTACGTTTAATTCACTATCGGTAATCGTATATTCAACAGGCTCACAAGTAGGAGCTGGTGATACATTCTGATCGAAGTCATATCCCTCCATTGGAAGATCACAGATTCCGGATTGATCCCTGAGAAGGAAGTTTATCGTCAGCGTATGCCCTGCAACCTCATCCCCTCCTCGCTCTATGAACTTTGTAGCTGATGCCGATGTCACTCTTCCGAGCCTTCTCCATCTTTGGGAGCCATTGATCACCTGATAAATGTCCCGGCAAATTTGAAGCGTATCTGATTCAACATCATTCAGGTTAGAATAATCCTTATACACCCGATCACAGATGTAGATCGTTAATGCAAGCTGTGTTTGATTATTTAGTAGCGAAGCTGATGGATAGAAGCACCCCATCAGAGGGTAGTTCAGCTCAGTGTTTTCCTTGTAAGCCCGAAGGAAATCACCCCAAAAGAAGTTATTTATCTGAAGATGTGCGCTGGCTATCTCCTGAAGTTCTACCCTTATCTGATTTACGCTGTTTAGCATAGTATTGAGCTATTTTCTCTCTCGTTTTCTTGCTGATCTTTATCATCTGAATCGTACCCTTGTCCGAGTTCTTCCCTTGTCAGGAGCTATGCCACCGTCATCAGTGGAATAATTCTCATACTCAGGGAACAATTCGCTGTTGTCACAAAGATAACCAATTAATTCTTTACGATATACTTCAAAATCTCTTTTGAGATCCTCCTCCCGGATGTGCTTCTCTTCGATTGTCACCGGGTTAATATGCTCATCTCTTGCAGTACCTACAGTTTTGCTCCTGGTTTCATAAGTCAAAGCATTAATGATCCTGTAATCCACAGCTGCGACAATGCAGGGAGTGATGTAGGTATTGAGTAGATTGATCTCATCAGCGTTCAGATCATCATTGTAAACCCCTTCAATGAGCCTGTTGTAAAAGGTAGTTGATAGGATGGGTTTGATGACAGTATCCTGTACCCTGCGAAGGGTTACTGAGATGATAGGATCATCTACGTTTTTGTTTACGAAGCCGAGCTTTTTAATCGTTGCGATATCTATCAGGAATGAACTCATATCTATTAGAGTAAAAGTAAGTGAAAATGCGTATTAAATAATCTGAGCTGAATATCCTAAGTCGATGAACTTAGCAACCGAATAATTCAAAGCAACCTCCAAAGATTGCACCTCAGTTTCAAGGATAACAAAGTCGAAATTCAACGAATGCACCGTTGTATTGAGTTCATCATCTGCAAGGAATCTACCATGATTAAGATATGTCTTAAACGATGCCACAATAGTACGCCCATCAGGGTTAGCAGTGAACTGCATACGGGCATAAACAGATGTCAGTTCAATATCTGTACCGTGAATGTAGATACTCTTTCCTGCGATGGTTATAGGTTCGTTATTCTCATCCACTCCCTGAATGTCTACACCCTTGCTTAATAGTATTCCCATTAGTCTATTCTTTTATATCTTAATATTGAACCTTTCCAAGTGCGTGATGTACGCCCTGCTGCGGCTGCTGAGTTTGCAAATCTGTAAACAAAAGTAGCATTTGCTGAAGCAGTAAAAGAATAGAACATTCTAACTGCTACTAAACTGTCTAAATCTGCTGTTGGAGCTCCTGTTACAATTGTGGTTGTAGCAGCAACTCCTGCGGCAGTAATAATTATATTTTGAACGGCTGCTGCCGCACTAAGGTTTTGGCAGTTTCCGTACCCTTTCATAGTTCCTGCAGTTACTGCAAAAGCTGCACTATAGTCACCTGTAGTGTTATTACCACTAATAGTTAAATTCATTTCAATCATATAGTGACCACCCGCCACAACACTAAACTGCAAATGTGTGTCATCCTGCAAAGTAGCGTTATTCGTCACATCTTGGTTTGCGCTCTTTACAATAGTAGTCCATCCTGCTGGGTCTGCTGCCGTAGGTGTTGCCCAAGTGTTATCACCTCGCAGAAATGTAGTATTGTTAGCCGTACCCGTTGCGCTTAACTCAGTTACGCCAACCGTTGCAGCATCTATGTTCCACACCGTACCGCTTGAGGATACCGTTATATCTCCCTTATCTCCGTCTGTCAGGCCTACAATGTCACCGACAAACAAAGGAACTCCATCACTTACAGCCGTGTCAAGCTGCGCCTTCGTAAACGAACCCAGTGCTGTGGTATTGCTTCCCGCACTCGCTGTGATAGCTCCTGTGAGAGCTGACCTCTGAAGCAATGGAGTGCTGTCAACATAGGTTAATGATGTGTCAATCATTGCACCAACAGCATCCTGTGCTTGTTCATCGGTGTACTGAGTTACATCACCAACAAATAAGAAGTTGCCATCAGAACAAGCTGCATCAAAATTCGCTTTGGTATCTGAGATCCCGTAACCGCTTAATGTGGTTGGCTCTCCTGTGACCTTGCTCCAGTCAACATCATTGATCTTGGCATTCGTGACAGCATTGTTATCAATGGTCCATACTGTACCTGAACCGCTTACAGTGATGTCACCTTTATCCCCATCACTTACACCTGACCCAGTTACGGTTAAGTTACCGGAACCAAGTACAGATGAACCGTTAATGGTCTTGATATTGACACCGCTGATGAGCTTGTCCTGTATCAGCTTTCTGATCTGTGAAATCATCTTCTAACCGTTACGATGTTTTGCTTCCAAATGTGTCTGCATGAAGGTGTATTCCTATCTGTCTGAGGGTTATGATACCATCCTCCACGGTACAGCCATACATCTCTTTCAACTGTTGCGCTGATCTGATTGATCTCTTCCCGTGTAAATAGTTTATTACTTTTAACCATTGCCTCACAGAAAGGTCTTGTTCTGTTATCAGGAAGAACATCAGGACCAGGAATGCCCGGTTTCTTCTCATAGCTGTAAAGAACTTCTATCTCTGTGATCACAACAGCTTCACGCTGACCTTTGTCAGTTAGCTCCCAGCCATCAATATATCCGTTTTCCTTGAGCTGAAATAACCTCTTTGACAGATATACTCCACCCTTGCCGATAGCCTTTGAGATTGCATCATAGCTCTCTCCATTCTTTATCATCTGAAGGATGTTTCTATCCTCATCTGTGACAGTCATGGCATACCTATCTTTCAGGAATGACTTTTTAAAATCCTCCTCATTATCCTCATCTGTGGAATATTCCCTTGATTCAAGGATGATGAACTCATCTCTGCTCCTCCCTGCCTTCTCAAAAGCATCCAATACAGGGTCCTCACTTGAGAATGCTGCCGGTGCTGTAACCTGTGAAGGGATAACATCCCCCGTAGGTATAGCAGCAAGTGAAGCAAGTGCCCTGATTTCATTGATAGTAAGATTCTCAAGGACCTTTCCCGCCAGTAGTGGACTCATTCCATTGAGTGCTGCACTTGTTCTGTTCGTTTCTTCAATATTCTGCTCAAGGTTCAGGATGTAATCCTTGAAGATCATTCCTAACTCCTCCTTGTTCAGCTTTTTCCATGCCCAGTTGAATGCCTCAGAGATGCTGTTCTGTCGATACTTCGCATAGTTCTCTTGAAATAGCTTGTAAGCTATCTCCATCTCTTCCTTCCCTCCGAACATTGTCTCCGAAAGAACTCCGAACAAAGCTGGACTTATCACCGAATGGGCAATCATGATCTTGCGAAGAATCTCCTTATTGCTCTCAATGTATCTCTTATCAAGATCATTGCCGTTGAGCTGGTCAATCTTTGGAGCTTGATCACCTCCTTCAGAGAATAGGATAGTTAATCCTCCCTGTCGATCTCTCTCAGTAGCATCTGCTTTGATTCTGTCGATGATCTTCTGCTCTTCCTGTGGAGATTCAGGTATTCCGTTATTCAAAGATATCACAGCTCCTCCCTTGTAGCTGTTCACTACCTCGGAATATGTGAAATAATCCATCTCAATACCCGCCATGATCGAGGTGATAGCACCGCTGTAGGTAGGTGTTGGATAGTAGTTCGCTGTGAGTTCTTTCTTTCCGGGAATGATTCTTTGCTTTGGCCTTGTGATGGTGTACATCAGCACCTCAGTATCCTCAGAGCTCATCTTCTGAATGTTCTTATACCTCCTGTAGCCTGTCTTCAGCGGGTCCTGCTTAGCTTTGGACCAGTCATCTGACTTCTCATACCATACACCGTCTTCAGTTGCTCTGATGAGTTCAATATCAATAGGCTGACAGAACCACTTTCCTGTGACCAAATCCTTCTTAAACAGGGCCGCGTAAGCATCAGTGATCTCATTATCCCGGCAAATGATCTCGACAACCTCCTGAAGTGTGTAAGGGCTGCGGCCATTGGCCATCTGCTCTTCAGTATTCACCTGAATGCCTCCAGCTGTGATGAATTTTACCTTCTGATTAACGATTCCTGAATGCACAGGGTTATCAGAGTATAGGCCCATCAAAAATTGTGGATACAGGTTATCCGTACCCCAAAAAATAGCCCCTGTTTTTTTGTCTACTTTCTCAGTGGGAGCTGGTAATTTTGCCTCACGGTAAAGCTGTCGAATCATATATCGGTGTATTTGTGTCTGCTTCAAATGATGTATCAGGAGTTGGTTCCGCTTCGATGAGTCTCATCTTGCCATTCTCAACCAATACCCCTGAAGTGAAATCCTTAGAGCCTCCATCAGGCATCTGATAAACTTCGTATAAATAATCCCCAAGGAACTTGAAATCAATATCAACCCCCTCTTCAAGATAAAAAAGATTATACCTCACAGTAGATACGCTCTGATCGGCAAGATAGACCAGGTACTCATAGAAGTCATCCTGATCGAGCACAAACCTGAACAGCCAGTTATTCGGCAGCAGGGGAGTCGATAGCTCCGTTAATGTCAATGCTATCGTGTTGATCTGATCCTTCTTGAGCAGTATCATCCTTCTTCTTTTTTTTAGGTTTGTCCTCTTTGATTAGTCCTATTTTGATGAGTAGTGGCTTATTCGCCTCATTGACCTCGATCATACCCATCTTTGGTACTTTTACAAAATGTGCCATATAGCTACTTTAAAAAAGGGGAGGCTGTTGACCTCCCCCTCTAATTTACAAAAAAGAGTTAAAAGAATTACGGCTCCAATAATGCAGCTACAATAACTGAGCTGATCTTCGGTGCTTTGTTCTTTTCCTTTCCGTTAAATGTCAAAGTGTTGCCATTCATATCTTCGAATGCAGTACCCGGAGTTCTCTCATCCGTTACCTTCGCTCCATTAGTAGCGAAAAGCAGTTCATAAGTACCATCATTCAACTTGGCAATCAATGAATGTCTCCCTGTTGCGAGCTCCTCGATCTGAACGATCATCTCATCTGTGTTGCCGTGAAGCAATACAGTTGCAACTTGCTGACGGCCATAAGCACCGGCAGCTCTCTCACCCACAGCAGTGTCAGTGAAAGTGGAAGTTTCCATCTCAACATTTAAAGGATAGGCATATTTTCCAGCTGTCAGCGTTAACGCAGTTACCTCACCGTTAACAACGGTAAAAGTATCTGTATTCGCTGTAGCATAAACGTACCATGTATCAACACCTCCAGCGGAGTCACACACAAGGTCATAACCGGATGTAATTTCACAAGCCATCTTTATCCTTTAGTTTTTTTAAAGGGAGAGCCTAAGCCCTCCCTTATTGTTAATATTATGCCTCAGCAAGTACCAGCTTCACGAAGTACTCAGGGAATACATAAGATACACCTGATCTCCACTTCACTCCGAAGCGTAGCTTCTCGTCAGTGTCATCGTACTTGAACTCAAAACCTTCATAGTCAGATGCAAGATCAGTACCGAAGAACATATAGTTGTAAGGTACAGCATACATCTTCTCAGTTCCATTCAACTGGCTGTACGCTCTCACTCGAGTGTTAGTAGTTGGAAGGATGAAAGAAGGCTCAGTTCCTGCCTCTTCAGAGATCGGGAAGTGATACTTATTATCAGAGAAGTTCTGAGCAATGATCTTACGGAAAGTCTCACGGCCACAGATTATTTCAACAGTTACATCGTTGTCGAACAATACTGAAGGGATAGCTTCGTAAACTTCCAAAGCAATATCCAAAGCGTTCCCAGATGTGATTGAAGTCTGAAGTGTGTTAGCATCAATAAGATCACCGTCATTATCCCACAGCTTCACGAATCCATTGTAGTGAGCAAGATCAGGGTTCAATGATGCAGTGTCACCGTTGAACATCAGATCCTGGTTCTTCTTAGCTGCCTTCTTGATGTAGTAAGCTGCCATGATGTCAGCGAAAGGAGCTTCGGTATCCTGAACATTTGCTCCAGCTGCATTCATCAGCTGTGCCCATGTACCGTTCAGATCTTCGTTACAGTAATCCTCCTGAATCTTAACTCGCTTAGTAGTCAAAGTTTCGTTAGTAAGGATCACACCTCCTGAAGGAGTCCACCCACAAGAAGTTGCAGCCTGAAGTGCAGGATCAGAAGTCAATACCTTGATCTCTTCAGAACCTTTTACGTTCTCCATGATAGAGATTCGAGAAGTCAAACCGGAAGCATATACAAGATCAGTAAGCATCTGATCTGACTGTGCATCCGTGTACGGAGCAAGCCCTTCAACATCATAGTCGAATCGCTCCTTTACAATTGCGTTTAGTTTTTTCATTGTTTTATTTGTTGTTAAAATTTTACTTTTTCAAAAGGTCACGGTAAGAAGTCGCTACGGATGTAGCTGCCTTTGGAGCTGCACCAAACTTCTCACCTTTGTTGTTTACTTCGATCTCAGCTTTCAAAGATGTGATCTCCTTCTCCATTGCGATGAAACGATCATTGATTTCAGATGTCTGCTTTCGCATAGCATCGGCAACATCCACTTTCATCTCATTGATAGCATTTACTACCAGTGTAGCGACATCATAAGCTGCACCCATCTCTAATCCTGTCTGCTCTGCGATGATCTCAGTAGCTTTCTCCAATGCTTCAGATACTTGCTCAGCAGGGATAGCCTCGAATTCATTCTCTGATTCAACAGCCTCTTCTTCAGGTTCCATCGTTTCAATATCTACTACGGCTGTAATGATGCCGTTGCTGTCCAAAGTGATCACCTTCACTGAACCGTCCTCAAGTGTTAGCTCATGCTCTCCTTCAGGTGCCGGGATACGCTCCCCTTCAAGCTCGATGAATACAGCTGTACCCTCGATAAGATCACCTTCGTAGAACACCGCCACACCTTCAGCTGTAACAGCCTGAGCGAAAACTTCTTTCTTTGGCTCTTCTCCTCTGAAAAGGTCCCAAATACTTTTAGTTTGCTTGTTCATATTTGTTTTAAAATTGATTTTGATTTTCTCAAACCATCCCTCCACTGAGAATCCTCCGAACTGCCCCTGCTTTACCTTCTCCCACAGCGCATCGTCTTCGATGAAGTAACTGCCTATCCATGAGCCATCCTGCAAATGCATAGCTTCAAATGCTTCAGGGATGTTGGGGAGCTTCGGATCACTATTTGATGCGATGTAGCTATCTACTAAAACAGCACCTTTCTGCACCTTCTTAGGGTCATGCATCAGGTTTAGGTTCTGATTGAATCCATTCTTAAAGAATTTCTTCCTTATCAGTTCAATGGTTTCAGCCTTGAAGATCACATAATGATCACCGAGGTCTTTATCCCATCGGTAGATTGGCTGATTAGCTGCAATCATTACACCTGTGACGATACGCTTTTCATCATTGAAAGAATAACGTACTGTGTCAGCATTGAAATAGATCATTCCCTTCATGTGAGCAGGGATATCGACAAAGGAATTGAAGTCAACTCCTGTCTGATCGTTCTCGTTAACACCTATCCAAAAATACTGTGCCATATCTATTAGAGTAAATTGTCAAAATATGTGCATTATTACCCTCCGAACGTAGCCAGAGATGTCACCTTTTGGCTCATGGTCTGCTGTGCTGTGATCTCTGAATCGAGGACATAGACCTTATTCCCTGCCTGAGATCCTGCTCCCGGTAATCCTGCTGTGAGTGTAGTGTTGGCATTCACTTCAGGAGTAGGTACCGATGGCACTCCCTGCGATGGAGCTGGTACTGAAGCCTGTGACCCACCTCCTGAACTGCCGCTGAACTGAGTCTGTGCTATCTTTGCGATGTTAGTCGCTGCGAATGCTGCTGCAAGTCCTGCCTGAATAGCTGGGTAAGCAGGGAATACTCCCGTGATAGGTGATCCCTGTGCAGTCTTATAGGCATTGATAGTACCTTCAATTCCTGCCATTGTTGCGGAGGAGATCTTTGCAGCCTTGTCCACATTGAATGCTATCTTTGCAGACTTTTCATTCTTCTTGCCGAATAGCTCAGTCACATTACTGATAAGGTCAAGAGCATCGAATGCAATCTGCTTCTTTGCTTCAGCTACTTCTTTATCGAGTTGTTTCTTTTTCTCAGCTGCTTCCTCTTCAAGCCTCATTTCTTCATCGAGCTTTGCATGAAGGGCTGCTATCTCTGCATCAAATAATGCTTGTTTCTGCTGAAATTCTTTCGCTAATTGATCAGCAAATTCCTGATCATATTTTGCCTGTGCTGCATCCAGTTCGGCCTGTGTTTGTTTCTGCTCTTCAGCTATTCTCTTTGCTTCTTCTTCTGCCTTCTTTCTATTCTCAGCTGCTTTCTCTCCTTGCTGCCTGTTCAGGTCAATCTGCTCAGTCTTCAGATCGATCACCGCTTCACGTTGTGCCTTCAGTTCTGATGTCCTCGCCTTGAGCTGTTCATTGATAGCTCCGATCTGCTCGTTGCTCTCCTTGTCGATGTTCTTCAGTTCCTCACCGAGCTTGTTAATCTCCTTCATGTGATAGGCCTTCTGTATATCAGTTACAGATCCCGCCCATGCCATGTATTCCTGCCTGATCATCTGAGCAATCTCCAGCTTCGCCTGTTCCTGAGATAGCTTCAACTTCTCCTTCTGAGCATTCAATGCCCTCACAGCTGCTGCATCCTGCTGTATTGCAATCTCAAGTTCCTTGATTTTCTGAGCATTGATGTCCTTCTGCACCTTGATGGCATCCTCACCCATAGCCTTCCTTCGGGCTGCTTCCTGGTCAAGCCTTTTCAGGTTAGCATTCAGGCTCTTGTTCTGCTCTTCGTTGGCCTTTGCAAGGCTCTTGCGATAATCTTCCGCTGCATCACCTTGCTTCTTGAAGGCTGCTGTCACCTTCGCCCCTTCAGATTCCATGCTCATGAAGAGCGAAACCAAAGCTGTTACCCCTGCGATGATGGCAACAATAGGGAGAGCAAGCATGGCAAGTCTCAAAGCCTTCATTGCTCCCGTAGTTCCTCCCACAGCTGCTGTGTAAACAGTCTCAAGGGCTGTCATCACCTGAGTCTGCAAAGCCCTTGCCTTCATCATCAGGAATGATTCCTTCTCAAGGGCTGATCTTATCTGCTCGACAGATGAAAGCAGGGTCTGAACTGCCATCAGCTTCTGAAGGCTCTTCTCAAGCTCTTCACTCTCAGAACCGAGTAAGGCCATAGTACCCTGCATCACCCCGTATCCTGCTGCTACAGATGATCCGAGCTGTAATGCTGCCTGCATACTTGCTCCATCAGTACCAGCATTCGTGATCTCAGTACGCAAATCACCGATGGTATCCTTGAGTTCACCGGCTCTTTTGATAGCTTCCTGTCCAACAGGTGATTCACGCCCCGCCTGTAAAGCAATAGTCTGGTATTCCTTGACCGCTTTCTGAGCTTCCCTCATGTTCATCGTACCTGATGCGACCTTCTTATTCAGTGCATCAAATCGAGCTGCTACATCAGTGCCTATCCCGGAGGCTGCCTTGTCAATATCTCCGAGCTCCTTCTCTACTTTGTTAAGGTCATTGACCGAGTTACCCGTGTCAACACCTACCTTGAAAATTATTTCTTCAGCTGCCATTATGCGTATACTCTTATTTCAATGGATGTATCCTCAAGTACTGCATTCGTTGCTACAAATGAGGTATTGAATGTCTCAATGACGATATCATTTGAATTAGTTCTGTGAACCTTAACAAGCCCCTGCTTCGGGAAATTATTCATGACTATGTAGGTCTTATCAGCAGTCCACTCCCCTGTGAGGGTGATCTTGTAATCACCTACACCTGTATAGCTGAAGGTAGGTGTACCGCTCAAGCTGTTCTCAAATACATCCGCTGTTGGAGCTGATGTTGATAGTTGTGTTAGGTTTGCCCTGTATACCTTGCATTGAGCTGTTGAACCTACGTTGTAAATAGTAGCACCGTTGCGAGTATACATCAATCCTGTGTCAGTATCCTGATATAGCTCCCCTTCGTAGATGTCCGTATCTATCCAGTCACCATTCCTATGGTCTGCGGATGCGGGGATGGTAGGTACACCTTGCCCCGTCTTAATGATCATTCTTGCATAATTATCACAGCTCATTTTATCCTCGTATTAATTTTGTAAACTTTCCATTATTTGCAGGGGGTGATGCAATCACCGGAACATCTATTCCTATATTACCTCCAGGTGATGTCACAGGTGGATCAGCAAAGGGAATCGTTGGAGGTATCCTATCCGTTGTCACCTTCACAGTGCTTCGCTTCTTTGCAGCTATCACCTTTACCAGCTCGATCTCAGTTGTTGGCTGAACATCCGCTGAAAACTCCTTGATCTCATTCAATCGGAACAGGGCACCATCGATCATGAGTAGCTTTCTCCAGTCTCTATCCTTCACATCGATCTCATCCCACTTAACTGACAGCGACCACATAGCAGCTGCCGGAGATGTCATCTCAGTGATGAACTGTGAATAATATTCCGAATAGCAGTTCGCAGTTGTCACAACAGATGCCGTATAGAATACCTCATTGACGAGCTTGAAAGACAGATCGAAGTCAGGATCCTGCCAGTCATCAAAGTGATGCACACATGGATATGCTGTCACCGTTTCGCTGTCATTATCATTCGTATCCCTTAGAACAATGCTGCCAGTCTTTGAACCGTTGCGCAGCATTATTCGAGGGGGACCAGCTTGAGGTCTTATCACCCCTGCATCATTTTTGATGAATCGAGGGATAAGAATACCGGGAGCAATCTCATAAGGAATAATAGTACCCCATGCAAGCTCTGTCTTTTTTTCTCCTTTGGAATAATAGCTTCCCTGCTGGAAGGAATAATCACCGTAGCTCTCCTCCCACTTTGCAAGGTATCTCTCAGCATCATAATCCTTAATCTCTTTAAACTTCCAACTCAGAACCTTCTCATAATCGTTTGCGATAGGTTTGGTCTTGATGACCTTGCTATGATCTACCAGCTTTGTAATATCAGTGAACTGTGATGTAGGTAGGTAGTAATCCATTAAAGGCTCCACCTTGACAACATTGTCAATATCGATCTCCCCGACATACAGATTAAACTGCCTGATCACGGAAAGAAGGAACTCATCAGCCCTCATTGCAGGAACAAATACCGACAGATCAACAGTATCCCCATCTGATACGGTAGTATTCAGGCAGGTCATGTCGATGGTTATCGGTGTATTCGTTGTGATGTCAACAGTCACAGGCTGAACTGCTATACCTGTACCGAGAGAGAACTCAGCGGAAGGTATCAATAGCCTGAAGGTGATCACATCACCACTCTGAGCATTGAAATTGAAAGTAGTACCTACATTCAGGTTCCATGTACCTGTCGCAGTATTGCTGTATGTCGATGATGTTTTGATCCTTTGCCAAAATACCCCGTTCTTAAATACCCTCAGTTCAGGGTTTGCAATCCTTGAGAATGTCATCGTGCCATAGTTCACGCTGTAATCAAGTACAGCATTCACCGTCATCTGATACGTTGCACTCTTTTGGATGGTAATCTCTCCATCATCCCACTGACCGAGGAGATCCTGAGTCATGGTATAGGTGAAGGTATCATCATCAAAAGGATTCGATGCACTCCCTACAATACCGCTCAAGGTGACATTGCTCCCCTGAATGCCTCCGGGGAATAGTTGCATAGGATAGGTGAAGTTATAGTCACCATTGTCAAGATTGACCAGTACCTGGTTAATGAATGCAGGGCTGATGCTCTTGAGATCACCTCCTCCATATCCTATCAATAGACTCTTGAAAAGAGTAGTTTCAAGGAATGTACTATCCCACTCAATACCGATGTATTCAAAGCATTTTTGTAATGTTTCGTAAACATATACATAGGGCACAAAATCAATAGTTCTGAAGATCAGGTTTCCCGGTCTTCCGAGTCCACGCTCGATCAGTGGATAATAATACCCTGTACCGATTGATGCAGTCCATGAGTTCTTAATGTTGGTCCTTGTAAGTGTATGCTCATAAGCTGACCAGTCGAACTCATTGATACGGACCTGTGCAAGGAGCTGAAATACATCAGCGTTATCACTCAGGATCGTGACGTTGTATTTAATGACACCATTCACAGCGTTAACCTCGTTGAGCTTCATTATTCCATCGAGCACCTTGATGCCTCGCTTTATGAGCTGAACAGTCGCCTTCGCTGTGGCATCGAAGTTAATGCCATTGGCTGTCGATGTCATTGAGAATGCACCCTGAAAGAATGCATTGTTATTCATCGTATCAGGAAGATCTACTTGCTTTGAGAATGACTGCTTTCTCTTTGTCGGGTCTTTGATATCTGCAATGCTGAAAGATATCGGTACCGGAATAGCCTCGAACAAGTCAAGCGAATACCCATCAACTATCAGTTCATCTGTCATAAGCTGATACCATTATGGTTATTTACAAGCTGAAGATCCACAGCCTCAGAGATCAGCTCCTCCCACCTTGCATATTGATACTTGCCTTGTGTGTTGGTGATCTTGACAGGTATCTCATCCCCTGAATCGAACAGATAGAACCTCGGTGCTTTGTAGCAAGTGAGTAGAAAATGCTGTTCAGTTTCCGTGATCCAATCTGTGTATATGGTCATCTTGTCAGTTTGCTGTGTTCCCACTCTGACATTCCCGGCATCATTGAGATCATAACTGAATATACTACCATTCCAACTGCCGAATTTACGTGTATAGCTCCGCTCAGTTACATCAAAAGACTCCTCAAGGTTATGAGCAAAGATAAAGCTATCCCACGCACCGAGCTGATTGATCCATTCTAAGGTGTATGCTGGATTGCATCCTATATCATAGAACCATATTGTATATTGTTTTGAACCGCCTATGTATACTTTAACTCTATCAGCTGAAGCAAGAGATAAAGGTGAAAATCCGCAATCATTCTGTAAGGTGTAGCTGTTGATATTCACCTGTGCCACAGTGAAATCCTGCGTATCGGTATAGGTATCAATTATACCTAATGGACCAATTAATTCAACAGTAAGCAGCTCAGAACCATCCTGAATGATGTTCAGGTAAAAATCATCGTCTCTGATCTTATACACCTTGCCATCACTGGAAGGTGCTCGATATGTCATGAATGAACCTCCTGATACTGTATATTGACCTGCATTCCAGCTCATCCAATCCCTATCTGATAGGCAACCTTTGAAAATGTTCGTCTCCGTGCTCGTTGCTGATGCCTGATTTACAGCAGGGGTGCCGTAGTTTTCCCAGACCTTGATCTTGATCTTGCCATCAATGCCTGCATCCTGCCATATCGTGTTGGTAAGTACCGGTACTGATAGCAGATTCTTAACAATGGGGCTGATGTCGATGTGAGCATATATTCCACTCTCAGGGAATACCCTATCTTCAGATACCAGGGTGCCATCGAAATATGTTTCTACCACATAGCTGAAGTTTGCCTGTGCAGTTTGATTCGATGAGAATCGATACATCAGAGGGTTATCAGATGGTGACCAGTCAGATGGTATGTCATGTATAGTTACTGCCACGGCTCTACTATATTAATCGTTATTGCTCTACCTATTAGAGTGCTGATGGGTTCCGAAAGTGCATCGTAAAGTTTCTCATTGACAACATCCGTAAAGAATGGCCTCTTCTCCTGCCCTTTCTTTTCGATGTTCTTCATGATGGCCCATGCGAAGCTGTCATAGTTGCTGAAGTTCTCGGGGAGCGTTATCCCTCGGTTCCTTACCCAGTCCTTGATCGATGTGTGAAAGCTCTTATCTCTTGGAGGCTGAGATCCCCAATTAGGGGCACCCCTGCTGACCTCGGTACCGTTCACTCCATAGTTGACAAACTTCCAGTAAAAATCTGCCTCAGTATAAACAAAAAGCGTATCACCTTCAAGGTATGCCTTATCACTTGGCCTGATAGACTGCATCAAATTACCACTTGCCACAGCGTCATAATTTGAAAGGCTCTGAACAAGCTGATCAGTCACATCCTGCATCAGGTCCTGAAGCAGCTGTGCCAAAGGAGAGGATGGGTTACCCTTCAGGATATCCTTTGCAGTACCTAAGTCCTTCACCATTGCTATCACCTCCGCCTCTGTCAATTCTCGTTGTATTGATTTGTTGCTATTATACAATGATGCTCGAATTCATCCTTACTCAGCTCTTCCACGTTCAGGATGTTTTCATCACTGCACTCATAGATGACATAGCTTCCATTCGTTGCCGTTATGCTACCCATGACAATTCTCGCCAAATGTATCATGCCATCACCGCAAAGAATGGAATAATATCTCATCGCTTTCTCTTTATCTGTTGGAGTTCCTTTTGTGTCTTGTGTGTAATGAACTTCAGCCTGTGATTGAAAGCATAGATGTTCAGCTTCATGGCCTTGTTCCAGTCTCCTCCATAGTATTCTTTTGCGATGATGTCGAATACTTCTTCCCACTGATACCGAGAAGGAGCAGCGACCTTGTCACTCTTTCTACTGTCATTTGCTTTACCGTGGATAGCCTCATTGATCGTTCTGCTTTTCGCAAAAAAAAAGCGCAAGCCTCCAAAAATACTTTCAATTCCATGTGATCCGCAAAGTCATTGTACCTCTCCCGAATAGGATTGAGTAAATTATCATTCTCATCCACATCACCATACACTGCACCCTTCGGGAAGTAGAACATACAGGCCAACTGAACAGGATCCCTGTTAATATCCATCTTTGAGAAATCAGCATGCCATGCCACCCCTACCTTCTCAGGATTGATGATCTCGTAACCCTTCCCTCCGAGGGTTATCTCCTTTGCAGGGTTACCCACATGAATGTCGGCATACAGCTCGATGATATGGTTACACATCCGCTGAATATCCATCGCATCGATAGTGTATGCCTTCTTCCGGGAAATCCCGAGAAAGTCAGCTACAAAATCAGCCCTCTCCATGATGCCCGTCAGGCTCTCAAGATCAGCCGATGCCATGTGAGGGAAATGCTTTATCCTCAGATCAGCCGATGTCTTTGGTAATTTGTATGCTTTCATACTTACTAAATCGGTTTAGTACTATTATTATTATTATTATTATTATATCTTCTTCTTCTTTTAAAGATACTAAATAGAAGCAAAATACTTACCTTTTGAAGGTAGATTCTTTCGTGCCTGGTTATACAATGCCATCGACATCACCGTGTCATCATGGATGCCTTCAGGAGCTGAATACTTTACTGATCTGCTCTTTGGATCGAAGACATAGGTGAACGCTTCAAGCTCATCGATCAGGTACTCCTCATCCGGGATCACCAGCTCCATCTGTTCAAAGCTCACAGCAAGGTCTTCGATCATGATGGGTTTACTCTTCGATGTGGTAGTGAAGGGATGTGCAAGGTTCCCTACCTTCTTTTGCAACATCTCAAAGAACACATCCCCTTGATTGTTGACCTCGACAAAGGTCCCGCAGTTGTATTGCCTTATCACCTTTGCCACCTTATCAATGATATTGGACCAGTCATCATGCCTCCATCTCTCCACATGACAGATGGCACCATTGCGATCTCCGATAGTGAGCACCGTATAGTCATCAGCTCTTCCGATGTCAAGCCCTGCGTACAGCTTCCCGGAAGGGGATGCCTTGCCGATGCACTCCCTGACATTCTTGAATAGACCACTTGCACCATCGATGAACTCAGCAAGGTATTCCTGTCTGAAGATATGCTCAGGAACATTTGTGCGGATGCTATCAATCTCTCGGGGATCGATCATAGGGTTATCATAGGAACTGAACCTGAAGAACCGGTACCTCTCATCCTGATGCCTGAGAAGGGATAACTTATACATCATCCGCTTTCCTTTGGGTGTTGAGATGAAGATCACCTTCTTACCCCTTACAAGGACCGTAGGCTGTAGCACCTCCTCCCAAGTGTTATTCTTCATGAAGTCGAACTCATCGAGAACTAAGAAGTCGAATGTGTTACCTCTGATGTTGTCAGGTCTTTCAGCTGAATAGAATGTGATCTGAGAATCGAACCCTTTGACGATGAGCTCTGAATCGTTGTATGTAAAGTATCCACTCTTCTGAGTAGCTTTCTTGAGATCATTGTAAACCTTCTTTGACTGCTTGTAGATAGGAGATACCCATCCGATATTGCACCCTTTGCTGTTTATGGCCCAGTATAGTAGTTGGTTAATGCAGAGCAGGGTCTTACCCCATTGACGGCCTATGCAGAGAACATAATACTTTGCATCCTCTGAATTGATGCTGTTGTGGATCTCTCTCTGCTTGCCATGTGGTTTATATCCCTTGACGGTGTTACTCATCGAAGTCGAACTTCTCTACTTGCTTCTGCTCAATGTGTTGCTTGTCATGCATTCCGAGTCTGTTCTTTGCATAGAAAATACCCTTCCCTTCGTTGGCTACAATATCCTCTGCAAGTGCCTTGAAATCATCGTCAATGCTTTTTATAGTGTTCGATAAGGGGTGTGTTTCATCCCTCAATGCACCGTAGAATTGAGTCCTTTTGAGCATATAGAAATCAGGATGCTTTCTTCTTATCCAATGAAGCAGGAAGTATCTGATAGTAGGGATATGTCGATCCCTTACTTCAACTATCTTCCCGGAACCTGTAGCCACTTCATTGTGATTATTGATACATTCATCACAATACTCCATGGCGATCTCCGTCAATCTGTCAGTATCAATATCCTTAAAAGGTCTTCCCATATCAAATCAATTTACCAACCTTACCCAGCTCTTTTATCACAGCTGAATTATTATCATAATGGTTCTTTAGCTTGAGCTTAATTACCGTTGCCACCTTATTCTTATTCGATCCTGTAGCATAAATTCTGCTGTTAGGTATTCCTAATAACTGTGCCTTTGATCTAAGTAGTGTCTTATGTGACCTTGCAGAGATAATATACAGAACATGACCTTTATCTCTGAGCTTCAGAGCGAGGTCCATTCCCTTCTTTGTAGTGAGCACCCCATCATAATCGAATGAGATGTGTTGAATAGGCTCGAACTGCTCCCACTTGTACTGGCATACGGCATACCGCTGACCTTCATCGGGATAAGTGTCCACGCTCTCCTGGTCACCCATGCAGCGATCTATCCAGTCCTCCTTAGTTTCCGTCCTCCTCGGTGTTGGCATCTTTACCAAATGTTTGAATGAGATATCTCTTTGTTGCCTTTCCAAAGTCGGTCTTCTCTATCTGCCTTCTGAACTTACGGTTACGCTTCATCTCCATGATCAGAGAGTAGCCGATAGTAGCGAAGAACTCCTTCCGGGGGTCTTTAGTTTGCTGCTCCATTGAGGATATCGATTAATGTTTTCTTATTAGCTGTTGCTGGTGCTTCAAGACCTCTCTCCCTGAGCTGCTCCCACAGCTCACGCTTTGTGAGATCATTCCACTCGCTGATCTGAACTGTGATCGGTTCCGGTGCTATCTCTTCAGGTGTTGTCAGCTGTAGGTAGTTGTAGACGATATTCACCGCTGAAGGGATGCATCCATTACATCCTTTGGAGAGGGTCAATCCTTTACCCCTTGATAGCTGAGTCACCTCATAGTATACAACTGACAGATGAGCGAATTCTATTTTATTGAAGTCAACAGCTCTGCGCAGTACTTTCTCTTTAATTGCATTCAGGGATGTCATTCCCTCTTGTGATAGTATCATGATTCTATTTTATCTATTAGAGTCGCAATAAGGTATGCTGATGCACTTGTGACAGGTTCAAAGGTGAAAATTAATGTAGCCCACCATGTAATACATGGAGCGCAGTCGAGTAATTTAACGTACTCAGTCGGAGATATTCCGATAGCTTTCTTTATACGAAAGGACATATTCACCTCATGAGTAAGGATGTAAGCAATGAACCAACCTGTGATCATCAGCTCAGGAGTCCATATCAGCATATCTGTGACGTATTTCATCTTCTATAAAGTTAATTATTTTTGAGATAGTTCTGCGATTCACACCTATTCTTTTGCTGACCTTGACAATGTTAGATGTTAATCTCACCTCTTTGTACAGCAGTACCTCAGTATCAAAGCCTTCGATCTCAAGATCAAGGAGTATCTTATGAAGCAGGAATGAATCGTATTTTGCATGATTCTGAATGATCTCTTCCTGATCAGATGGATCGATGTAGTCCGGGATCCTGTATAGCTTATTGAATGAGCTCTTGTTATTGATCCATGCATTGAACATGGACTTGAAGATATAAGCATCCATGTGTTGAATATTATCGGGGAGCTCGCACAGGATGTGATGGAAGAGATCAGGGCCGAGATCACCAGCAATGCTCTGAGCATAGCCGTAGTATTTTGTGATCTGGTCATGGGTTAGGTTCATCAGCTATTCTCAATGACGAACAACTCCTCTTCGAGTTGCTCTATTGCTTCGAGTTTCTCCTCATGATCCCACTCTGTAAGTACCTCTTGAGCTTTGAGCTCTTCGATGCGATCTTTCAGGATGTCTGCCCTTGTTTTCATGGGTGTGAATATAGTGAAAAAATAACAAAGTACAAACGCCACATTTAGTGGCGTCTATACAAGTGTTACCATAGAGTAACTTACCTATGAGTAACTTAAAAAATCAAATCAACTCATCAGGATTGATATTGTATTCTTCAAGGAGTTCATTGATTCTTTCCCACGCAGGATGATAATCATAATTAGTATCCTTGAATACCCTCCATCCGTTGTGTGTTAACTCCCAGATGAAAGATGCCATATCAGATGCCTTGCTCAACTGGATAATCTCTTTAGGATCATCAGTTTCAAATATTGCTTTCATTATGATTTAAAGGTTTCGTTGTAGTATTGTTCAAAAAATGGTTTTTCAATTTTATTTTCTTTGCCCCTCCAAAAAGATCCACATTCATAAAGATTATTTTTTTCCATTTGTTTGGCTTGTTCAAATTCATCGTACAAATCAATTCTAAGTCCGTGATTTTCTTTTAGTTTCTCTACTAACCATTCTACTGCTGTCTGTTTCATCTTACTCTGATTTAAAGGTTAATAAGGTATTTCCATCCATTGTTTTACAACTCCTTTAAGTGTTGTTTCCCACATATCTAACCACTCATCACCATCCCAATAGCACATTTTTATATATGCGTTGTCCATTCTACAAATGTATTCTCCTATTTTTTTAGGGTTTTCATTTTTCCATTTCATCTTACTCTGATTTAAAGGTTAGTTCTTCACCAGTCAATGCGAAGTATAGGTTTTGTAATTGGTGGACATATTCTATATATGTTCCTGTTGTTTGGTTCGTTTTTTGCCAATCATAAAAATAACCGTTTCGGTTTTCTGTTCTTAAAAACAAAACATCTGACCACCAACCAAACATTCTTTCTTCAAACCCAAACTTTAACAACCATTCTTCTGTTAGTGGGATTGGTTTAAAATTTTCATACTCCATGTAAGTAGTTTCTATTTCATCTTCACAATCTATTCCGAATTCATGAATACCAATCACTTTAAAAATCCCTCCCTCATTGTAATTGACTAAATTTCCAATTCTAAGTTCATTTGCTTTCATCTTACTCTGATTTAAAGATTTCGTTGTATTTTTTGATAAAAAAATCATTTTTTAAATTTGAACCAATATCTTTTGTGCTAAACATACATTGGATAGCAAAATTTATTATGTTCTCTTTCTCCATCTCTTTGTACATATCCCAATCGACAACCATCTTTGTTCCCAATTTCATTTCATTTCTATTCAAGTTAAGTCCCAATTTTTACCACATATCACTTAATGAAATGTTACTTCTCGATAGCTTTCAGGATCTTATCAGCTGTATCCAGTCTCAGAGATGAGGCCCCCAAAAGGAAGCCTCTAATCCGGGAACTCGTCATCCCTAACCGGTGAGCGAAGGCTGTGATGCCCTCGCCCGAATGGTCAAGATGATGCTGTATCTGTTTACGGGTGTATTCTGTTAATGTTTGTCTTTGATTCATGACTCAAACAAATGAATGTATTTTAACTTCTCTTCCTTTGGCATCCATCGGAGCTGATCTTTTTGATAGGTATATTCCTTAGATGAACCAGGATAGACTACATCAGCCTGAAACCTATTCGACCATACTTCCTTCACTACCTTTCCCGATGTGATCACCGTGTATAGTGTGATGTAATCAACCTCAGTAATCTGAGGCTGATGACAATGCACATAGTTCTCTGCGTTCACCTCTGCATCCCGCAGATGGAGGAACAGTTCTGAGTTGTAACCCATCAGAACGGTAGATCGTCTTCGTCCATATCACTGATGGCATCCTCAATGAAGTTGCCCTCAATATTTCCTACCTTCCCTTTGATATCTAACGGATCAGCCGGGAGCTTTGCATCAAGATTCTTAACAGCATCATTGACAGAGTTACGCTCATCAGCTCTCATCTTCAGGGCTGCGTGTAGCTTGTCATATGCTGCATCAGCTTGTGCAGCTTCTTCATCGGAAGTAACTCCATTGAATCTGAATACTGGAACGGTGTACGTTACTCTTCCCTTCTTGCGAGTATCCACCTTGTCAAGTGTTACCCACTCATCCGCGAATCTCTGCTGACATTTGTTAAACACCTCACCCCATTCCTGAACTACAGCACCTTTGATCTGAAGGTTCCAAACCTCACCGCTATCTACATTTACCATTATGTAGATGGACTTCGTATAGTGACCTCCGGCCTGCTGTACTCTCTCTTTGATGTCCTTGTATACACCCTTTGCGATCACTCCACCCTTGAATGCTTTGACCTCCATCTCTTCAGTGCTGATGATCTTTACTTCGTTGGACCATATAGCCGACTGTGAAGCATCATTCCATCCCTTGACGGTGTGATACTGTGCAAGGACAAGGAAACTCGGTAGATCAATGAGAATATTCTCACCTTTTGCCTTGTCATAATACTTGAACTTACCTTGTTCTGATGCCCACTCAAGGTACTTCTCTGCTGGTTTCTCTGAAACCGTTACAAATTGCTCTTTTCTGCTCATAAATTTAGATTTATTTGGTTATTACTTGAATACAAAGATACATTTATTTTCTTTAATTGTTGTTCTTTTGTCTTATTTTTTTCTAAATATGTGACAAGTTTCATTCTTTCAATGGTCCTGATCTCTCCTGTGCTTTCATTCTTCAGCGTATCAATGACCCCCTCATCAGTGTCAGCTGTGCCGATGCACTTCCATTGCTGGCCCTTGATGGTCAGGTAGATGTCAGGTAATGGTGAGATCATATTCTAATTGCAAGTTATATTTAGATAATTCAAACTGAATTCTAATTTGCATAAAAGGAGCACCATCAATTATTTTTTCTTTTATGAATTCAGCTTTTTCTTTTGAATTGCTCCAATATTCCTGTAAATGATTATGGCAAAACTTACAAAGTAAAACTAAATTATCACACTTAAAAGTACCTCCATTCCATCTTGCTAATAAATGACATCTTTCTAATTGTAAATCAAACCCACATCCCCAACACATATCATCAGGAATACCCCAATAATCTGATATTTCTTTTTTAGTCGGCATTAAAGCACGATGTTCTCTGTTAGTCATATCTTCTCAATTAATTGATCATACCACTCTTTGAAGCTATCGAAGTCACGAGCTACATAATAGATGCCTCCAGCTGCAACAGTACGCTGTGCATATTCTTTCTGCGCCTCTGACATTCTGTCTTTTCCGTATTTTATTTCCAGCTTAATACTCAAGCCTCTAATTGTGGCAGAAATATCCGCAGAACCTTTCACCCCTGTAGTGGGAGTGTACTTACCCGGCATCTGCCTGATGCCTTCACCTACTTTGAGCTTCCTTCCTTGTCGGTAAGTTCCCTGAGTGTTGATCCTCTCAGCGAAGTGTCCTGACATATTCAGGAACCCGATGATGCTCTTGGTCAGTGCATTCGCTGAGTTATCCTGCCAGTTGGTTCCTGCAAGAGCGTGTTCCGGCATATTGGGATACTTCGCTCGCTGTTGTTCTCGCTCCATACGTTGAAGCATTGCTTTGTTTTCTCGGTTCATTTGTCGTTAATTTTAAGTTCATCTCCTGTTAGTGCGAAATATAGGTTTTGTAGTTGGTGGACGTGTTTAAGTTGTATTCTTATATCAATATCGCATAAAACAAAATCATTCTTTCTTATTATTACTCCATCAGAATGATGCTCTGTATTAAATTTTTTAATGTATGATTCATAATCTGATATATATTCAAATCCAAACTTTAACAGCCATTCTTCGGTAAGGGGGATTGGTTCAAAGAAATCATATTCTTCAGTTATTATTTTGATCATGTCATTATCATTAATTTGAGTATCCATATATAGACACCATGAATTAAATTGCATTCCTACCCAATTCCCGATTCTTAATTCACTTGCTTTCATTATTCCTCTGTTTTAAATCCTTCCTCCATCCACTGCCTGAATGCCAGCTGGATGTCATTCTGTTGCTGTACTGATTCCTGCGATGCTGTATCCATGAAGAGCTTGTCCATCTCTCTGATGTGAGAGATCACCTTCGTTGCTTCCTGCTTTACCTTGAATCGGATCAGGCCATCCTCGATGCAGTCCTCAAGGAAGTCCGCAAGGACCGGAAGCATAGAAGTAGATGCGAGTATTTTTGCCTTTGGGGTCATTTCTTATTCAATTCTTGTTTAACATCATGTAGATATAACAATCTGTATGTAAGTTCAGATTTAATCTGTTGCTTTACATGGTTTAGATTTTCATTGAAATCTTCATCAGTCTTAAATCCTGTAACAAGCTGAGTCAAAGTGTCTAATTTAGATAAAATACCCGTCAATTCATTCTCAGTTTTTTCTATTGAAATCAAAGCACACTGCCTTGCAAAATCAATATTATCTTCCTTGTCAAAATTTGGATCCTCAGTCCATTGAAAGAACTGTCCCATTAATTCATTAGCTGTTTCTTTTGCTTTCATTACACTTCTTTTAAATAGTTAATAATAGTTCTCCTGGTCACATTCAGCAGTTCTGCCAGTTCCGTTCTGTTGAAGTCAGGATTGATCTTGTGAACTGCTAATGTCTTCTCCTTATTGGATGCTCCTTGCATCTCCTTGAGTATTGTTTTCATCGTTTGAAATTCACTGCTCTGGATCTTTATCTTTTTAGCCATATTGATAAAGTACTTGCTGAGCCTTTCAGCCTTCAAAATACTATCCTCTGAGATGTTCAAAACATTGCTCAGATAAATATTCCCGGAATCAAAATAATAGCAGTCAAGTACATGAATAAGCAATGCAAAGCGTGGAATGTAGCTCTTTTGCTTTGGAAGCATACTCTTCATGTACTCATTCTCATCATTGCTGTTCTGTATTTCAGTGATCTCATTGAATATTCTTTTCCATTGCTCCTTTGCTTCAGGTGAGAATTTTGCGATTAAAGACTGTATCTCCATATCGAAGTCATAATCTATCACCTTATCCTTTATCGTTCGATATAGCTTAATAATGAAAGCCTCAAACCATTCAAGAGCTGTTTGGTCCATCTCATTATCATTGTATCCTTCGACATCTAAGTGAGGGAAGCAAGTGAGTATCCTGTCAACGAAACCGTTATCCTTATTCTCCTCAGTATAGAACTGATTGAGGATGCCGGGCTGAACACCTCCGAGGATAGGGATCACAGGAGATTCAACAAAGGAGCTCTTCGCTGTCTTTCTGTTCAGAGCTATTCCCTTATTGGACCATGAAGATAGCCAAAACTCAAGATCAGAACCAGCTCTATACTTGTTCATATCTTTCAACCATCCTGCAAGCTCATCCTTGAATACAGCTACAGCATTTTTATTCTCTTCATGTAGCTCAACCAATGCTTCGATGGTGATATCAGATGCAATGAACTGAGTCTTTGAAGGCTTACTTATCTCCTCAGATACCTCTTTTTGTCCTTTGTCAAGGGATTGATATTTTTTGAAACGGTCCATCTGATCAATGTATTTCTTGATCTCATTGTTGTTCGCCTTCTGAAGAGGGAATATGACGTTGTTAATGTTTGGAGTCTTCCCTACTCCCGGCCTTCCTACCAAAGCAATCCACAAAATGCCAGCCTCAACCCATCCTGTTTTAACCTGAACCTTTATCGAGTTTCCTACTATCAATGAAAGCATCCAAAGCATTGAACATCCCATGTAATCAATTGATGAGTTCAGTGTAGTATTGCACTGGATGAGATAGCTCTGTATTGCTTCCGGGAAGATATCCAAAGGAAACTCCATCATCTGCTGATCTATTTGAATAGTCTCAGGCTGATCTTGTTGTTTCACTATCCTGGTCCCATATCCTTTAAGATATACATCCTTTGCAGATGCTGAGAAATCTCCATGATGGTACCGGTATGTGTATGCTTGGAATGGATTGATAGGAGTCTCATGAGGATAATGAGTGCCTGTGCTGAACAGGTACATCAGCCCACTATCATCATAGATATATCCTGAATGCTCTGAAGATGCTCCATGCCTTCTGATTATCTTTTTGCCTCTGATGGATCTTATTATCTCGAACTCGTCATGAACAATATCCCAAACATTATTCTTGTTGTTGAAGTCAGCCCATGGAGTGATCTCCTGCTCATTGTATTCTGTTTTCGGCTCTTCTATCTTTATAGGCTCTTTGTAATCGTACATCCTGCAGATGCTCAGGAGCACCTCCCGATCTTTAAGAGATACTTCCTGAACTGCTGTATATCCGTTCTTTGATACTCTTTTGGTATAGATGAACACATATCCTCCGGTACCTCTTGTTTCAATGATGGCTTCCTTGTGACCTTTAAGCTTTGCGAGTTTCTTATTACCTTCGATCTGCTCACATCGGTATAGGATATGGTACCCGTTATTGATCGTTTTATAGATGACAAACTTCTCCTCGAAGTCTGCAATATTATCACATAGCAAAGAGTAGAATTCATTCCAAAAGTCCTGCTGGTCCTGAAGAGTTGGAAGTATCTTCAGATCAATATCAACTACTTCCAACCCATTAAACCCTGTGACTATACCATAGCCTTTGGTAGTTGGATCATGATATACAAAAGCAAACTCCTCTTTACTGAATGCTTTTGTTTGATTATCCTTCCAGGGATGATTCGGTCTTTTCCCCTCACCGATACAGATCAGTGAGAATCCACTGTCGATCAGTCTGTTTAAATGCGTTAGCTCTATCATACAAAAATAAAAATCCACCCTTTCGAGGTCGTGCAACTCTACTCAGGTGGATCATAAATATCCTATTGTCCGCACGACTGGACTATCAAATATACAAAGAATTTAAATACCTGCAAATTCTTATTTTTTCACACCATTTTCACACCATTTTCACACTAATTTTCACACCTGAGAGCCTTGTAACTTATTGAATATCAAGCCTACTACGAGCAATTTTCACACTTTTCACACCTATTTTGAAACTTTACTTTTTTTTTATAGGTATACCCCTCTATTTTTAGGTGTGAAAAGGTGTGAAAGGTGTGAAAAGTTTACTCTGAATTACGCTCCACTTTAATAATTACTCCCGGCCACTTGTCTGCTTTACGGATGGCCTCTGTCCGTGTATCGGCTGTGACGGTGATAGTTTCCACGGTCCACCTGTTGCCGTACTTACTTCTGAATGTTATTGTCCAACTCATAACTGTAAGGATTAATGATTCGTACTTCTTCCTTTCTCTGCTTCCTGAGATCCTGCACCGGAAGATGTGCAAGGATAATGATTAGAATTATTGATTTCATGATATTCGATTAAATACCCTGCGAATGATATAACCTCGACCGATCGAAGCAATAAAGAATACAGCTGTAATGATAATATTCTGGCCGATGGTAACTGGAATATTCAATGCAGGATAAATGATTAACTGAATTACAAAAGAGGTGACCAACCCCACTACAGTATTGGTCACGCTCTCGATTAGGCTGTTTCGCTTAGATTGCATATTATAGAATGTCAAATAATGTAGGCACATTTACTTTATACTCGATAGCTTTCAAGTAATAAAGACCATCATCATAATATTCAGGATTCAATTCAGTTGAAACAGCTTTTCTATTCATTTCTATTGCTTTGTATGCAGTTGAAAAAAGACCTCCAAAAGGATCATCGATCAAATCTCCGGGCATTGTAAACCTATTAATAAGTCTTTCAATTAGATCAAGCTGCAATGGACAGATATGCTTTTCCTTCTTTCTGTTCACCTGATTTGCGTTCAGGGTTAGCATACGATTAATATCAGTCCAGACCATTTCTGAATTTGAATGATTCGGTAAGGTCATAAATAATGCGCTTAGCTTTTCCTGTTCTTCAAGTGTTTCACAAATGTTCAGATGCTCTTTGAATGAATATATTTTTTCAGAGTTATGTTTTTTCCAATATCCAACAATTCTATCTACATCCATTTGAAGAAGCTCTTTTGAAGAAAAGAATCTATTACCGTCACTTTTCCAGTATGCGTGTGCATCTAATTGCCAATTAGCTCTTGTGTATTCTTTTTTTGTCTTTGTGCATGGCTCATCTGCATAAGCATTATTTGATTCGGTAGGTGCTTTCCTGAATAACAAAATGTATTCAGGTAAACCCACGCCCATCTTTGTCGCATCTTTACATTGTTCGGACCATCCTAAACGGTAGGTTTGATTATTCTCACGAACGACATCTGTTGTAACTGTGATCTTTCCGATGAGATAAAAGCCATGCTTAATAAAATGAGCTACTGTTTTTCCGCTAAAATCATCAATCGTTGTAAATGATGTGCCATTTTGATAACTGTAACGGATTCGATCTTTCACATGGATAGCTGCAATTTTGCCCGGTTTTAAAGTTCTCAAAAGGTTAGGAGTTAAAAAGTCCATCTGTTTAAAGAACTCATCATTTCCATGATTGTGACCCATGTCATTATAGTTGTCAGAATATTCGTAATGATCCCCGAACGGAATTGAAGTCAGGATCATGTCAGAATAGTTGTCCGGTAGTTCCTGATGAATTACTACCGTATCTTCATTGAATACCGTACATCCTGCAATTTGAGAACTTCTACGGTTGTTAAAAATTTGTCTTTTCATATCGCTTTTTATTTTATCTGTATTAAGGCCGTATTCACGTACCAGGTTAATCATTTCAGTTTGTAGTTCAATGTGGTTTTTCCACTTTTCTTTTAGAGCTTTCAATACATCCTGCTCATTCTGGGTATAGATGGCATAAACATTTACCTCTTCGGTTTGCTTAAATCGGTAGCATCTATGAATTGCCTGAATGAAATCATTGAACTTGTAATCAATTCCGACAAAGATCATGTTATGGCATGAATGCTGAAAGTTGCATCCGGATCCTGCGATCTTAGGTTTTGAAGAAAGAATCTGATATTTTGAATGCTTAAAGTCAATTAGTAGATTCTCCTTTTCTGCATTCGTTTGTGATCCGTAGACTGATTTAATATTGAACGATTTAAATTTACGTTCAATAGTATTTCTTTCAGCTTCCAAATGATGCCAAAGAATCCAATTCTTTTCTGATTCTTTTTCAACTATCTCGAATGCTTTATTAACTCGAAGATCAATCGACTCTGACTTTTCACGGCTAACATCTACAAGGCTCTTTGTATTGTCCTTAAATAATACTCTTTCACCTCTCTTATTAAATATTTCGCCATCTGTCAAATTCTCAACCAGGATTTCATTGAAGTTCAATTTAGGAAGTAGGTATCCTGTGTCATCGTAACCAAGATCGGAAGGCTTGTTAATGAACACCGCCCAAGTAGATACCCATTTCCAAAACTCCTCTTTTTTATTCGGGTAAAGCGTAAGATGACCAGCTTTCGTTGAATCTCTTTGAAAAAATCGAGTAAGCGCATGACCTCGATCAATGACCCCTAAATAATCTGCGTAATTCAATATCTCAATAAAATCATTCGGGGTAGGAGTTGCAGTTGCAACAAATCTGTAATTAACGCTACTGAAATGCTTTAAAACGTAGTTCGTTGTTTCTGTTTTGAGATTCCTAAGAATTGAAGCCTCATCAAAGGAAACACCTCCGAAATAATCTGCTTTTACGTCACCTTTCCTGATTCTTTCATAGTTGGTAACGTAGATGGTATTAATGTCAACTGAATCAATTACAGAATCATCTGTTATATACTTGATCTGTTTTTCAGGATATAAAAATTTAAGATCATCTTTAAACTCACCGACAACGCCTAACGGCATCACAATTAGAAAAGGCTTATTTGTAATCTTTGAAACCTGAACAGCTAATTCAAGTTGCATCATTGTTTTACCCAAACCAAAGCTTGCAAAAATAGCCCTGCGCCCTCCAGCTATTGACCAGTGAACAATATCCTTTTGGTGAGGTAGTAACTTTTCATTGATATCTGAAATTTCAATTTCAGTTCCGTAATCTTTAGCGATCACAATTTTAGATTCTAAAAATTCATGATAATCTTTCATCTGTCTTGTAGTTTATCGGTTATTAAATTTGGATTCACTTCATTGATCCATGTAATTAAAGTTTGTATTCTCTTTTTCATAGTTTATTAAATTGCTTCAGCTCCCATCCTTTGAGCTGATCTGGTGAATAATTAAGTTCTAACGCCTCGAATATCTCCTCTTCAGTATTCCAGTACTTATACTCAGGCATACGCTCTCTGAGGGCATTTTCCTGCTTTACCCTGTGGATACACTGCGAATATATGTTATTCATCTGTGTGATACTGCACCCGTACTGAGCTGCAAGAGTTGAGATGCTGTGCTTCCTGAAGGTGAGATAGATCTCATCGATCTCTTCCGGGGATAGCTTCCTGTATTCCTTTTTCATGGCTCGATCTCATCCATTAGCTTGACAATACTGCGAAGCATTTCTATTTGTTCCAGCTTGTTGCGTACCTGGTTCTCGATATAGGCCTCCATTGCAGGGCTGTGAGCTGTCATATTCTCATATCTGTTGATAGATTCCTGCTGTATCTTTATCAGGGAATCAATGTACCTTCTAACGTATCTCATTTTTCAATGTTTAAAATTACCTCCTCTCCCGGTATTGCCTCAGAACAGAACTCACATAGCCATTCATAATCAACGAATGAAGCATTGAGCTTCTTATATGTGGAGATATACCCGATGTTCATCTCCTTGCATACCCTTGTAAGGGTCTTTTCCTGCGATTTAAGAGCAGTTTTCACCCATTGGTATACATCACCATTCTCTTGCTTTAAAACTATTCTCATATTATTTGAATTTAGCCTCACAATAAGCGAGGTATAGTTCCACATTAAATGAGCCTCCTTTGTCATTCTCTATTGACTGCTTTCTCCACCAGCGGATCTGCTTTACCAGTGGAAGCCTTAACGGTATGAATGTGTTCTTCTTCATATTATTTCGCCTTGAATTATTTGCTCGATTGTTCTGATGGTCCTGAGATAGGACCTGATCAGCTTTTGCATCTTGATCTTATGCTCTTTGATGAGCATATCCTTGTCGTATTGATCACCTTCGCCCTGTGATATTTGTGCGATGGTTCTCTCTTCAGCCTGTGCAAGTACTATCAGGTTTGTTGCTGCTGTGTGTAATTCCATTATCCGGTTCATGGTTTCTCGTTTAGTACCCACTTTAATACTTTGATGTCTGCCTTGTAAGAGCTGATACAGTAATCAGCTGTATAGGCATCAATCTCACCATCTTCTAAGTTCTGCAATACCTTGAGTATTGTAGCTTCGAGTACTGTGATCTCGAATCTGATCTCTTCTTCGGTTCTCATATCGCTGCAAAGATTAAGATTGAACCGATCACAAAGGCCATCATTGCCAGTGCTTGATTGAATTGTTTCTTTTCTGTCATGGTTATTTGTTTAATGTTTAGGCAAATCTAAAAATACTTTTTTATATTTTCCTAATATTAGTAAATTTTTTTTCCTAAAAATTGAAAATAATTTTAATTAGCTTTATTTTACTGGGGTTTCAAGTGTATATAAAAGTGCATTATATTATACTTTTATATGTAATCACGTATAAAAAGACTAATATTTTATACATAAAGTGCAGTATAGTGGACATTCTAAGGATAAAACCTG